>Ga0180732_1000311_pt1 | contig 44688 bp, 72 predicted proteins | sample KR11_01MetaG_FD_148674 | JGI IMG/M metagenome (GOLD analysis project Ga0180732, IMG submission 148674) | Groundwater microbial communities from the Olkiluoto Island deep subsurface site, Finland - KR11_0.1 MetaG | ecosystem: Environmental > Aquatic > Deep subsurface > Groundwater | place...
GTAAGAGTTTCTTTTGTATGTATCTTTTTTGATGACAGGTGATTATCAATATTGATTACAGGCGTTATCTTTTTTGATGACAGTGTAATCTTTTTTGATAAGGGTATCCATTTATCGAAGTCCTTGATAAATCTATATCCTGTGATGTTACTGTCATCATTTTTGATAACAGCTATAATCTTTTTTGATGACAGGTGATTTAAAGCCCTTAATACGTTTTGTCTTTTAATTCCGGTCATATTGGCAAATTGGGAGAGAGATATTTTATCTTCTTTTTTGTGCCATCCATAGGTTTTGCGGATTATCACCCAAAGGCATTGCATTTCTTCTCCTGATAACCTGATCTTAGCCAAAGCATCCACAATATCATTGGCAAGAGCTATATACCCGTCTTCTTTTTGAGGATTGGCCAAAATTAAACCTAACCACAAACAAAAAGGCCGAGGCTGGACATGGCTTCTCTCGGACGAAAGAAGAGGGTGAACGACCTCGACCTTAATGTCTGTGGGTTTTTTTGAGTTTGAATATCCATTTACTTCACCCTGCCACTATTCTAAAAAATCTTTTTTGATTTGTCAAGTCTTTTTTTGGGCCTATATTTAGTGCCATTTTTTGTCAACCTTTGACAATTTTTGGTTAACCTGAATTGTTTAATGAAATCCACCAGATGCCAGATTTTGACCTAAAAACTATATGTAAAGAAGTCAAAACTCGGCAGCTTGTATCATCACTTCACAAACTCCTAAAAACTGAGGTTTTTTTAATGAAATCAACTACTTAAAAAATACTTTAAAATAATTTAAGACTTGGCACGGCCTATGCTTTAAATAGGTCAGGAGGACAAAAAAATGAAAGTTAAAAGATATTTTATGAAATTTGGTGAAGGGATAGCAGAAATGCCAAACGGCGAGCACTGGGTTTGCAGTAAACAAATTTGGAATGAAAAACCAAAGGAATTGGAAACCTCTCCATTGCCCCACGGAGTTATTGATAAATTCCAATGGATTAATCTCTGGGCATATAGAAGATGAATCAAATAAAAACGAAAGGAGAAAAGAAGATGAGGCATAAAAAATATTGGGTACAGAACGTTAGAACATTAGAAGAATTAGTCCTTGACGCAGACAATCTTAAGGAAATATCACAAAAGACAAGTTGGGAAAGAAAACTCATCAGAATTATGAAAGTGTATTATCGTAAGGGAGAAAAGGGTAGTTTAATTTTATCTTATTAACCCCAAACCCCAGGCCCCCCAACAGATCATCGGGGAAGGAGAAAGAAGATGAGAGTACCCACAGTACATTTAAACGGCACGGGGAAAGACAGATTAATTGAGGGATATTTAAATGCTCATACCTCACTGCGGGATGCTCAAAAAGCGTTAGAAGAAATAGAATTTAATCCCAGGGATTATTATGTCCAGGGACCCGAAGCATGGGAAGAAGCAAAAAGAGAAATGAATATCCGTTTTGAAATAATAGCAAAGGTACAAAACGAAATAGATCAAATTTTAGAAGCTATCGACAAATAACCCCTAACCAAGAAAGGAGATTGAATAGAAATGGACGACATCAATAAATGTGAAATCTGTAAATATTATCGGGGATTAGTTGAGGTACCCAATGGGTATCCAGGGCTAACCAAAGAGAAGATTGATTGTTTTAAATTTGGATATCTTGATCTATTAACAGATCCTGAAACCTGTAAACTCTTTGAAGAGAAGAAAGGAGATTAAAAGATGAGAGAAAAACCTTATATCATAGTTGATGCTGTATCGCTTCAATGGCTATGCTCAAAATGCAGAGTATCGGTTGAAGTAATAAGAGAAAAAGGTAAGAAGCTCTTATGTCCAAAATGCAGAACAAAATGGAGGAGCTAAAATCATGAGAGAACTTACCGTTAAATATCAAGGTGAATGTAAGAAATGCGGTCAGTCTTTAGAGATCGGTCAACCAGCCATGTATGAGAAGAGTATGGGAATATTTTGTGTTGGATGCGAGCCTGAAGAAATTGAGGAGATCCGGGCATTTAGACTTGAGAAGGCCGGGCGAAAAGCAGAGAAATATGAGGAGTGGGCAACGAAAAGAGAATGCAAGGCTAATGCTCAGCTAAACAGTAACCCAGAAACACGCCACGATTGGGCCTTTATTACACAACCAGGGCATATCCCAATGAGGGCACGGATGAATAAGGCCGACGATAAAGCAATTGAAAGCCTCCAAGTTGCCGAGGGATTCAGGGAGAAGGCCGAGAACCTGCGAAATGTTCGGGTGGCTGGGGATGCAGAGAGGAACAGACAAGCAAAAAGAGAAGCACTTGACCAACTCATTAGTAAGGGAACCAGAGTCATTGACGCTGTTTTTGGGGAAGGAGTAGTTTTGAGTATTCACAAGAAATCATACCGGATTCAATTTATTTCTAAATGCGGGCCAGATCAATTTTTCACCTGTGCCAGAGATAAAAGCTATGTCAGGCCGTTATCAAATCCCTCTATTTGAGTGGAAAGGAGAAAGAAAATGAAGAAAGATTATATAAAATTTTATCCCGTATGTGTTCTAAAAAGGTTTTTGAAGTATGGGGATATTACAACAGAAGATTTTAAAAAACTTGTAAAAAAAGAATATTGGCCTAAAGAATTAAAGGCAGAAAGGAAGGAATAAATGAAAATCATCTGTTGGCCTAAAATTGCCAAGAAAGGAGGAACCAAATGAACAGCACAGACAGAATGGAACTTGATGTATTGAGAAAGGGCATGTGGGAATTATTTTGTAAGGTAGCCAGGGTCCCTGACCATCAAAAAGAGATCGAGATTTTTATCAGGGTCATGGATCGGCATCAGGAGATAATTTCCCAGGATGGCCGGGAGGTGGCAGAATAATGGTCAAGAATCTTTGGAGAAAAGGAGAGGGAGAAATGAATAAAATACAAAATCCAGTTGTAGGTGACAAAGTTGGATTTAATAATCCAAACTTAATGAATCACAAAGGAGTTATCGTTGCAATAAAAAAAGGCAGTTGGGGTTCAGATTGCGTTGTAAAGTGGACTCAAGGATGGCCGTCTTTCGGTCCTATTGAAAGCGAAGAATGTCTATTCAATCTAAGAAGATTGTAATTATCAAGGAAAGGAGGGATGAGGAATGAATAAAAGTAAAATTAAAGGGGATACGTTTGAGCGGAGTATAATTCACGAGGCCGAGGCGTTAGGATTAAAAGCCTATCGGAATAGGATGAGTCGTGCAGCTCCTGGCGAGAGTTGGGATGTGAATGTTGCGGGTCGGCGCCTTGAGTGTAAGAAGAGGAAGGCAGGATTTAAGAATATTCGGAAATGGATAATCGGGAACGACGGAGTAATTTTGGGGGCCGATAGAGAAACGGCATTAGTCGTTATCCGGTTAGAAGATTATTTAAAATTATTGTGAGGAGGATTAAAATGAACCGCTGCCAAAAGTGTCAGGGGTTAATGGAAAAACGGCATGAATTAGGGGAGGGGATCTGGTTTATGGACATCGTATGTGCCAATTGTGGCTGGAGGCTGTGGCCTCAAGAAATATTAGATCAAAGGGCAATAGCAAGAGCTGTGTTTTTTGCCAATTCCAAGGCCAGGAAAATGCGAAATGTGGCGTACTAAAAATAAATAAAAATAACGCTTGACAAATGATAAAAACTTTATTAAGATAATAAATATGAAAATTAAAGTTGATGTTTATAAATGCTTGCGGTGCGATTATCAATGGGTTTCAAGGCTTGACCGACCACCTAAACAATGTGCTCATTGCCACTCTACAAGATGGAGTATTCCAAGAAAGGGGAAACATGGAAACAGAAAGTTGGGATGTCCGGTGTCTTAATTCCATCCGGCAAGAAAAGAAAGAAGCTGAAAAATATTACGGAATCAGGATTAACCTAACCGATATTCAATGTTCTTTTTGTGGAAAATCGTGGAATTTTTTCCATATTTGCGGAGGCACAAACCCAGAAAGACGAAATGAAATAGAAAGAATAAAAGAAGAGTGGAATAGACCTATTTCGTTAATGGGTATTGGCGGTTGGAGACAGGAATTAGGCATTGAAGTTGGGATGTCAAAAGAAGAAGCTCTTGAGAAATTTACAGCGTGGCAACTTAAAAAGAAAACCTGCCAGCGTTGTGAAGGTGACAAATATTTTGAATATTGCCCGATTCGTTTAGTTTGCAAGGAGGCGAACGATGTCAGAAATGTTGAAGGGGATGATAACAGAAGCCGAATTAATGAAATTAATGGGTCTAAAACCCTCGGAATTGAGTTATCTTCGGCTCGGAAAAGGGTTTCCCTTCGTTAAATTAACAATGAGAACGAGGGTTTACCTTGAGGATGACTTAATGCAATGGTTTAAAGGACATAGGGTTATCCTAAATCGGGATATACTACCCGCCTTTGTACCGCCAGATACCGACAAGACGGGCTCAGATGGATCGCTACGAAGGTAGGAGGACGCAGGTTGATGGTAATATTTAAACCCATAGTAAACCATTAACTATTTCAAATCCCCTGATCCAAAGAGGATTGAGAAGAGGAAGAAGAAATGATTCGGGTTTGTTCATATTGCTGTGAGGTTTTTGGGGAGAAGGAGCCTTTCGAAAACAAGGAAGAGACTCACGGTATCTGTTTGGTTTGCTTTCCGATAGTGATGAAGGAATTTGAAAATCAAATAAAAGAAATCAGGGAGGTTGAGAAATGACCTTCTGGGTCGGCCTTATTATAGGAATTGTTATCGGTTCTTTTTCAACTGTTTTAGCCATTGGACTTTGGGTAATGGCGAAGGATGGGAAATAATGACGCCTATAAACACATTGCTCCTTAATGGACATCCAAAGGCTACGGCCATAGTGAGGTTTGACCATTCAGCAGTAATCATCTTTATGGCCAAGACATTGAAAAGGATTGAGTTCCCTGATGTGAAAAAGATGAAAGAATTTATAGACGAGAAAGGGCTTGAGGTCAACGTGAAACATATCCATCTGGCAGGGGTAAAGCCATGAAATGTCCCACTTGTAAAAATGCCATCCATATAGACCCCAAACTTGATGTCAGGAGCCTTCTGGCCGTCATTGCCTTCACCCTTTTAGTAGGTATCCTCGGAGGGCTATTCCTTTACCATGAGTTTTTGATACCGCAATATGAGCAGAGGATAGAGAAGGATAGGGAAATCAAAAAAGACCTGAGAGATAATTTTGTGCCGAGTCGGCCAGAGCCAAAAAAGAAAGGATAGAAGATGGAACCAAATTTTAAAAGTAGATACCTTGAATTTAGCCGTACTGGATATACGGGTAAGACTGATATCTGGGATGTTGAATCCAAATCCCAGGGTTCAGTTTTAGGACAAATTAAATGGTATGGACCATGGAGACAATATTGTTTTTTCCCATCTCCAAATACAATCTTCAACCCCGAATGTATGAGTGATATTTCAAGGATGATTAAAGAACTTATGCAATTAAGGGGGACCTAACCGATGGATACAAAACCCAATTTCTATATTGCCGGCCTCATCTGTGCCGGTGGAGTGGTGATCATGGGGATATTGTTTATAGTCATGGTGATCAAGGCAAGGATTTTTGAGTAAATCCAAACAAGGGGCGGGTGGTCGGGGCAAATAGCCCGCCCCGAAGGAGGTCTATGAGAAAGTATTTGATTAAATTATGGAAGGATGGGGTTAGGTATCGCTTTCTAAGGTGGTCTGTTCCTTTGATATTATCCCATCATCATGTCAGTAGAAATGGAAGCGGGAGAAAGAAGAAAGGGATTGTGGATATAAATAAAATTGCCGAAGAGATGGGACACGAAAGCCCGTTGGAGGACCAAATCTCTAACGACTACCGAACTTCCCATCTTCAGGGGAATTTCCCTGGAAAGAATATGGGAGATTAATATGAATTTAGATAAACTGGATAACCCAGAGAAATTTATCTTCATGTGGCAATACCGGTTATTAGGACATTTTAAAACTGCACTCATCGAAGCAATATGTCGGGCTGACGATGACAATTTAGGGAAATTGAGTTTGGGATTCCCCGATGAAGTAAAGGGATATATTAATTATGCACGGGTTACTGGATGGTGGAAGGAAGTGCAACTAAAAGCAGAAAAGGAGGAATAAAAATGGATGAATTACAGATTTATGAATCGAAGCCGTTGACGGCAAAGGACATCAAGGGTCAGGTTGATTTGATCCAAGATGTAATGAAAAGTGTAATGCGGGATAAGGAGCATTACGGAGTTATCCCAGGGTGCGGGGATAAACCTGCCCTTCTAAAACCTGGGGCTGAAAAACTGAATCTTACCTTCCGCATGGCTCCCGATCCCGAAACAGAAATGGTTGATCTGGGAGGTGGCCACAGGGAATACCGTGTCAAATGTATCCTAAGAGCGATTGAATCCGGCCGTACCCTCGGAGCTGGGGTTGGATCTGCTTCCACAATGGAAACCAAATGGCGATTTAGGAAGGCCGAGAGAAAATGCCCCAAGTGTGAACAGGAGGCCATTATTAAAGGAAAACAGGAATTCGGGGGTGGTTGGCTATGCTTTGGTAAGAAAGGAGGTTGTGGGGCCAAATTTAAAGATGGAGATATGATAATTGAGAGCCAGACGGTAGGACGTGTAGAATATGATAATCCTGCCGATTATTATAATACCTGCTGGAAGATGGCGAAAAAGAGAGCCCTTGTGGATGCTGTTCTTACAGTTACGGCTGCTTCAGACATCTTTACCCAGGACGTTGAAGAAATGGTTGAAAATGGAACGATAGATCCCAAACCCTCCACCGAACCAAAGAAAGAAATTGAATCTCCTGCACCTCCATTGCAAGGTGAAATCAATTTCCTTGAAGAAATGAAGCGGTACAAGGTGAAGGTAGGTCAGGTTAAGTTTGGTGAAATCCTGACCGGTCGTTATTCCGCGATGAAACTGGAAGATGTTAAACCCGAAGATCAACCCTTGATCCTCAAGGAGATGGAAGAGGCATATCAGGCACGAATAACGAAGGAGAAGAAATAATGCCAGCCAGAAATTATAGACAAAAAACCACAGGCAAGGCCGTCAAGGGAGTTACCACCATCCTCAGTATTTTATCCAAACCGGCTTTGATATTTTGGGGATATAAGCAAGGAATGAGCAACTTTGATAGATTGATGGTCGAAATCGCCGTATTATCGAACATGACAATAAAAGAAGATCCTGAAAATTTGGATAAGATTATTCAAAATTTTAAAATAACTGGCCTTTATGATAAACGAGACAAGGCTGGTAATGCTGGAACCCTTGCTCATTCCTTCGTGGAAAACCACATAAAGGGATTACCTGAACCCTCAACAGGTGGGATTACACAGGATGTAATTGATAAGGCCGAGGGATGTTATTTGACCTTTTTGGATTGGGAAAAAACAAACAAACTAAAGGTAATTGCCTCTGAAGTTGAATTGACCTCTGAAAAAAATGCCTTCGGGGGAACGATCGATGATGTAATACAAACGGCCTTAACCCCCCAAGGAATGGTTGATATTTTTGACTTAAAGACGGGGAAAGATATTTATTTGGAAGCAAAGATTCAGGTAAAAAGTTATTCAAAACTTTGGGAAGAACATCATCCTGAATTGCCGGTATCGGGTTTTCACATCCTTCGATTAGGAGAAAGCGGGGAATTTACGCACAAGTATTTCCCGTCTCTGGATGAGGGATATTGGAAAATCTTTTTAGACTTATTGGATGTCACAGAAACCCTCTCACAACTCGGAGAGAAATTATGACCCAAAAGGGTTCTAACCCTAAACCCCAGAAACCTCTATGTTTTAATAGCAAGGAGAAACAAGGTTATTGTGGACCGTGCATGTGGAATTTTAAATGCAAAAATAGACGGGTTAAAGGGAAATAGATATGCCTAAGAATTACAAAGAAAGGAGGGGATCTATGTTTGAGTTACCTATTGATTTAATTCAGTGGATTGAAGAGATGTGGCCTATTATTTCAAATCGTACTATTAACAAGGCAGAGGCAAGTTTATCTAACTGTGAGGCCCAAATGTACTGGGCAGGAACAATAATAAGGATTGATCTGAAACCACTTAAATAATAATAGGTAGGTGGTCGGGAGTTTCTTGGGAGCCTCATCACTTCCTCCTCTTCTCCTGGCTATCCACCTTTTGAAAGGAGGGAAAAGATGGATACTTGGTATGAGTTAAATATTAAATTACAGATGGAAGCCCTTATCTCTGAGAGGGAAGGTATGATTGCAGAGAATCAACAAAGAATTCATCTTGAGCAAAGTATGGCTTTTACCGAGGATTCGTTTCAAAATAATGCAAATGGATTTACCCGATTACTGGATGAGATTAGAAGCCATGGATAAAGGGTTAGAGAGTGCATCAGAGATCCCACTCCGTAACCAGTCGGTCTTGTGAGCTGGATCGCACGGCGAGCAAGCAATAGCAAGAGGGATAGGCCACCTGACACTCTCTAACCTTTAAAGGAGGAGAAGATGAAATATGGGCATGATTGGATCCCTCATCCTAAGTGGAGTTTGGCCTACCAAAATTGGTTTATTTGTGTAAATTGTGGAAAGGAATATCAATCTAAAATCATACCATCTACATTATCACAAGACGAGTGTTTAGGTATAAAAAAGGAGGAATCCAATGAGTGAGCAAGAGAAGAAGTGGGGAGAGGAAGCGAAAGAATATTTTAATAAATTAGATGATCCATGTAACCAAGGCAGTTACTTTTATTATGTGGAAGGTTATCTCCAAGCCTGCAAGGTAAGGCAGGAGAATAGTAATAAGGAGATTGAGAGGTTGGTGGGAGAAATTAAACGGTTGATGATAGTTCATACCGTTTATGAGGAGTAAGAGAAAATGAACGAGCCAAGCATAAAACACCTTGATTCTGGATATGCTTTAATTTGGTATTCTAAAGAGTGTTTTGCGCAAATTCCCATGGGATGGGAGGGCAAAATACCAGATGAATATATTTTTAATCCTGCATGGAACAGAGAGAGAATTAATGAAGGAAGGAGGAATCTCAATGAATGAACGGATAAATGCTCCAGTCCAAATGCCCCATAGTGGACGAGTTCCACATGGTATTAGATTTCGTGTGCCTTGGCGGATACATAAAAAAGCATGGGAGGAATATGCAAAGCATTATTCTGATCAATCAGCAGAGAAAATAGCAGACCGAGGAGGGTTTGGTCTTGAGGAGTTAATTTATTTTTTAGCTGGCGAAAATCCATACACAGTTTTAACAGACGATAAAATGGCAACCGATTTTTTTAACAAATATGAAGAAGAAAAGAGGAATCCCAATGAGTGAAGAAGAGAAATGGAAAAAGGAATATCTACAACTTCCTCATTATATAAGACATCCTGCTCCATACGGGGAGGAGATTTATTTCCAAGCTTGCCGAAAGAGGCAGGAGGAGATTAACTTGCTACTAAATTTCATCCCTGATGGATTGGAAAAAGCCGAGGAAGAACTTAAAGATCCCATTAAACTCTCAGAGATCCTTCGACCAATGGGATTTGTGGTTGTGCCAATGGATCAGTGGGATGTTTACTCAAAAGCTGAGGAGAGGGCTGATAAGGCTGAGGCCAGAATGTTAGATCAGGTTGAAATTAATGTAAAACAATTAGTTACCAATACCTCCTTATTACAATCAACTAAAATTCTCGAGGTGAGGGCTGAAAAACTCCAGCAAAGATTGGACTTAGAAAAATTATCCTATAATGGGATGGAACAATTACTTATTAGAGAGAGAAAGAGGGCTGATAGAGAAACGGTTAGCGTTAATGAATTAAGTTTAGCTAACCAGGAACTTGAACTTCGCCTCAAGAATATTAAGGAGGACATTAAGAGTTGGGATATTCCACAATACTATAAGAATAAGGTCCTTGAGGAAGTGAAGTCCGATCTCAAAAATTATACTTCTCCTATTGAACTATTATCATTGATAAAGCAATTAACGGAGAGGATTAGGAAATTGGAGGCTGAATTAAATCGGGAAATGACTTATAAGGAAGCATTAGAACAAACTGAAAAAGAGAGAGAACGATTAAGCAAATTATTAATTGAAGCCCGAACGGAAATTGTAGAATTGAGGGCCACCCTTGCCTTAATCAAGGCCGATGAGAGTATTGGCAAATTAGTGGTTGAGTGTAATTGTAACCATGATGGGGAGTTTGATGCAGGACAAAGGCATTGTAGAAAATGCGGGGAATATTTATTTTAACGCAAAGGTCAGCGGCGTTTTGCACGTCCGCTCGAATGAATGGAATGGGCAGATGCAATGATCAGTTTAAATGATGCTCTTGAGGAAGCGAAGAACTCTGGAATAACGAAAGATGAAGTGCTTAAAGAAGTGGATAACGTCTTTATAGAATGAAATATAACGTAGAAGTGAGTTGCGGCCAATGATTAAGAATCGGGCTATTTTAAAAACGATAACACCCAATTATTGGCCGTCAACTCCAGTGATGGGTTATGCTTTTATAAGGAGATTCCATGAAAGTAAAGGAGTTAATGCAAAAATTAAGTGAATATAATTTTGATGCTGAAATGTCTGTAATTGCCCATAATTATAAAGAAGAGTTCTCAATAACATATGGGAGTGGATCAGAAGGTGAAACAAAAGAAAATTGCAAAGAGGTTAATTTTTATGTTGATCGCCTCTGTCAAAGTGAAAGAGCATAACGTCCCGCATGACCTGTGCGGGCAGGAGGTATCATGAAAAAGCAGAAGACTATCACGCATCAGGTCGATGCGGTTGTTAGATGGGTTTGGTCTTTGTATTGTTTTTTCTTTGATCATAAGTGGGTCATCCAGGGCGGTCGCCAATGTCCCAAGGTTGAATACGATTGCAGTCAAAATGTCTATCGGTGCGCCCATTGTGGTGATTGGGATTATGGTGAAGAAGGTGGCCCAACTTGGCATGAGTGCACTTTTCATTGTTCCATCTAACCATTGATTAACAGGCCATTTTGCCTGATAACAATTCAATCCTAATCACAAAGGAGAGATGAATAAAATGGAATACCACAAGATCGAAAAACTTACAGAAATTCAAGTCGCATATTTTGCGGGACTTCTCGACGGAGAAGGTTGTGTGCGAATCGGTAAATTCAGGAACTCGTCTGGTGTTACACGATACCGTGCCTATATAGTTATTGCCATGACAGATGTTCGTCCGATTAATTGGCTGGTGAATACCATCGGCGGCAAGAAATATATTGACAAAAAGAAGCGATTTGGTAATTCAAAGATATGTTTTTGTTGGACATTAAACGCAAAAGAAGGATCAACTATTCTTCGTCGTACATTACCCTATCTTTTGGTCAAATCTGAACAGTCTCGCAATTTCATTGCTTTCGCAGAGACGCTGACAGGTAGGGGTGGGCGGGGGATTAACAAACCCATATCACAATCTTTATTGAAAACTCGTGCCCAAATGTTTTTGGTTAGTCAATCTCTCAACCAAAAGGGGAAGACAACATGAATGACATTACTTATCATAAAATCGAAACATTATTTGAGCGAGACGAAAAAACATTCAAAGTTAATCCCTTTAAACTCAAGAACCTTGTTTATGGGATTTTTAAAAGTTGGCAGTTTACTGAAAAAATTGACGGAACGAATATCCGCATAATTTGGCAGAATGGTAAACTTAGTTTTGGAGGAAAGACAGATAACGCACAAATACCAGCCGATTTAATTAAGCATTTATATGAGATTGTGAGTGCCGATAAGTTGAAAGAAATCTTTCCTGATACTTCTGCGGTGATTTATAGGGAAGGATATGGGGCAGGGATACAGAAAGGCGGAGGATACAGTAAAACAAAGGAATTTATTGTCTATGATATTTTAGTTGATGGTAAATGGTGGTTGAATTGGGAAAATACTTGTGATGTCGCAAATAAACTTGTACTAAAAACTGTTCCTTTTATTGGGAATATGACACTTGAGGAAGGCGTAGAAATGGTTAGGGGAGGATTCTGTTCCATACTTGCAAAGGAAAATACTGGGGAAATTATACCAGCAGAGGGGATCGTTGGCCGAACCATAGAAACCTTATTTGACAAAAAGGGAAGTCGAATAATTATAAAATTAAAAACAAGGGATTTTTAATAAACAGGCCAGTTACCGATTCAAGGGGAATATGGGAGATGAGGTGATTGACTTATCTTGCTACTTTTTTTCACGTTCCAGACAGTTTAGGAGTTCCATTTTTGCCCTATGGCACGAGTCGAGAAGGTCCTGATATACCGATGTCTTGATAATTGAATAACCCTCCGGTATCCCGCTCGATGGGACTGGCTTCGGATTAGTGATGCAACTACCTCCCATCAAGTAGAGCAATAAAAGCGATAGTAATACCAGATAAATCTTTGCCTTCCGCATTGGGAGCCTCCTTTATAATCTTGATTAATTCCAATTCATATTCCCGTAGTGCCTTCTGCCTTTTGATTGGGTCATCCGCAGTAAGACGAAGGATGAGCTCAAGTCCTTTGTCCACGATTCCAGGGATAGCCCCCGCACCTCCAGAGACCATCCCCCCAACAATCTTCCCAACTGTTGTCAACAATTCATCGGCCATATTCTACTCCCAGATTACCGCACCCTTTGTCACAAGGCGAATGACAACACCAAGGGCCTGAGTTGCAATCCCTAAATAGAGTGCCCAGGATGATTCGCCCATCACCCCTGCTCCGATTAGGATTGAACCGATCAATCCTAATCCCTGGATCCAGATCGTTTTTGAAAAATACCATTTTTTATTCATTTTTTTCTACCTCCTTTTTTGATTTAAGATATTTGATCAAAATATTTATAAGCGACCAAAGGGTCAAATCAATTCCGATATTCTTTCTGTCTTTTTGCAACTGTTTAAGTTCTTGAATTATATTCATTTTCTTTTCAATAGATAGTTAACTTCTTTTTTGCAGTTATCAGGAATTACAGACAACTTTCCATGACTTCCATATCCTTCAAACTTGCCGCATTTGATACAAACCCTAACCGAATGGGGACAAAACCCTTCTGGATATTTTTTAGCCAATCCCTTGCTTATTCGATCCGGCATTTTAAAACATTGGCCGCAAATATTGTTGTCTTTGGTGACCTTTATCCACTTATGAAATAGGCACATTATTTCCCTTTCCACTTTATGGTTACAATCGAATCTTTATCCTTCCACCCAAACCGATGCCACCCCTTGTGGCCATAAGGGAGTTCACACTTAGCATTAATGATGGGAAAAACGATTGCGTTTTTGCAGGTCATCTCTCTATTCAATCTGAGGAATACCATTTTTAATTGTAAACTTCCATGCCGATAATGCAGCCTCTAGTCTTTCTATAAATGTCACTGGTATTGACCCCTCAAAGTAAATCGCCAAGGATTTATTTAGATATGATAACCTATCAATCAGTAAAGCATTTAGATCCCCAGCATCGGGGAAATTACCCTCTACAATAGCAATCTGTTGATCCCAAGGAAGCTGCCAATTACCTTTAACAATCCTGAAATAATAGTTAATAATTATATCCATTACTTTGAGTACTGTCAGATGATATTCCTCACCATTAAAATTGATAGATGATAAAAGTTTCAAGCCTGTTGTCCATTCCATAGGATCCTCCTTTCATATTAGTTTGCATATGCCCAATTTCTAAAATTCAGATAATCTTTTTGCCACCCTAAATATACTTTGATTCCCCTTTCTACATAATATGGATAAGTCCTAATTCTATTATTGGTTGAATAACATCTTTGGAGTATATTCCTCCATACATTATGTAAAGGTTCAACGTTTCCATTTCTTGCAAAACCATGTTTAAAATTCATTTTATCCATCTCAATCTGTAATATTGAGCCATACTTCCTCACCCTGCAAAAGTGCAGATAGAATTTTGACTGATAAATCCCTTAACGCATCCGCACTGCGGATTATACTCCTCGATTGACGATCAATCTCTTTTCCAACCGCTATACAACCTTCGATTTCTTCTGGTTTATTGGCAATATCAAATCTAATCCCTTTAAACTGTGGAACATCTAAGACATGAAGCATCAGACATCTATGTCGATCTGACCAATCAATGATAATTTGATATCTCCCTTTTGGAATGGCTGTTTTACCTGGGATTTTAATTCCGCCTTTTTCGAGTTCTCGGTCACAGTCCTCGAGAGAAAAACACTCAAACGAACCATTCACATAAATACTTCCTAACCTTCTATCATTATTTTTCTCTTTGATAATTAATTCAAGGTTCATCCAAATTTCTCTTTTCCTTCGATGTAACCTATATAACTGGCGACCTGTTTTTTAATGGTATCATTCTGAATCCTGGCGCCCTCCAGATCCCCAGCGTCCAGGTATTCGGAAAGCCTGTCACTTGAGTCCCGTAAGACACTCATCGAGACATGAATCCACATATCGAGATTTGTCATTTTCCGTTCCGCAGATATTCGTTAATTCTATCCACCTTATCAAACAGTTTCCCTTGGCCTTCTACTAAGATATTAAATTTTTCATCTATTGATTTACTGACGACATCAAAAACAGATTTATCCAATTTCTTCTCATCGAGTTTATCAACCTTACTTTTTAACCCGAGGGCGGTTATAATCCCTATAAAGATTCCACTAATCCCCCCCCCACCCATTGATTCAAGATCCCATGCCATATCAACCCCCGATCCGATTATTTTTTATCTTTTAATTTCTCTTCCTTCTGCTTCTTCAGGGCATCAATTTCCATCTGTAACCTTTGAGCCTGTCCCTGAATGGTAGTCACTCTTTCCTGAAGATATCTAAACTCCCATTGAAGGGATTGAAGTTGAATTTCCTTTAGGGCAATTTGGGTGTCAAGATCATCTGCCTTTACGTTAAAAGGACTGAGAAAAATGATGCCCGTTAGAACAAGTATAATTACAGATAGTGCGATTCGGATTCTCATAATGAAATCTCCCTTCTTCATCATACCAAGTGTGAGTAGCCATCAACGTTGAACTACAACCTCTTTCGTAGACCCTGCTTTTTAATCCTTGTTCTTTACAAACAGGGCATTTCCCATCCCAAGTATCTATCATTAAAATTCGTCCAAGTAAATCTTCATTCGATTTTGCAATTCCAATTCCTATCAGGATCGCCAATATCACGGCCAGACAGAACCACTTTTTCATCATTCCACCCCCAATATCTGTTGAACCTGAGCCTTCTTAGCCTCTGTTGCTATCTCGTACTTCTGTTGGATAGAAGAAGTTCTCTCGGCCTTGACCTTGTTGAATACCTCAGCCAACTTATCATCAATGAGTTTTTGAATGAACTGAGTCTCGTTCATCTTGGGGATGGTCTCAATGGGAGTGGTGGTTTCGATTTCTTTCCCATCCACTATCTTTTTGGTAACAACATTGGTAGTGACGGTGTTGGCCTTGATCCAATCCTTGACAGCAACGGCCATTAACTGTTCGCCTTGGTTGTCTAATTTAACTGTATAATCTGCCATATTATCCTCCTTATGGTGTGGCATTACTCCAATATGGTATCCAGGATAGTGTTCCATTGACATAAATTGGAGCCCATCCTGTATTCTTTGTAGTTGCTGCCTGTCCACCACCGACGACATAAGCGTTAGTTGTAGTTGTATCGGACTTACCCAAATATAGATTTCCTCCAACGTACACATTTCCCCCCTGAACCTCCTTCAGAGAGATATCATCCAGCGTGAACCCACCACCAGTAGAGGTTACGGAGATAACAAAGTTCCCAGGAGAGACAGCACTGAGGAAGTAAAGGGTTTGAGTGCCAGCAGCGAGAGTAAGGGTCTGTTGTGTAGTTGCAATCCCAGTGGTTAGAACTGCCGTACATCCAGCGGTCACAGAGGAGACAGGATAAACCAATTTATACCAGCGATTGGCTCTGACCGTGATAGCAAGATTGCCAGAGGTTTGGGTAAGAGTTCCAGTCCCGCCTGCATGGGTATAAATTGCTGCACCACCTGTATCGTCAAATCCACCAGCCACATCCCATTTGGCATGGGTGGTAAAACCTGTCTCGTTGAGGGATTCACTACCGAGAGTCCCATAATTTAGAACATGAACGCCCCCGCCACCGATTATCTGCCTAACTCCATCCTCCGATAAAATATGTAAACCAGCTTGAGCAGTTCCATTACTCACATCGGCAACCCAAAATTGAGCCATATCAATAGGAGATGTAGTAGGAGCTGTGCCTGAACCAATGCCGAGGACGTTGGCTGCGGAGGTGCCAAAGGTGGCGGTGTTGATGCCAACGTTGCCGGAATAATCAATCCTTACCCGTTCCAAACCCTGTGTAGACAACTCTATATGGCCTGTAGCGTTAACATTACCAGCCCCAAACTGGATTCTTCCACCCGCTCCTGGATATTCATTTCCATATAATTTTATAAAACCGCCACGTGCAGAACTTAGTGTTCCTCCTCCTGAAATACTCAAGGCCCCATCATCAGATCCATCTTCAGTTGCAACGGATATGGTAGGAGATCCTGTTGATGGAAAAGATAAAATGGAAGTTGGTGCCGTCGTTCCGATGCCGACGTTGCCGCCGCCTGTTATTCTCATTCGTTCTTTTATGTAGTCAGCTAATTCTTTAGTTCCAAACGCAAGGTATCCAGCATCATTACCGTCCCCAGCAGCTTCTTTTGCCCCCAATATTCCAGCATATGTAACAACGACATTGGTTGCTGTATTATACTTTCCTCCAAACCCAATTCCCCCGCCAATGTTTTGAGCCGCAGTATTTTCAGAAGTGACTAATAACGGAATATTAGTAGTTCCAAAACCAAACAGATACCCGCCACTTAACGCAGTCACTGATGCGGAAAATACGCCGCTTGACGGAGTATTTAGTAAAATCGTGCCACCACCACCCCGAACATCAAGCTTCGTTGTCGGCCCCGTCGTCCCGATCCCAACATTTCCCCCAGTCGGCTGCAATATCACATAACTCGTTGTCTTAGTCGCTGAGGATGTCCCCTCAATCGTGATGTCACCGTCGGCGGCAGAGGAACCGTAAATGGTAGGGAATATCGGGGTCGAGGTAGTCTTTACCGCCTGGTCGAACCAATCGGCGAGGGTAGGATTGCCGGAGAGAGTGATTGTTCGATCTGCATCTCCAGTAGTAAGAGTTAATGTTTTATTTCCAGTAATATTTGAACCAGGGGCAATTGTAAGATAATGACTCGCATTAGTATCGTATATCCTGAGTCCAGTATTTGGGAATATTGAATTGCCCATGTTTGTTAATTCTATTGCTGATGTACCATTACCAACATAAAATTTATCATCATCAATGTCATAGCATATCACACCATCAGCAATGAATACGGAACAATCCGTAGTCCTAATTGGGGGTATAGGGGCGGGTGGAATGGCCCACGATATTGAGGCAAACAGAAGAAATATTAATATTGAAATACAGAACTTTTTCATTTTACCTACCTCCTTAATTCGCTATGAACGTCAAAATGCAAGTACCAGCCGCACTATTAATAAGATTATTAGATAAGACAAAAGTCAAATCCCCCCTGATAATAGGATATTGCCCCAGGATTCCGAGTGCTATGTTTACCATCTCCGTATTAGATGTATCCCGATTCATCAGTAATCCACCCGCAAGATCGATACTATCCGCATCATTAATAACAATGTCATAATTATCTGTGGGTGGTCCCGCTCCTGGATTAGTCTCTGCCGAATAAAGATACCATCCTCCAATTCCGTAAGTGGCAGCTGTGATGGTGGTACTGGGGACTGTTGCCGCATCCACACTCGCCACCCACGAAAGGGTTATCACCTTCCTCGTTGGTTGGGTCAGTACATAAATGGTGGATTGGGTAATTGTGACAGTTCCTGGAGTAGCAGCAAAAACGGATTCTGCCATGATAAAAATTAAGAATAAAGCCAACAGTAACTTTTTCATTTTGTGCCTCCTTTTAAGGTGCCATAATAAAATTCCATAGCTTTTTCTAATCGTTTAATTTGGCCTGAACTTAGAGACTGTTCAAACAAACTTCTATCTCTTTTTGACAACCCCGATAAAGGATTCATCCTATCTAATGATTCTTCAATCCCCTTTGCAGTTCCCCCAAGAGTAAAATATTCATACATATATTTGTTTGTTGCTTCTTCATCTTTATATCTGATAGCCAATTTGAGATTATATAAAGCATTGCCTTTAGGTGTGAGCCAGAAACCTTCTGCTCCTTTCCCTTGTTCTTTTAACCATCTTCTTTTAGTTTCTTGAATATCAGCATAAGCTCCCTGCCCAGGATCGGCAGTATAGACAAAGAAATTCTTTAGACTTTCTTGGTATCCCTTTGATGGTAAACCTGCGATTGCTTTATATTCATTATCAAGTCCTAAACTTCTTGAAAGATAAAGTCCTCTATCTCTGATAGTCCCAGGTTTAAAAACATCAGGGAATAAGGTTCTTCCCGTGATAAGTTCGGCAGGGACCTTAATCTGGGGTGTTAAACCTTGAACGATCACATTAACAGGAGATTTAACCATATCCTCGGCAATCTCTTTTAAAGTCATTTCTCCCTTCATCCATTTGTCAACATATTTAGGAGAATCATCTAATCCAAACCATTCAAGAAAATCCCCCAATGCTCCGATACGATTAAAATAAATAATATTACCTTCTGAATCTCTGCCAAAAATGATATGAGGATTAGATTTAACATCCTCTGCAAGATCATCTTCTTCTTCTGGGAACATTGTATGATTCCAAACCTGTAAGGCAGTCCAAAAAGCCGTTGCGGAGATAAGAAATTTCCCTACCTTATAGGCCATATAAGGAGTTTTGGCGACCGTTCCTAACATCTTCTTCCCTGCCGTTTCTGCCAACCTACCATCTGATGCTGCATTCTTAGCAAATTGAACATACCGCTTAAGGTTAAGTTCCTTCCATGACCAAAAAGGATACCAATATTCTCTGATATTTTGGCCCATTACAGAGATTCGGTCATAAGGTCCGATAAGATCATTTGAAAGCCAGTAGGCCCGATCTCTATTATCTTTCAATCCCATAATTTCATCGGGTTTAGAACCTCCAAAATTATTAGGTCTGCCTTCAGGGTTTTTCTCCATCTGTTTGAGATAATCAAGATAGTTCCCATATCTTAGAATAGTCTCTCTAAAGGTATTTGTAACCCTCACTGTCTTCCAATATTTCTTCCAAACCCGATAAGGAATTTCTGTGATTCCGGGAGTCTGTTCTTTGTAAAGTCTTTCAAACGTCCATAGACTTTGAAGATCACCCATCTCTTGAGCGAATAATGTAGAATCGAACCCTCCACGATCAAAAAACTCTTTGAGTTCTCCGGTTATTTCTTTCTTTCCGAAAAGAACATCTCCCAATTCTTTTGTTGCCTGTGGAGTTTTTAAGAATCCTCTTGGATTTCCCACGAAAGAGGCATCAGCGTCCCCCGTCATGTTCCTTGCTTCATATTTTAAGTATCGCCTGGGAGCAAAAAGAAACCATGCCTTGATACCCCTCATCAATGCCCTATCTGCATCCCCAAGAACACCTTGGCCTTTTGTCTTTACCAATTCATCAAGGGTCTTGGCAACTTCTTCTTTAACTACAAACTCTTTTCTTCTCCCACCAATAGCAAGAGATTGCCTTAAATCTGCTTCGGTTATTCCAAGCTCTTTCAATGCTCCTGTGTGAAGTTTTTCCGCTAATTTAGCGGGGATAGAATCGACCATGTAAAATACATTTCCCTCTCTTGGTTGCCATGTAACATATCCCTTTGGAATTGCATCATGCCAATCTTCTAATCCTTTAATCTTGGCATCCTTTTGGACTTGCTTAGTAATACTATAATTCTTATCAATATCCTTAATCGTTCTTGCTACCTGAATGTCATAAAGCATTTGAGACATGACTTCATATTCGGGTTGAATAAAGTCACGGTTAATATTCAACTCCGTTCCTTTTCTTGCCTTTAAGAATCCTCTTGATGAAGGGGTTTTAAGTTTCTTCCCAGTTCCAAATAACCCTTGCAGATTGGTATATTCTAAAACTTGATGTCTGAAATAATCCTCATTTTTGAGTCTATCAGAAACATCAAATCCTATGTCATCCATTGCCTTTATGTATTCATCCTTGACTGTATCCCACATTGTTTTTCTTTTAATGAGAGCATCTTGGATAATAGGACTTCGGTCTATAATGGCGTTTACCCTATCTCTCTCTACCTTAATGGTATCTTTATCGAATCCCCAAGGTAAATCATGCCCTTTCTCGGCCTCTCTTGAGAGATCATCGAGAATCACCTTACGAGTAAAAATATCATAATCTTCAGCCTTTAATCCCGATAAGGTCTTTGAAATTTCCATTACAGAATCATACGAAGCAACCCCCTTCTGTTTCTGTAACTTTGTCAGATCAAATTGGAGTTGAGCAAACTCCTTATTTCTTGGAATATACTCATAAGGTCTGGTCATCTTGTGCCACATATCAGTAAAATACTCTCCTACCCTTGCGATAAACGGTTCTTTTATGGGGACGGATTCCTGATAAGATTTTTCTATAACAGGATCGGTAAATTCAAAGGTTGGCGGTTTAGGTGGTTGTCCTATTGTAACTTTACCAGCCTGTTCTTCTGCCCTAACTTCCTTGCGTAATGTTTCTAAACCCCCCGGTTTCCCGCTCAACTCACCCGTTTGAGTATTGAGCCACCAATCAGATTCTTTTGCAAATCTGGCTTCATCTTTCGTTTCCTTTACATATTTATCTTCTGCAAATTTCTTTTGGGGTGCCGTTAATTCATCCCAACTTACGCTCTTCCATTGTTCTTTCACCCCCTCAACCTTCGCTTCTGGTTTGGGTTCTACGGGTTTAACTTCTTCTTTTATTTCAGGTTTTGCTTCAGCCAGTCTCTTTGCCTCTAATTTAGCCTCTACCCTACCGATTTCACCCTTCATATTCTTGGCAATATCTTTTAAACCCATCCTACCGCCTGGTATTAAACCTAACCCGAATCCTGTGGCGGTTGATTCAATTAATTGATCGGGATTTACTTTTCCCGTTGTGCCTAACTGTTTTGCTGTATCTTCAAGTCCAAAGATAGTTCCCAGAATAGGTGCTTTAGCATAAATAGAAAACGGCCCTACAGCATGAAAAATAAGACCTAATAGGGCAACCTCTGCCGCTTTCGTAATAGCACCTACGGTTTCACCCAAGGCACTCGCACCTTCTTTTTTAGCTTCTGCCGCTCCTAATATTGCAGGGTAAGTAAGTAACGAAGCGAGACTAATCCCAAACTCTAACATCCCAGGCCCAAGACTACCTACAAATTTACCTATAAATTCATTTATAAAATCAGGTGGTGATTTAGAGACCAATGCCTGCCAATAATTAGAATTTTCTTCAAATTGATCTCCCATCTTTTTTAATAGATGAAGTCTTTCTTCTGGAGGAATAGGTTTTCCTCCAACCTTTATCCTTTTTTGTTCTGCATACTCAAAAATAGTATCAAAGTTTGTAAAAAGAGAACCCAACTGTCTATTGAGAGATCCTGCTGCACTATACCAGAGTTTCCCAAATGGTGTACTGATTCGGTCAAAAATATTCGCTAAATCATCCTGTGGAGGGTCTTCGTCCATTGATCTTGTTTTCTGCCAATCGTTTACAAACTCATCAATCTTGAAAGAAGGCGGTTCAGGTTGATAAGGTTTATCCTTTAATGTAGGACTGATTTGCGGTGATCCAAGAATGGATTCAACACTCAATTGTTCTTCCGGTTTAGTCCCCAATACTTCTTCAACTGTCTGCATTTATTTAACCTTAAATTTAGTTCTTAAAATCTGTGCTGCCTCATCATACGTCAACTTTCCACTTTTATAATCATACTGGACTTCTTGTATGGTTTTGTACTCTTTTTTCTGAATTGGTTGCACCTCAACCTTCTTTTCTTTTCCTTTCTTCAAACTCTCAAAATATTCCTTATTCTCTTTTGCTGTAAAATCCTGTCTTTCTGCAATGGTGGTTTGAAAGGTAATTGCTAATTCCTCAGATTTCATCTGAATATCTTTGGGGGTAATCGGTTTATCTGCCTTTCTTTGCTTATCAACCCAATCGTCTAAGGCATTCATAGCCTTAGTATAATTAGCCGATTGTAACGGTGGAACTTCTGCTAACATACCACCATAAGGCATAATCTGACCTTTCATATAATCATAAGCCCTTGATTTGGATTTGTTTATGGATTTATCTTGTTCTGTATCGAGGCGATCTAAAAGTTTCTGTCTCGTACCCTTTGTGAACTCATAAGACATGATATAATTTCTGATGGTCTTTGGATTCACTTCTTTGGAAATTAGTTCATTTACAAAGGCATAGTTACTACCTTCGATAACAGGATCAATCTCATCCTCTTTTACTTTTGAAGCAGATTCAATTGAAGTTGCCCATGTCCTTTTTTCGTCTCCCGTCAAATATCTTGACTGTTGAGCAAGAGAATAAGCCTGGGTATATTCCCCCTTCATAAATAGATCCCCAACCTGCCTATCCTCATCGTCATGTGCTAACTTCTGTTGTTCTTTCAATTTCTTCTCTTGCTCATTCCCAAATATCCTAAATGCTGCATTGGCCTTCTCTATCTTATCCTGTCTCTGTTTAGGTAATAGATCAGGAAGATATTTTGAATCTTGAAGGTTAATATAGGCTTGTCCTGGATTTGCCATTATTGCTTTATCGGCTTTCACATCGGCTAAGTCAGAAGCAACCGTTTTAGCAGACTTTTCAAAAGTCCTTAATTTATCATCAATCCATAATGGATCAATAGGGTTTTTCCCCCTTAAAATCTCCCCCTGTATTTCTAATTCATTCTTTATAATTTTCCTTTTTGTAGGATCATCCGTATCGGCATAATCCTGATAGGCTCTATCCAAAATCGCCCCAAAAGCGATCTTGCCCCTCTTATTCATTACATCATATTTCTTAGCCTTTATTGTGTTTCTTAAATGGAATGCCTCTTGATTAAAACCCTTTTCAAAAGCCAAATTTAAAGCTGGACTTGGTTCTTTGGGACTGATTCGCCCCCTAAGAGAAGTTATTTCGTTCTCAATGTCTTTGTCGAAATTCTCATAATCTGTCCGACCTTTAAATTTATCGGCTATCCCCAAGCTTTCGTTTTTTAATGTGTTATCCAATTCAACGGCCTGTAGAGCATCAGAAGCTATCCGTTCCCGTTCTTTTATCTGGTCAAATACATTGGCGGCGCGTAACCCTAATCCTTCGATCTTCTCTCCTGCCTGAGACATGGCCTCAAAGGGTCTTGATGCCTGTTGTGGAGATATAGGCACAAGTCCAGATTTACTCGGTAATTCTTTTGTTGAATAGAATCTTGGAAGAAGTTTAGTTGCCATTAATATAACCTATCAAAAGTTTTGCCCTTCTCCACCCCATCCATAATATGATGGAGTAGTTTTGGAAGTAGTTTTACCCCTACCATAATAACCAAGTCCAGCCTGACCTAATCCTGTAAGAAAAGTTGATCCTGCACCCCATGCACCTGCACGTGAAGCCTGTTTGCCATAAAATCGATTCATTCTTGCCTCATTCAGAGAACGGGTGGCCGAAACTTCACCACCATATTTTATAAACTCAGCCTCCCTTTCCCCTTCTTCAGCGGTACTCATCAATGTCAACAATGGACTTCCACTGGCAATATCTACGCCAGCGGCCCCATAAAGAGCCCTTTGGGTTCCCATTAGTCTCTGTAATTTCGCCCTATGGACTTCTTCTTCCCTTGCGGCCCCCGCCCTTGCTACTCCGGCCTCTGATTCTGCCACTCTTGCACTATAGTCATAAGCCCCTTTTTGTGCCTGTCCTGCTCGATACTGACCAAAGGCAGACATCCCAGTACCTACCAATGATACACCCAAAGCAATAAGAGGAAGTACAGCCATTAGCATCTCCTCCCAAATAACAAAACCGTCTCCCCATTAGGTCCGTATCCTTCCATCCCATCGGGAGTCTCGTTTTTAAATCCAAGGTGAACAAGAAAACGCTCACATGCTTCAACATTAGGTAGACCAGTATTTACTAAAGCCTGCACCCTTTTTAACCCCTTCTCTGCAATTATTAGACTAAGGTAATGTATGATTGCCTTATACGTTGTCTTTTTGTATTTATAGAAAAGTGAAGATAGAAGTGTCCATGCCTCTCCTTTATTTTTATCCAATAACACTACTCCTGCACAGCCTACAATCTGTTCATCAATGACCAATGTGAATGCGGGACCCTCTTTCTTCCATCCTTCTGCCCACTTTTCCCAATCAGGGAATTTAGATAGCCAAGTATCTTCTTCCCTGACATTTCGATCAAGGATGTCATAGGCATGAACGGGTTCGTATTGAATAATTTCAATCTTCATTGAGCGAGACCCTCGGAACTAATGCCAATATCGTCATTGGAAGAGGTTTATCCTGTTTAATATACAAGGTCGCATCATCTTTCCAATCCCCTGGGAATCTAAATTGTGCATCCATTGTATTCAGTTCACCATCTTCAAGGTCTAAAACTTCTTTTAAATTGGTCGAATCTGGGCCAACCTCAACCCCTTCTCCGGTCTCATAGAAACAACAAGTCAGGTAATTTATCTTTTGTTTTTTACCCCTTGCTGTTCCTAATTGACTCCCCGCATGAATCTTCATAGGTTCCACGATAGAGGTAAAGGGCAGACCAACATGAATTTGATTCCCGTAATAAGTCAATGTTACAGCTCCCGCAGCACTTACCGACAATCCAGTATCAACCACTCCATCGACAAGGGCATCTACCGTTTCGCTCCCAAGATGGAGAAGATCAGGAGCGGTGAAGGCATTTTTCACTATCTTGATTGTTCCTCCAGAACTCCACGCCGTATAAAGTTGTGAATCAACACCAGAAAGTTGGAACGTTCTACTTGCAATATTTACAGTCCCTACTGTATGGGCAGTTGTTGAGGGATCTGATTTATTAACCTCCGTCATTCCCACCACACCTGATATATTCACCTTATCTCCAGCGGTGAGAATATAATCCAATTCCTGAACCGAGATACTCGAAAAACTCACGGTAGAAGTAGCCCCCGGGGTTATTATGAGAGATCCCGCATTGGTGGCCGTGATGTAGTCAATGATGTCAAAAGTTCCTGCTGCGGGAATGGCAGTACCAGCCGTTCCCCCAAGAGTATATGCGCAGGCAGAACCCCCACCCGTCCCTACCAATCTAACCTTATAGGCGTGTGCGGCAACTATCGTGGCCCCAAGGGTAGCAGTTATGGCAGTAGCATCGCTATTTGTATGATCTAAATTACCATTCAAAAACTTCCATTTTACCCCATCATCATTCCATCCAGCCGTAGCAAAATCCACCAATTCCACCCCATCGGTAGGCCATGCTGCCACAGTAACCACTGCGGTTGCCGCTTTTGAAATTCCGCTTATACTTGCCGGTTCTCCCCCATCATAACTTAGTCCTGAATGCACAAAGAAACAGTCTTTTATTTGAGAGAAGAATTCTTGGGGTTTAAAATACTCCACATATCTTTTAACCAACCCTAATATTGTTCTATTCACTATCATCCACACCTGATCCTCTTGGCTGTCCTGACTTACCACGGCAACGGACTCAAATAATCCATCCGTCACCACCCTGAACCATGCAAACACCTTTTCACTTAGGTCACACACAAACCCTAATAATTGCCCATCATTTCTTATCGCCCACAAGATTGACATGGGTTCCTGTTGATAACTCATATCTTTTATCCCAGACAGGGCCATCGTAGAACCTAACGTAATGTGTCGAGCCAATCTTGTCATATCTGAAGAAAGATATTTGTCAGTTCCAAAATCAAAGGTTAACTGTCTAACGGTCAACCCCGATCTTGTTACCCAGAATATAAAGTCCCCCACCACTTGAGGTTGGATATTTTGGACTCCGGTGTAGATATGTTTTTTGGCATTTGGTGGGTCAGTAGTAGGAGTGGTGGGGACATCAAATTTCCATACCCCTCCGGTTGTTCCTATCATCACGGAATCTTCCCCTATCATCCACCTGATTCTATCAACCTTCCCCGATACCAATGAATATTCTTGGCCGGCAGAATCATCAGTAGCATCCGGAGTGAAATCCTCATAATCCGCAACTTTCGATATAAAGATTGTCTGGGGATGGGAATTCATACCGGCAATTAGAAGTTTTTGACCGAAAAAAGCTCCACACGAAGGACAATGATCGGCAGTTCCAACAACGGTTTTCTGAACAGTTCCCGCACTCGTCCAAGCAGTATAGTCAGTTGAATTTATCCCTGATAATTGGAATGTTCCGGCGGCGGAATTGGGACTTGCAACGGTAAAAAAGGTATCATTAATTTGCGTCATTCCTAAAACACTCGTGATATAAACAATATCTCCGGCTACAGGGAAATCAATTTTCACCCATTTCTCCGCAGTTAAATCCGTTGAGAATGTCCCCGAAGTGTGCGCTATAAGACAATAATAATAATTTGCGGTATTGACCCTGATATTACCTATCACATAAGAAGTGGCCGTGACCCATGCTGTAATCGTGACCGTAACAACACACGGATTGGCTTTGGTGGCATTTGTAATAGTTAATGGTTTCTGGGTGGCGGCAACATAATCGGTAAGAGTCCAAGAAGTATGAGCAGTACGAGTAAGTTTTTTGGGTGCATAGGATGGATGGAATATATACATGACATCGGCAGACTGAATGAATTTTAACTGAAATAGGTCGGCTTCGAGATAAGGGCTACTAATTTCATAGACATTAACTCCATCCATTATGATTCCGCTATTCATGTAGAATCGGATATACTGATCTCCAAATTCTATGGCATAGGCTTGAGCTGTGGAAAAATGGAATGGAATTAGTCTTGCTCTCTTACTCGACATTTTTAACGCCCCCACATAGTATGTCCCGGGAACCCTGGAGGCTCCCCCCTCCACGAAAGGGAGCATGTTCTCCAATGTTCGACATCCTGAAAAATATTTGGATATGTCGCTTCTTGCGTCAATTTTGGGCGAAATCTCGCCCCCATTAAAATTGTTCAATAGTGGCGAGGCATTAGGCATTTTTATTAACCTCAAAAATAACTTTTATAATACATATTGACATTGCAAAGTACTCATGTTATATTGATTTTTATGTATCGAGCAATTTGCCCTGTTTGTAAAAATGTTTTTGAAACTAAAGCATCTGAGCTTCAAATATTTTGTAATCAAAAATGCTACCATCAATATCGAAAAGGTAAACCTCTTCATAAAAAAGGAGTTATTAAAAAATGTGAAAATTGCAATAAAGATTTTTATGTTATTCAAAGCAGAAAAGATGAGGCCAGATTTTGTTCTTATAAATGCTTGGGAGAAACAAACTTTCTTATTAAAAAAATGACACACATTAAGGGAAATTGTCTTCAATGTGGGAATCAATTTGAATATGATAGGGTTGGAAAGGGAGCTACAAGAAAATATTGTTCCTCTAAATGCCAGAGACAAGTTAGATATTATTCTAAACAGGTTCCGTTGAATTGTATAAAATGTGGAAAAGAATTTAGAGTTTTTAAAGGAGCCCGATATAAAAGAAAATACTGTTCTAAGGAATGTAGAGATCAAGATCAAAGAGATAATGGGAAAATCACACAACGAAATGGAGTTAGACGATATTTTCAAAGAAGAGATTTGATTAAAGAATGCCAAAACTGTGGATATAATGAACATCCAGAGATTCTTGGCGTTCATCATAAAGACCTTAACCCGAAGAATTATTCTCTGGATAATTTGGCTGTTCTCTGTCCTAACTGTCATAGTTTGTGCCATAATCATTTTATAAATCATCCTTGTCCCCATTGAAATTGTTGATTAAAGGAGTCGCATTGGGCATAATTAACCACCAAGTATCCAGGATTGTTGAACAATACCATCACTTTTATTGCGTTTTTCTATCCAACATCTCCAAGGAGAAACATTCTCATATACACATACCCAGAAATCATTCCCGTCAATAATACAACCTCCATGCCATGTTGTTTTGTTAGTATCTGCCTCTTTTGTCCAGATTACAGAAGCACCATCCAAAGCAATACATTGATAGAGAGCAACATATTTACTTATACCCACATTGTAATATTTCCCAGATACATACAAGTAAGTTCCATCATTGATAATGTCATAAAGTTCATCAACTTGACCAACTACATAGTCTTGAGTTCTTGTCCAATTTATTGTCGTTATGTTTGATAATGGTCTACTTTGTGTAACCAATTTACCATCCCATGTACCACCAGCACCAACTACATTAGCTCCAATTATTGTATTTTTGCGAAAACCTGATATCCCGCTATATTTACCTGTGTAAGAAGTGAAATCCTTAGATAATTTCTCCATAGCAAGATTCCCACTACACTCTCCAGCAAGATATAAGTAATTATCTGAATGGAGTATAATACTACCCCAAACACCCTTTATTAAAGGAAGATCATAACTACTAACAAACGCTCCCGCCTTTGTTAGTTTGATTATAGCAGTTGGACCACCATCTTGAAGAATTTTTAGTCCAACAATATATAAATAATCATTGTCTTGTGTAAGAGATGACATTGATGTGTTATTCGCACCATTCACAAGCCAATATGTCCAGTCAACTACAGCAAGGTTGGCCTTACTTCTTCTTTGAACAATGCCATTCGTTTTTCCAGTAGTTAGATTATATGCACGACCGACAGTATATACATAGTTTGCGTCTACAATAACATCCTGAAAAAATTCGAGATTTACAGCACTAACACTAAAATTCGTAATGCCAACACTTTCTTGATGATATAACGAAGGAAGAGATCGTTTTTCAACATATGCTTTATAATCTATTCCGTCATTCCACCAACCACAAAGATAAAAATCATTACTATCTTTAACCATTTCCCATGGAGAATAGTAAGCAAGGGGGTTAATTGTAAATTCAGCATTCACCACCTTATTCTCATTCATAAGAAGAGATCGTGTTACCAATCCCGTCCCGTCTCCAGACCATGCCACAAATGACATTCCAGAATCAGGAGTCGCTGTGAGAACGACTGTTATCCCATCCACAAAGAAAGCGTAACATGATGACCCGCAATCAATCCCCACCACATCACTTGTCACTACTCCCGTCCCAGTCCCACTCTTCGTTACCCTTATATTCCATCCCTCATCCGTTTTCACCGGCCTCACATAATAAGTCCCAGGTACTCTCGCCACCCCACCTTCAATGATCGGCATGGCATTTTCAAGAATCCTGCACCCTCTGTAATAATCCTTGAGGTCTGCACGGGCATCAACTATAGGAGTCAATTCTCCCGAACGGAAATCATTGATGATAGGAGTTCTTTTAGGCAACCCAATCTCCTTACACTACAATGGACTCGCCCTCGATTGTAATGGTTAAGGACGTTGCGGCACTCGCACCACCAACCAAGAAGGTTGTACTGGTCAATTTTAAGGCACAGTAATAATCGTATGTGTCATAGGCCGCTATCGACTTATCATAGAATAACTCCGTACCTGCCCCATTGGTTCCAGTTGCACCTAAGAAAATCCTGAACGTAACTGCGCCAGCCGTCTTATTTACGATGTGGATATGACGAACAATGTCATAGACCAATGCCGATGCTGGAACATAAATATCAGTCGTATAAGTACTGGTTAACGCTGCCGGTCCATAAAGTTTCTTAATTACTGCCATGTTCCTTGCCTCCTATGGTTTCGTATGTCCCAGATCTGCTGTAGCCAAAACCCCCAACACATTGACACTAACCCTCCAATAATGTGGAGGATCGGCCACATCCCTTAAAACCAATCCCTTTGTTGCAAGGTCAATAATCACATCGTCAGTCGTGTCTACTCCTTTAGTTGTTCTGGATGCTGCACTTAATCCCGCATAACCACTTGCCGCATCTTTTTCTGATTCTTTTTGATATTGCGGATGATCATCATCTGCAAAAGACCCATGTGCCCCCATCCTTAAACTTAAATTATTTTCCTCTGCATCCTCTCCATCAATCCCGGGACGACCAGATAGGCCAGTCAATCCAGTAGGACCCCTTAACCCAGGTCCAAACTGAGAACCTACCTCAATATCTTCCCCATCAATACCAGAAGTACCACGATCTCCCTTAGAACCAACATCTCCTTTGGTCTGAACTACCGTGCCGTCACCAAGTACGATGTCATTATCAGCATTTAACTTGAACTTCTTAACCCTTCTCATCCTCTACCAGCGTTTGTCCATGTAGAATTTTTTTCTGTCTTCCAATCTTCAATAACATCGAAATAATCAAGAGATTGATTAATTTCATCGGCACGATTTAAAGCCAAGAAATATAATTCCATCATTCCCTTAAACTTCACCATCCCTTCGGTTAAATGGATAGCCAGTTCCGCTGCCAATCGAAAAGCCAAAGCATTTATAAAACTCGGAGTAAACAGGGTTACATCCGCCACCTTTCGTATATAAGTCAAAACTAATTCTTCACCAGATGCTTCATTATCATAATCCGTGACAAGACATAAGGTTGACGAGGGTGTGACTTCTTCCCAATAGGTAGTCTCTATTGCTGGAAATTTACTGGTATTGGCGGCGGTTCCGGTAATATTCAGAATACACTTATAAACCTTATCTCCATTCCCCATAGGTACTGCGGCAATATCGATCCCCGTAGTGGGATAACTTGCAAGGTAGGCCGCATTTTGGGTAACTGTCCATGCAGTAATATCTACCCCATCTACAGTACCTCCAGCAATCGCTCTGATTGCTGTCTGAATCAATGCTGCTGTATTTTTGGCTCCCGTTGCATTAGCTAATTTTATGGTGATGGTATGTCCAGAAGCTGTTACCGCCAAGGTATCAATCGTATTACTTTCACATTCTATATCTATAAAGGTAATGTCTGCCTGTTTATACGTTCCTGCGATATACAATATTTTCTCTGATCCAACGTTTATTTCCGCATATCTACCAATTCTGACCCGTGAAGCTGCTGCGGATGTATAAGCACCGGCTCCTGCTGGGTTGAACTCTGCAATGCCCCCCGATCCACCAATGACATCCATCGTCTCAAATTTATATGGATACCCACTGGGATAGATGCTGGGATCATCTGAAGTTCCTAATCCTATTCGTAAAAAATCAGTAGGGACAAGATAAGCAAAATCGTAACCAGATGGAGGAACTTCAGCGACCATGCCAATGGCTGATCTCTTTTTGGCAAACTTCCAATCCTTTTCGGCGAGGACTTCATCCCTTATATATTCCCATATAGCAGCGGCGGCAAGTGCTTGAGATGAATCCTCAGTCATAGATCCGATTCTTTTTACACCTATTCTATTGAGTGCAAGGTTTACTATACCAACTTGTGTGTAAGCCATGTTATTCCTCCATTTCCATTTCTTCTTCCATCTCTAAGGGTTTTTCTTTCTCATAAGTGGAATCGGATTCGGATATTTTTAAATTTCCAATATTTCTAACAATATCTATGGGACTTGAAGGTTGATTTGTTTTTGGGATAGGTTGAGGATGAGATTCTGATTCATAAGATTTAGTTTCAACATTCTCAATCCGCCTTTTAAGATCACCTATCTCCTGACCTAATGACAAAATTTCCTCATCCCTTCTAAGACTCCTTCGAGAACGAGAGCCACCTGTCGCAAATTTTAATTTTCTCATTTTCTACCTGAAAAAAGGGGACAAGGGTGAAAGGAGAGGAATAAAGCCCCTTGCCCCCAGGAGAATCTATTATTAATAAATCTTAGGTTGATCCATCCACGTCTGGGCCAAACCATGCGGTCATAGCTCCCGCAGTTGGTGTACCGGTAACATCAATCCACATACTTGCGTACTGGAGTAAATCAGCCGGAGGACATGGAACAAAGATATGTCTCCCCAGTGTCATACCTGCAACAGCAAAGTATCTCCCGATGACCTTTGTCGTTGGGGTATCACCTGCACCGGTAACTATCCAGAGTTCACAAGCAGTCATCACACCTGCATAGGCAGTTGTGAGCACGCAATGAAGGCCGAACTTCAAACCTGCTTCGACCTGTGGCGTAGTTACCCCGAAATTAATTACGTTCCCTTTGGTTGTGTAGGCGTATTCATCCCCACCATTCCCAAGGGCAGCAGCACTAAGAAGCTGAAATTTATAATCATTGATAGGCATCTTAAATTACCTCCTTGATAAATTTTTCGTTTTTATAAAATGGCCGTATGAGTACTCATCTTCTCAGCCATTCTTACAGGGACACCCCTGAACCTAAGAACTCTGCGACCAAAGACATCATTGTTGGGATCAACGGTATAAAAGGCGTTGCTCTTATTCATAGCTGCGATGTCCATCTGGGTTTTGATCGCTCTTGGAACGTAGATAACAGCATCGTTTCCGCCACCAGGAAGGTTATTGATAACCTCTACAAGATGTTCAGGGTTAAAAATGTTATCCGTTCCACTTGGTTCAATATTCGCAAGTCTCTGGACATATCTTTCGTCTTCGATATTAAGACCGAAATATAAACTCATAAATGTCCGATAAGCCTGCATGAATTTAGGAGTACTCAATTGGGTATCTGACATAACGGCTGTAACTTCCCCTAAATCCCTAACGGAAATACCAGCCACAAGATTGGCGGGATAAATTCCAAAAACCTTACCTTCACCCCATTCAACAACCAGAATGTCGTTTATGGTTCCGTCCCCACCTGCCAGTTTCACATTGACAGGCCAGGTTGTATCTCCGTTTGGATAATGGGTAGAAACATTGAATCTGGTTCTTAACCCGTCCCAAGCGTTAGGATCTGTGGCCTTTGTCCCGGAAATAATCAAAGTTTCCGCCGTCTGGGTCATTGCCTCTAATTTAATGGTATCTCTTTCTTGTCTCCACTGCTTAGGGTTCGGTTGAATGTCGCAAAGAGTCTTGTCAACCTCCCCATAATCTTCGATCATTGCGATTCCTTCCGAATATGGGGTTGAATGGACAGCCGTAGGGGCAACACCCTGGTTAAATCCTCTCGTAGCAGGAGTATTTAAATATGTAACTCTTGCCCCGATATTGCTAAACATCTGATTCGATGGTTTCATGGGCATATCCTGAAAAAAAGGACATTTCCGAGCTAAAACATTGGCTGCCCATATATATTTTGCCTTCTCATCCAAGGACGTATAACTATTCACAACGTCCATAATGGTATTAACACCAACTACAGCGATGGTTGTCATTGAAATTTACCTCCTATTGAATTTTATCCGCCTTTCATTGACGGCGTTTTATCGTAGATCATGGCTGGCTTGACTTCTCCGCCACCTCCTCCAGCACTTGATGGACTCCAATCTTCGCCAGTCTTTTTTGCAATAACGAATAAGGCCCTCATAAATACTGGAACTTGCCATGCTTCGGCCTCCTTATAGGCTTCGTCAAAGTCTGTCCCCATAAGTTTGTTCCAGAATCTTTTTGTCAATTCCCTTCCGGCCTTGTATTCTTCTTCAGTCTTAAACTCGGCCCGGAATTTCTTTTCGTTCTCGACTTTTTCTTCCTCGGCCATCTTATTCTCGGCTTCGACCATTCCAGAAACGAAAGAGTTCCATTCTTGTCCGATTCCTTTTGCTGCATCTTTTGGGACATGGTATTTATGGAAAATCCCTTGTGCCCATTTGACCATTTCGGGACTGTTCTCTTTCCCTTCGATCTGTGGAAATTCGTATCCTTCTGGTTTATCTGGAACGCCTATTGCCTTGTGGTAGGTCGATACTTCTTCTGGTGTTGATTTGTCGTTCAGTTTGGGGATTGAATTATCCAGTCTTGTTTTTATGGAATCACGATCTGTCTTAATTTCCAGGGCCGATTTAACAAAGTCCCCTGGCTTCTGGAAGGTTTTAACAAACTCATGTTCCTTAAACTCATCTGGAAGTGCAGCCCGCCATCCCAACGATTGTGATTGTGCTTGTTGATCTGCTACGACTTGATCCCCACCTTGGGTCACTTGTCCTTCATCTGCCATAAAATGTTTCCTCCTTTGTTGGATTTGAAATAAAAAAAGGCCCGCCAGGGTTCTTATTCCCTGAAACGGGCCTCGTAGACCTCTCTTTAAATTAGGCTATCGAATAGCTCTTATTTCTTACACGCTACGGCTATATTTCTTTGTATCACATCCTCCATTTCGCTTGGTCTTAATCGGTTTCCATAATCCTGTAAGAAATTTTTATAACCACACTTACCACATTGGATTTCAAGAACACCCTCCCACCATTTCGCCTTAAACAACAATCTTCCACACTTCACACATCGGATTTCAGTCATAGTTTCTTCTCTATACAATCAATAATAAAAGTGATTGAAAATAATAACATAAACATCCAAATACCAGCGTGAATATTATGTTGCCAAAAACCAAAACTTATAGAAGCTATTCCCTGTATAAATCCTACAAATAAATAAAAAGTCATTTCCCCTCCTTTTTCTTTTTCTTCTCTTCGGTCTCGTCCATTCCGATGTCACTTTGCCAGAACCCCCCACCCTGTTTCTTTCTCATATCCATGACAGGTTGTTTCTTGTCAAAGTTAAAGTCTTCGGTATCAATCCCTTGTTCCTTTAACTTCTTTTTCAAATATTCTTTAATAGCTTTTTTATAATCAGCCATGTTTCTTCTCTACCCCTGAAATTGTTCCCTTATTGAGTGAGGCATAAAAAACGGATTCGGCCTTTTTCTTGCTTCCATACTGCTTCTTCATGGCCTTAAGAATCTTGTTACCTTTCTTCGTGAGAGGCATTATTTCTTCTTCTCCTCCACCTTCGGCTTTGGTTCCTCTTTCTTTGGCTCCATAGCCTTCAACTGACCATTCAAGTCATTTAATTCCTTTGTGACTTCTTTCAGGTAAGTCTGCCCTTCGTTAAACTGCTGTTGCATAAGAGAGAGTTGGGCATTAAGTCTTGCCACCCGCTCCTGTGCCAAATCTCGCTTCAGGGTGAGGACCTCTTTTGAGTCTTCACCCATTGCGAATAAAGGTAGAGAGAGAACTAAACCAACCAAGATAATTGCTACCAATAACTTTTTCATAATCGTTTCTCCTTTCGATTGTTAAGGGTTCACTTCTTATGTCTGAACTGCCGTTCTTGATACTTCAAACCATTCTGTGCCGTTACTGATGAACCTTATCGTATAATACTTCCCTGCACTCGTTCCAAGGGTTAATGTGCCCGTTGAATGTATTAACGTTGCGTGGAAGGTGACTATCTCATCCCCTGCTCCTGCCGTTAGGAATATAATTGTGATTTCATCTCCGGCGGTTCCACCAGCAGAGGCTGTCATGGTTACGTCTTCATTATCGGTAGCTGCATATGTATAGACGTTCGATAACCCAACCGTAAGAGCAGCGGCGGCTGTTGGCGTAATAACACTGGCGGCAGATGCAAGTTGAACTTGCCCTGTCCTCGCTGGCATAGTAATAACTGATGTCCCCGCAGCTACTACTGGTTGTAAGGTAACTGTTCCCGAAGTGCTACCATAGAATATAGCTTGACCTAACACGCTATTGACAGTTCCAAGGGTTAAAGAAGCTGTCGCCGTGGCCACCAAGGTGGGAGCGGTGAATTTTAGATTTGCCGTCCATCCGGTTGACGCACTCGTTAGGGTGTTACCCTGGTTAGCCTGTGCGTAAATTACTGCCGAATCCGTCAGGTAAACATGGCCCCATTCTAAGTCTGCGGTTCCAATTGTGGACCCCCCCGCAGCACTTGGGGTTATAGAGGTTGTAAAGGTAGGAGCCGTAAACACGTTGACTCCCGTAAATGTCTGCCCTGCATCTGTCCTGGCAAGAGTGGCCGAAGTCCCTGGAAAGGTATAAGTCTGTCCCGCCGTTCCTGTAAAGATTGAACTCCCTGCGGTGAAGGTGTGGCCATTCAGCGTTAAGACTACCGTAGCCCCAGTAGCACCAACCGTAAATCCTCCTGCTCCCGCTGATAAGGTTCCCGTGATAATAGTATTAGGTGTTATTGTTACACCAGTTGCTCCACTTGCCCCTATCTGGATAAGTTCGCCCGAATCCACTCCTATAACCGATATATCTGTTCCGGTGGGGGCGGCCTCACTCATTATATAAGTTGCATTAGAGAGTCTGATAGCTCCCGCATCCGCAGGATCAGCGCCAAGAGCAATGGCTCCAGTCCCAATAGCGAAATTTCCAGTCGTGATATCAATATTGCCAGCACTTACTAGGATATCACCATTGGTAAGAGTAAGAGCATCGGTTCCGGAGGCATTACCCGCAATCACAGTCGCACCGTATCTCTTGATGGTGAAATCGGAAGCTATCCCATCGAAACAATTAATATAACTACCGGTGAATCCAGCCCCATCCGTCACGGCGAGATAAATGGCGTCTCCCGTCAATATTCCCGCACCGGCATTGGTGTAGGAAATTCCCTTACCAGAAGTCTGAGTGCTGGCCACGATAGCAATCGTTGATGCGGTGGTAGCACTATCTGCAATTTTGATGACAGAACCAGAAGTTCTCGTCCCACCAGCGGTAATATCCAATATATCCGATGTGACCAAAATGCTATTAAGAAGTGTCACCAAGTCGCCTTCGGCTGTATCGGTTATACTGAGTTGCCCACCCGCCATGGTTAAATCTACGGCGGCGGGAAGACTAACTAATGTGGCCTTACCAACACCACCAAGGGTAATAGCTCCCGTACCGGCAAGTGTCCCTATTGATACTCCTCCTGCTCCCGTCCCATTTAGAGTTAATGTGGTGGCAGCAGATTTGGCCGATATAGCGTCCTGAAGTATTGTAACCCCCGATAAAGTACCAGTAGTGGTAAAATTGCCACTTGCGTCAATGCTCCAGGCAGTATAAGTAAATCCACCAGTTGTTCCAATTATGTTGTTGTCGCCTACGCTCAAGGCATTGGTAAGGTCGGTATCTGTGAGGATAATAGCCGTAGTCAATGCTACATCAGGACTTATGGTGAGTGCCCCAGTTGCAAGCAGTTGAATATTATTGGCTGTGATAATCAAATCCTCAGCTGCCGTAACCCCATCGTCCGCCGCAAGGGTGAGGGCAGTTCCAGCCGCCGTTGTAATCCCACCAGCACCTACGAAAGTAAGAGCGGTAGCCGTGAGGGTTGTCGAACTTACGTTCAAGCTATGCCCCACTATCGCTCCCGTCATATCAACGGAAAATTCAGTGTTCGCTGAGCTGTTATCTCTCGCCAAGATGTAATACCCATCGGTATCATCATTATCCAGATAGTCCAGTCGCAACAGGACATTAGTGGCAGTGATATCTGCGGCGGAATTATAAATCTGAATTCCATCAACAGAAGTGCTTGCCATCGTACCATAGAGCAATTTCCCGTCCGTAGGAGTGCCCGTCAACTGTTGGATATAGACGATTGCAAAGTCCCCCATATTACCAGTATTGAGAAACTGGTTCTGGTTGGCTGCGATAGCCGACCCCGTAAATGTGTTGGTATATGTTCCTAACGTTATGGAGGCGGTTGCAACCGGATCACCCACCTTATCCCAAGCTGGAGTACCGGCTTGCAATAAATTTGTCACCGTCCCTGCGACATCCTTGAAATATAAGGTCTGTACCGATCCCCCGCCATCCAAGACATAAAGCCATCCGTTATCGGTAGGGGGATTTGTTGATGGAGTAGTTATCTCTGGTAACTGAAGTGTACCAAAAGATCCCAATCTCCATGCCTTCCCTGTTTTCCCAACAGCTCCAACTTTATTCTGCTGTGGGAGAAATTCTTGTTCACAGTATGCCGCAATCGGCAAGAAAACCAATCCTAATACCATTAAAATTCCTAACCACTTCTTCATCTCTCTACCTCCTTTTAAATTGTTAATATTTTAGCCATTAAATAAACCATTTAAAGATTTCTCAATATTTTCTCTATCCAAAACTCCGCACCTAATTAAGATCGAAACCCCAATATTGTGTTCCGAAATCTGGGCCTGGTTATATTCAAGAAATTGTCCATAATGACAAAAAGTAAGTAGAATGTCTCCGAGAACTTCTCTACCCATTTCTGAGTTAATAAAAATATGCCGGTATTTCTGTTTGATCTCATAGTCTGAATCAACTTCTTTCCCGATATTCTTTATTTCTTGACCAGGCCATTCGTTTTCTTCATCTGCCATTATGCCTGACCTTCTTGTCCTTTCCCCATCATCATGTCCAATGCACTTCCTGGTTGAACTTCTTTGCTTGTCCTTTGAACTACTTTCCCTACCTGTTCGGCTTGTTGAAGAGCCTCAGCCATTTCTCTTTTCTGTTGCCTAATCTCTCTGATCTTTTTAATCTGTTCTTCCGTATTCAAACAACTTGCAGGCCACGAAACAGCATCCAAACCAGTTCTAACGGTCTCTTGAATATTGATTTCATCCATTGCTTCTGGTGCAACAACAGATAATCTTCCAAGAAATTCCATCCCTGCGTTAATCCCGTGGAGTACGAAAATTCTTTTCTGAGCTTGAGCGAGTGGCCCTAAATAATCCGTCTCTATGGCTGTCCCTTCTCCCCTGCTGGCAAGAATATTCACATATTCCTGGAGTATGGCGGGAATCTCGGGCATCCTACCCGCTCTTTCTTCAATATTACAAACCCTGTCGTGAACAGGATTAAGCGTTTCGCTATGGAGTCTGCCTATTCTTACGCCTAAAATTGCGGCCTGCTCTGATTGCATCCCCAATACCTGAGTAGCCGTCATTTCAACCTTCTCAAATGCTGCTTGAGATAACATCAAAAAAAAGTTTACATGAAAATATTCTCTAATTATTTTATCAGATCGTTCCTGTTGTTCCACCCCATAGGGAAGTTGAATATTTGTGTAGAGTGGTTTGGGCATATGTTTCTCGGTAAAATTTTCATAAAATGTCCAGCCATCGGGACCTTTATTGATTTTTCCCCTTAAATCAGCAGGGGCTATCATCGGAGGTTCAACGGCTCTATGGCCTGCTTTTAAGTTGGTTTTCGCTATTTGATTTGACTTTAATATTTCAACTAAGGCATCCCAAGAGGGCGATCTGCCATACGGTCTTTCGTCATTGTTGATTCTATATCTCCAGGTAATAGAAGAGAGATCGTCTGTTCCTGTTTCTTCGATCAGTTTCTTTGTGGTTTTATAAATCCAGAGGCTTGCAAATGGTTTGCTCCGTGCATCAAGCCTTTCACGATCATAATCCTTGCGTGGATGCCGAACTCTAAGAATTTCCTTTTCATCATATGGATTTTTTTCATAAATATTTTTAAAATTCTCATCGGCCTTCTCCATTTTTTCTAAACCAAATCGATCAACAAGATTACGAAGACTTATTTTATAAACCCTGTAATTGGTATCCACCATCCCATAACGATCCTCAGCAATGTAACATTCTCTAAAATGAGGCACATTAAAAACTATTCTTCCCGCAGAAATATCTTCTTCAATATCGAAAGTGACCGTCCCGATGGTTAACCCATCATCAACAAAGTCAGGATAAAGATCATAAAAATTGCTTCTCAAAAAGGCTGCCCTTCCAACCTCTTCCCTGTCAAGAAGATAATGTTTAATCTCTGGATACTCATCCATCCTTTTTCCTGACCATGCCCGCATACCCGACCATCTCGGAAAATTAAACTTTCCTGGAAGAGCATATTCAAACCAACGAAAGTGTTGACTCACCGTATAACCGCAAAGACCATCTCTCATTAGGTTTTTGGCGGTTATCGCCGTTCCATCATAAACCTCACTTCCAGTTTTACCACCTTTTGAAATTTCTGAATCTCTAATTTTTCTTCGACCATGATTGACGTAGGTAATAACATCGTCAACCATCGACTCGAACGGTAGTCTGACCTTTTCTAAGGCGGTAAGGTTTTTTAAAGCATCGTCAACTTTTTGTTGATCATCTCTGGTATCGGGCATTAATCTCCCAACTTTTCTTTTAATACCGTTGGCGCCGTGGTTATTCCCTGTTCGCTTGTCTTTATCGTGCTTGCCATACCTTTTCTTTTTCTTATCCGTTCCGCTTCTCTTGCCGCCGCTTCTTTGGCAGCCGTATCGTCTGCCGCAGGAGGTGCAGGTGGCATTATCGGTTCCGGCATTTTTGGTTTACTGAATAATGTTGCCATAATTTTACCCTAATGTTTCCTTCCGTATACTATAACCTGAAGATTCTTCGGTTCCCGCCAGTAACCCACCTCCCAATGCCGGTTTCTTTTTTTTCTTCCTTAATTCTGCCTCTGCCGCTGATGCTGCTTCGGTTTCTGTCATCGGACCTCCAGGGCCATAATCAATTTTCCCACCTCTCGACAGAAGTTTCGTAGGATCTGTAGTCCATCCTCTTCTCGGATCCCAGGGTGTTCCCTCTTCTTGTAATCTCTTTCGTGCTTCGATTTCGGGTTTAAAAATACCGAAGCCCCCTCCCCCTATTCTACTTTTACCACCCATTGATCCCATAGAAATCTCCTAAAGTTTTCTGCCACACTGAGGACAAAAGTTAGGTTTAATCGTTCTATTCCCAGAGTCGATTAAGTTAATCACATCTGGAAACGTCCATGTTTCACACCAGCAATTCGCCTTCTCTTTCGGTTCATGGTGACAATGATTATGGGGGTCTTTCAATAAATGACTACCCTTCAACCAATCCCTACATTCCCAACAAAGTTCACTCTCGGTCATAATATTCTCCTTTCATGCCAGCCCATAAGTGAGAGGGTTATAATCTTCTTGTTTCGCTTCGGTGATCGTTTCTAAAAATGACCTCATCGGATCTTGTTCGTATGCCTCTGACAGATTCTTAACTGCAACCTCAAAATAATTGGTAGCATGACGATAATGATCCGCCCCAAGTTTCCGATACCGATAAATCTTGGTTCCTCTTTTTTCATCTTCTTCAAGAATTTTTGCGATATTACTCATCTGCTTCGCATATTCTTCAAGGGCAGCATTCTTTCGAGGAAAAATATATTCTCCTCTTTTTATAGCCATATGGGTCTGATCGCAAATCTCGGTTCGGGCCAACTCCATCATCCCCAAATCAAAGTCTTGTTTCAAACCTTCCTTGATCTTGTCCTTGTAGGTGCAGAGAATAACGGGGAATCCAGCGTTTTTCTTAAACTCCCTGGCCTTCCTTGTTTCGGGATAACAATCAATGGCGGCCTGTCTCACGTTAAATCTCTTCCCAAGTTCAACAATGTCCTCAAATTCGGGAACGTCACCTACCCAAAGGATTTTCTTCTTTGCCGTCCATTTCATTTTCTTGCCAATAACGATATGGAGTGTTTTCCCAACATCAATTCCCATCCCACAGGGTCCCCATCGATCCTCGGTTGCCATTAGATGAGTGCCACAGCAAGAAAAGATGTCGTTTACCGTCAATCTATTTTCGGCGGCGATATACGCCATTGCGAGTTTTGAATTATAAACCTCCTGGAGATTACCATTAGGGGGATTTTCAAATAATCTTAAAATTTCTCCCGGGTCGATATAAAGAGAATTTAATTGAGAGATCCAGTATCCTTCAAAGTCTTTGACAGACGGAACCTGGGCAATCCATTCTCCGTCTTTTGGGAAAAGACCACCGTGATTATCAGAACCACATTTTACGCAAGCCCTATAAGCTACTCCTTTTTTAAACTTTACACATTCGGGAAAATCAAGCTCAAGGCAACAATCCCGCCCACATTGTTCACATTTAATCATCCAAATCTCTTGGTCTGATTCATTATAAAGACGATCTATCCCATAATCAGGAATCGTTGGCGTTGAAAGATATGCTTCCTCTTTCACATCAGAATGGCTGAATCTCTCAAGGGCAATAGGGATCATGGACTCATCCATTAAATCAATTTCATCAAAAACAATCTTATCAACCGCCCTTGATCTCAATCCCGCACTTTCTTTTTTTAATCCTTGAATTTTTTGTGTCGGCCTTGCCCCATGAAGAAAAAGGTTTGATTTCTGTATCTGCTTAATATTCACCGCTGAAGTATCTCCAATAAACCTTCCAATGTGATAGGGATTATTCTGAATCAAAGGTTTAAACCTTGATTTAGAAAACTCCGAAACATCATCATCGGTAGGAAAAAGGTAAAGAACTCCCTTTAAATAAGTTCCCACAATCATACCATGAATATCAACAATTATCTCTCCTTCCGTAAATCCCATCTGAGCACCTTTCTTTGTTGCTTTTTTGTGTGCCTTTGATGTCATCGGTCCTATTAAATATTCGTGCCCCTTTAATTCAAATACCCCGGCCTGCAACTTAATCTTATTGTAATACGCCCAATACCAAGCGTTGACCAAAGCAAGATCAGAGTTCTTTACCTTCTGGTCTTTTACTTTAGGTTTTGGTTTAAGCAGTCTTCCCATCCCCACCACCAATATTCGGAATATTCGTCAAAGGCACTATCTGAAAATTAACGGTAATCCCCGCCCCAGATATCTGAACCATCGGATTTATCCTGCAATTCCACCTTGCAAGAATTCTTTGAACATCTATTAAACAGTTCTTTGCCCTTAAATCGGCTGAAATCGCTTCCTCCACTATCTTATCAGACTTTACTAATTCCATAAAACCTCCCTTTCATTAATATTTCTAAATACTTACCTACTAAATAAGAAAATAACCCCCTTACCTAACCATTAACTTAACCTTTTGTGCCCCTTCATTAGTCAATGCACACGTGAACGCAAGGTATGTTTCACGTGGAACACTTCCTAAAATCGAAAATCCCCAAAAACCGTAGGCACAGAAGGGATAGGGGTTTAATTGAGGCCGGTGGCTCGCCCTGGCCCCCCTCCCCCCTCCTAAGAAAGAATGCTTATTCCTGCCTGCGCTCATGTCTTGGTCACTCTCCCGCAGCGATCGCACTTGTAATAGGTGCCCGTCTTGTCGTGACCCCAGAACTTATACTCCCCACCACACAGACCACAAAGCATATCCACCTAATCACCTATCGATAACGTCTGATAATAAAGAATTATGACATGATCCAATCGCCAGCAAACCCTTGTCAATCCTCAATCCCTCAGTTATCCACATTGGTATCATCCTCCAACCCCTGCCAATAGCCACCTTGCCAAATCACTTTTTAGCCCCCTTACCCTTGCGGATCTCATCCACCACCCGAGAAGCAATCTCTTGGAGGTCTTTAATCTCCTCTGGGGATCGGGAAGTGATCATCTCGCCCGTTATCCGGTGCTCCTCGGCTGGATAGTCGCCCCGCAGCTTGTGGGCATCAATGCGGGCACGTTGCTGAATATCAAGGGCAGGAACGCCATCGGAATAAATGATCATGCCTTTATCATTAAACACCTTAATTTCTTTAGCTTTTAGCTCTTTTTTAAGAGATTTTGCAAGATAAGGAAGAGTAATGCCCTCGGCGTCAAGAGCTTCAATGAGCGGGGAAAGGAGTTCAGCTTCAATTTCTTTTTTAATCTGAGAATCTTCAACCATTAAACTTATTGTATAGGCTTATTTAGCTTTGTCAAGGGGTCGAGTTTTAAATATTGGTTTATTACGGCAGATTAGCGATGTTTGACAGGTTTATATTTTTCCTGTTTTTGAAGAAATTTAAGAATTAAAGAAGGGAATGTATAGAGTTTTAGTTGTCTATGGGGGGTTTCTCCTCTGTATCGGTAGAAGATTATACCAGCCTTTTTCATTTTAGGAATATAATTTACCTGGACAGTTCCGGGAGATAGTCCTAAATATTCAGCGATCTCTTTTGTTCCTTCGAGAGCGTGTTCAGGTACTACCATAATGGTCCTCCTTTAGTTGTTCGACTTGGCGTTGGAGTTCTTTTCTTATTGTAAAGCTCCTTGATCGGCGAAATAGATTTTCCTTTGTTTTAGTTTATTATTTTCAATCCAATATTGAATATCATAAATCATCATAGCAACGACCCTGCCATGTTTTAGACCATCATTTTCTCTAATCTCAATTTTTTCTACTGGTAAAGAATTTTCATATCGCATGGTTTCTAAGTCTTTAAAGCATTTAACAATTTCAGCTTTATATTCAGGATGTTTTTTATAAAACTTTGCTTGTGCTGTTACCAGTTCAGGTCCTGACAATTCATGGGTATAACATCGGTAATCGATATAATTTTTAGGTGGGTTTAGGATATTCATTTTTTCTCATCCTTTCTATTTCCCAAAGTCTACGATCCATGGGGTCGGTTGGTTGGGTATCCTGGGTTTCATCTTCCCATCTTTTGTTTTTTATCCAACGTTCTGGGTCTGGCCATTCTGGGCAGAATTTATTTTCAGAGTTTAAATTTTCTTTATATTCTTTTTGCTGGTTGAGGGCTTGGATTACTATCTCGAGATCAGGTTTAATCTTTTTCCATTGTTTAAAGGCGTTGGGTTTACCAACTTTTTTAGGGTATTGATCCCAGAAAGAAAGGAAATTCGAGCTATATTCTTTCTTTTGTATAGTTTCTTTTGTAAGAATATCTTTTGTATGTATCTTTTTTGATGACAGGTGATTATCAATATTGATTACAGGCGTTATCTTTTTTGATGACAGTGTAATCTTTTTTGATAAGGGTATCCATTTATCGAAGTCCTTGATAAATCTA
>Ga0180732_1000312_pt1 | contig 44666 bp, 37 predicted proteins | sample KR11_01MetaG_FD_148674 | JGI IMG/M metagenome (GOLD analysis project Ga0180732, IMG submission 148674) | Groundwater microbial communities from the Olkiluoto Island deep subsurface site, Finland - KR11_0.1 MetaG | ecosystem: Environmental > Aquatic > Deep subsurface > Groundwater | place...
CAAAGAGTCAAGGTCTTGTCGTTCCCGTCTGCCTACGAGGCATTGAAACATAATGTTCAACCCCATCAGAAACCTTCCCTCTCTGTCGTTCCCGTCTGCCTACGAGGCATTGAAACGTGAGAACCGTCATTTACGCATCAGATAGAGAATGTCGTTCCCGTCTGCCTACGAGGCATTGAAACACATTCAATCAAAGGTGTTCCGGAGGGACCGGCTGTCGTTCCCGTCTGCCTACGAGGCATTGAAACGATTTCACAATAGTCTGCCTGGCCGCATTCGCGGGTCGTTCCCGTCTGCCTACGAGGCATTGAAACGTTAGCATGATGTAGTATGCTGTTCCACCTATCAAGTCGTTCCCGTCTGCCTACGAGGCATTGAAACTCAGTAAGCATGACACCATATTCAGATTCCATTGTGTCGTTCCCGTCTGCCTACGAGGCATTGAAACGAAAACTATCTTGATTATTGAGTTGTCCTCAAGCAGTCGTTCCCGTCTGCCTACGAGGCATTGAAACAATTAATATAATGGCACCGGCATTAACTCTCAATGTCGTTCCCGTCTGCCTACGAGGCATTGAAACATTCTGTGCGACAATATCAAGGACATACATCTCAGTCGTTCCCGTCTGCCTACGAGGCATTGAAACGCTTCAATTCCTGAATGTACCATCGTACTATCCAGTCGTTCCCGTCTGCCTACGAGGCATTGAAACGTCAAGATATCCCCAGATGAACCAATAACAGACCGTCGTTCCCGTCTGCCTACGAGGCATTGAAACAAGGAAATCACTATCGGCCAGCATTACAGTTATGGTCGTTCCCGTCTGCCTACGAGGCATTGAAACGTTTCGTCATCCTGTGGGTTCCAGATTGCGAATAGTCGTTCCCGTCTGCCTACGAGGCATTGAAACCTGATTTCTGTAATTTGCTATCCAGATTGTTTAAGTCGTTCCCGTCTGCCTACGAGGCATTGAAACCTTCATATCCACCGCATTATAAAACCTTAAAAAAGTCGTTCCCGTCTGCCTACGAGGCATTGAAACGAGATATTCGTCAAGGTCTCCCTCGAACCCGAAATCAGTCGTTCCCGTCTGCCTACGAGGCATTGAAACATTCGGGGACAGCGTGAAAAGGCACGCTACAAATGTCGTTCCCGTCTGCCTACGAGGCATTGAAACAAATAAGCCGTTTAGTATAGCTACTTCGCCATTCGTCGTTCCCGTCTGCCTACGAGGCATTGAAGCACGGACAATGCCGCCCTGATTCGCCAGCGTAATCCTAATTCCCATCGGCCCCCAAATCGTAAAGCGGTGAATGCAATTCCAATCATATCCAAACGTCGCATTCGCCAATGGTGCGATAACATTCTCTCACTAAATCCAGCACCATATGGCTCACTTCATTTTGCAAACAATCGGTGAATGCGAAAACTAAATCAAATCACTTTGTAGCGTTCGCCAGAATCAACATTCAGTCTGCAAACAGATTCACCGTGTGAGGAATTTCCGCAAAATTTCAATAACATTTGCAATAAATTTTGCGGGATAAAAAAATACAGGCAGGGCATTCGGACGCATAACGCCCGACTTTTGGAGAGAGAATTGCCCTGCCCAAGTGGGGAAGAGTTTATCGTGATTGGGGAATATAGGTGCATAAAGATACCATATTAACGCAATCTTCACACCTCTATTTCTCTCGTATGCATCACAGTAAGAATCCGTGATATATATACCTTTATCCAGAAGGGTTTTATACAGATAAATCTTACCTGACGTTAACTGTTCATAAAGGGGATGAAATTGAGAAAGAACTACCATTCGATAAGAACCGATATCCGGTCATTTGAAAATCCGTCAGACACAATCGGTCACTGCAGAAAATGCGGATGCATTCTGATGGTGCTGCCCGATGACCGCAGGTTCGGTTACTGCTTCGACTGCCTCGATTTCCTCCAGATATCCAGAAAGACGGAGGTGGGGAACGGCAGGTCCTTTACCATCCCCCAGGAAAACGGTTTTTCACTGCATTGATTTAATTGAAACATAATTGGCCAGTCATTTTTTGACAGGATTGTTTATAATCCGGCCAGAAGCCCGTTCTTCAGGCCTTCCAGGATGAACTGCACCGCCATTGCAGCCAGTATGAGGCCCATTATTCTCGAGAATGCAAGGGCGCCCATTCGGCCTATTTTTTCGAAGAGTACCTCACCGTAGTAGAGAAGTATGTAACTTATTATCATTATCAGCGCTATGCCCAGGTAAACTCCGATAATGAAGTTCCAGTTGGTTGTGGCGGTGGAGGTGGCATCTGAAATGTATATCATGACCGTGGTTATCGAACCCGGGCCGGCGAACATGGGGATTCCCAGCGGAACTATGCCGACTGCCTCTCTCTGAAGTGCTTCCTCCTTGTCCTGATCCGTCACTTTGGACTTGGGGTGGCTGCCCTGGAGCATGGAGAACGCGATTGTCAGAAGCAATATTCCGCCTGCAATCCTGAAGGCCGGTATGGTGATGCTGAACAGTTCGAATATGTAATTGCCCAGCAATGCGAATATGGCCAGTACCCCGCCCGCAACAAATATGGTCTTCCTGATGACCGCATTCTTCTCCTCCCTGGAATAACCCTGGGTGAGGGTCACGAAGAAAGAGATGTTACCGACTGGGTTGACTATGGCGAAAATTGCGACAACGACTGTGATTACAACTACGAAATCCATTAAAGGGCCTCAGCATGGGTGCGCTATTTAAGATTTATGTTCAATGATGGCACTCATCGGTCTTGGTGTGACCGCATATTATGTCATCTCCTGCCAGCTTCAGATTACCTGCCAGGTATTCATTTACGGCGGAACCGACAGAACCCGAAGCGCCTGCAAGGACACGGATGCCATTCTGCCTGAATCCCATGAGCGGCTTTGCTCCCAGCCCACCGACAATTATTGCATCGACACGGTTCTCTTTCAGCATGTGGACCGGAGCCATGCACCCGCCCTGGATATGTGGCGGATTTGAAATCACTGCAGTGCTGACAATGTCCTTTCCGGTTATTTCGACCAGCGTGAATGTGTCCGCGTGTCCGAAATGGGCGGACATCTCTGCTTCCATACCACCTGGGGCCATGCTCGGTATTGCAATTATGATGTTTTCTGTCATGTTATCAACAGGTATACCATATTGGAGACCGATAAAAAACTATGGACGAATTTTGAACGGGAACATAATGAACGTCACCGGCGGTAGGGGTCGGGTACCGCCGGCCAGCGCTTTTCTGAATTCAGGGGGTTCGGTAGATATCCTTATGGCATTGCAGCCGGCGAGCATTGAAGCGCCGGTGGGTGTGGCCATCTCCATGCCGTATTCCGAATTTTTCCAGGGGATGCCATGGGTCTCAAGTATGTGCCTGGTGGCCGGCGTGGGAACTTCAAGCGTGCCGTGTGAAAAAGTAACTGTTCCGCTGCCCACATTGACATATTCCAGATACTCAAGTGAGCGCACGTTCAGCACCTGCATTCCCGCAACCATGCCCATGATGTCGATGATTATGTCGGATGCCTCATGCAGAACTGTCTCGTGGCCGTGGAAATGGGATTTCAAACTCGGATGATGGGAATGCACATGGCTCTCGGCCTCTATGAGCACATTCAGCACCCTCGTCCCGATGCCGTGCCACGGTTCACGGATGCCACTTTCAGCCAATGCGGTCAGCAGATATTTTCTGGCCCGGTCGGCATGGAGGTGGTCCGGTCTTTCCTTGATAGAGATATCCAGTCGGTTCACGCCATCCGTGACATTGTGGGATACGTGGGTCTTGCCAATGAGATTACCGGCGAAAATCATTGCGCCGGTTACGGTGTCCGTGTCTGCACCCAGACCGATGAGACCGGCAGCCATTATGTCCCCGGAAAGGCCGTTCCGGGTATCTATCAACAGGTCCATGATTCGGGAAATACCATTGCATATATTAAATACAAGACTACTCGTAAGAGTTCAGTCTTCTGAAATTTTAGATTTTAGATTTTAGATTTATGTTACGAATATGCAACGCCGTCAATTCGTCGTATATCTACAATCTACAATCCCTAAATCGAAAATCGTCATACATCTACAATCGTTATCGCCCGTGATAATTCACCGCCAATAATTTAAGTACCTGCCCACCTTCCCGCGGTATGTTGCGATGTGACACCGCAACTATCACCGAATCCGAGGGATAATCTTGGACCCGAAAGAAACTCTGGAAACTCTCAACGAGATCATGGACGAGATGGACAAGGCATCCAGAATCATGCCCATCATAGTCGAGGGCTTGAAAGACCGCATGGCACTGAGAAGCCTCGGCATCAACGGCCACATCATTGTTCTCAACGACGGCGACACCATTCTGGGTACATGCGAAAAACTCGCAAGAGAGTGGAGCGCGGTGATAATCTTCACGGACTGGGACCAGAAGGGCGGTGAACTGGCCCATGCTCTGATGGATGCCATGAGGTCCATGGAAATCAGTTATGATTCAGAGTACCGGGCGAACATATCGGCACTGGTGAAAAAGGATGTCAAGGACGTGGAAGGGCTCCCGTCGCTGATGAGGCGCATGAGAATGCTTTCCGGCGGCGGAAGGGCTGTATTCTGATTTATGAAAGAGTGGTCCGAGAGATGTCCATGCGGAGATAATCCAATACAAAACTTTTTTAAGCCCAGCAAATTCTCGGTGATGGATGAAACATAACATACGGACCGGCGTCATAGGCGTGGGTTCAATGGGAAAGAACCATGCCAGGGTATATTCGGAAATGGATGTACTGGGCGGAATAGCAGATTCCATGGAATCCGTTGCAAAACCCCTTGCCGACAAGTTCGGCGTTGATTATTTTCCGGATTACTTGGACCTTCTGAAATCTGACATCGAAGCGGTGACAGTGGCGACTCCCACGAGCACTCATTTCAAGATTGCAATGGACGCCATAAAGGCCGGAAAGCACGTTCTTGTGGAGAAACCCATCTGTTTCAGCATCGGGGAGGCCGAGGAACTGGTCGTCACAGCCGAGAAGGAAGGGATAGTCCTTGCCGTCGGCCAGATAGAGCGCCACAATCCAGTTGTCAAATTTGCCAAGGATTCCCTGACAGAGGGTAGGTTCGGAGACGTTGTTTCGATTGCCGCCAGAAGGGTGAGCACCATGCCCGGTCGCATCCACGATGTGGGCGTGCTAATGGACCTGGGCATTCACGATATTGACGTAATAAGATACCTGGCCGGCAGCCCGGTGCGCAGCGTGTACGCTCTGGGCGGCAAGCGCCAGAATGACATATTCGAGGACCATGCCAATGTTCTGCTGGAATTCGAGAACGGGATAGAGGGATTCGTTGAGGTTAACTGGTTGACTCCCATGAAAGTGAGACGCATTTCCATAACCTGTCTCAAGAGTTTTGTGGAACTGGATTACATGAAACAGAGCGCGGACATTTCATCATCACAGGTATCCGAAACATACGATTCCGGCGACCTTTATCGCTTACCAATCGAGTTTGACATCAGGCACGTGAGCCTGAAGAAGCAGGAGCCCCTGAGGAACGAGCAGGAGGATTTCCTCGATTCCATTACAAATAACAGGACGCCGCTAATCAGCGGCAGGGACGGTACGGAAACCCTGAAGGTATGCCAGGCGGCGTTAAGATCCATCAATGAAGGCAAGAAGATAGTACTGGAACGGTGAGATTATGCCGGAGATACATGGTAACTCGAGTATAGGGAAAGGAACGTTCCTGGGTCAGAGCGTGGTCGTTGGCCACCCGGGCAAGCACGAGAAAGCGTTGCTCGTCGAGGGCAGGCTGAATGAAGTGAAAGGCGCTACCATTGGCAAAGATTGCGTCATTCGGGACGGCACCATAATTTACAGCCAAGCAATCGTCGGCGACAATGTTCAAACAGGCCACAATGCTCTAATTCGGGAAGACACCGTCATCGGAAACAGGTGCGTGATAGGCACGCTCACAATCATAGAGGACAACTGCAGAATCGGCGACCGCGTGTCCATCCAGAGCGCGGTTTACATACCGACAAACACGGTCATCGAGGACGATGTTTTTGTCGGGCCCAGGGTATGTTTCACCAATGACAAGTACATGGGCCGCGGCGATGTTAAGCTGCTAGGGGCACACGTCGAGACCGGTGCCAGAATAGGCGCAAATTCCACGATTCTGCCGGGCGTGAGGATAGGCAGGGATGCCCTTGTTGGCGCCGGCGCGGTGGTCACGAAGGATGTTGAACCATACACAATGGTCGCCGGGATACCTGCCAGGAAAGTCGGAATGATTCCCGAGGAACACAGGAGGCCGTGAAATGATACCCGCAGCGAAACCCCTTCTGGGTGAGGATGAAGCAAACGCCGTCGCCGAGGTAATTAAATCCGGAATGCTGGCCCAGGGAAAGAAAGTGGCGGAGTTCGAAGAGAAATTCGGCAAGTTCATCGGCGCCAAGCACACCATTGCAGTGGGCAACGGCACTCAGGCGCTTCATGTGGCCCTTCTGGCGGCAGGCGTGAAGAGGGGAAACGAGGTCATCACCACGGCATTCAGCTTCCTGGCCAGTGCAACAAGCATCGTCCATTGCGGCGCAAAACCCGTGTTCTGCGATATCGACCCGAAAACGTTCAACATGGACCCGGACGATGTGAGAAAGCTCATCACGCCGAAAACGAAAGCAATCATGCCGGTGCATCTGTTCGGACTTTCATCGGACGTGAAGGAGTTGCAAAAGATATGCGACGAGCATGACATCGCCCTTGTGGAGGATGCGTGCCAGTCCCACGGAGCCCAGGTAAACGGCCGAGGCGTCGGAACCTTCGGAATTACTTCGGCATTCAGTTTCTACCCCACCAAAAACATGACAACGGGCGAAGGGGGCGCGGTCACCACAATGGATAATGAGACAGCAGAATTATGCAAGCTCATCCGCAACCAGGGCCAGCTTTCAAGATACAATTGCGTCATGATCGGCTACAATTATCGCATGACGGATATCGGCGGCGCAATCGGCATAGAGCAGTTGAAGAAACTGCCCAAGTGGACCGAGACCAGGATTAAAAATGCAGCATACCTGGACAAAGAGCTGGGCAAGGCCGGCATCGCCGTCCCGTACGTGCCCAAGGGCTACAAGCATGTCTATCACCAGTACACGATTCGAGTGAAAAACCGCGATAACGTCCAGAAGAAACTCGCCGACATGGGCGTCGGTTCCGGCGTCTATTATCCCCAAGGCCTTCATGAACTGGGACCGCTGGCCAAGTACCGCACCCGCAAGCTACCGAAGGTCGAGAAGGCCTGCAAAGAGGTGCTGGCACTGCCGGTGCATCCCGCGCTCACAAAAGAGGATCTGGGGACGGTGGCGAAGTCGGTGGTCAAGGCCGTGGCGTGAACCGCGGAGGGGGGGGTTGGATTGATACCGGAGTCACGCAGACGATGACGGCCGTTTTCACGGATGCAATGCCGTCATCGTCCGTAACCGTCAGCGTGACTTCGTACAGGCCGAGCGCGGAATACGTGTGCTCCGCCATGATTCCCTGCGTGATATTCCCGTCCCCGAAGTCCCATTCGTAGGACACTATTTCACCGTCGATGTCGTATGAATCAGAGGCATCGAACACAAAAGATGGATTATTCTCGACAGCATCATCCAGGTATGATATTGGCACCGGAATTGTTTGGCTGTATCCATCCTGGGTGTTAAATTCCTTGAAGTAGGTCAGAGTGGTTTCGCCTGATGTGAATGTAAGCCATGTGGGATTCGCGCCCTTGTGTTCTGCAAGGTACACCAACTCAATCTCATAGGCCCTGTCGAGATATTTGTTCAATCCGATTGTGATGGAGTTCGGTGGTCCGGCAGTCCGCACGACATCGTAACTTTGGATGAGCGCCCCGTCCTCGTAGATTCGGATGCCTACAGTGTTGTCCTTCCGGCCCGCGATAGTGAGGGTTAAACCTACCTCTTGATAAATACTAATGACAGGAACAGGCGGTGATTGCACAACTTTGATATTAAGTGAGGTAAAGAAGAACATGCCACCCTCTGTCACATTGAAAATCGTGAGGTTCAGGGGATATATTCCCGGTTGTTCATAGACATGGGTCGGTCTTGCATCGTTGGTCCAGAAACCATCCCCGAATATCCATTCGTAACTTCCTGATTCGGATATCTCGTAATGATAGTATTCGTTGAGGTCGTATTGGATTACAGTGTTCTTCAGAACTTCGTATTGGCCGGAAAAGCAGTTGAATCTCGCACCAGTTACATTCCAGAGAATGTCCGCAAGCGGTTGTGTGTTTTGATTGCTTGGACTTAACATCAGATTTAATGTTTTGCTGCTCCTGAATGAAGTGAAAGTTACAGGAAGCCTAAACGATTGTGTGCAATTATCAACCCACGCGTGCAACTGATAATTCATCAAGGGGTCTTGGTTGAACATCAGCATGAAATCTTCCTGCAGATATGATGAAAGGTCAATGGATACCCCCTGCAGAACCATTGATTCCGAAGTCGCTGTTATTTCTTCCAGGAAGAGGTTCAAAGTACCCTCGACAATTTCTGTGGGAATCGCGATATTCACTGTTACAGGCTGAACGATGGCAATCTCGGGGAGATTATAGTAATGGCCATGCGGAATGAATGCGAACGCCCTGTATTGGGCGGTCTGTTCTTTGTATGGGAATACGAGTTCAATGCCCTGGTTGGGGCTTATCGTCAAATATTGCTGGTCTCTTTGCAGAAGTAATTCGGTGAAATTGAATCCTTCTACATCATCAATGAATGCCACGTAATTCGGTTTGACGAGTTCAATATCAAGGTCAAGACTGTCACTAATATCCAGGCCAATAAAATCAATGAAATGGGTTCCGGTTATCAGAAGTCGGATTGGTTCCCCATTATTGAGTTTCTCACTCAATGGTGTGATATCAACACAATCCAACACCCAGTTCATACGGGCAGGAAATAGTGCAAAATCAGACCACCTGCCATTTTCGTTCATTGTTTGCACGTGTATTGAACATTTGTAATAACGTGGGTCAAGCGGCACATCATATGGGAGCAAATCAATTGTCGCTTTGTGTGAGATTACAAGCTTCGCTTCATTGAAAAACAAAAATCTCGGAAAATAAACTGTCAGTGTTTCATTATGCTCGGCCTTTAATCGGTATCCATCATTCATTTCGTCAACAAGTTCGGAAACGTTGCTTCCGGTGCTGTCAATGCACGAAACCGGACCTTGTGGCTCAATTATTGTTTTAACTACGCCGTCCGGGGTGATGGCTAATTGAACGTTCGAATAATTATGATCTATGATGGCCAATTGAACATCGTCAAGATGTGTTCTTTCCAATGCGGGTTCAAATATCTGTAGTGAATATAAATCATTGATTGGTTGCAAATCGTTTTGCAACAGATAATAATCATCCACATCCAGTTGGTTTCTGTCCGGTTTGGTGGCAAGTGGCAGGATGTTGTTCTCTTCTTCGTAACTGTCACCATCCCACGTATAAACGAAAGGGCATCCACCCTGTGGTAATTTACAGACATTGTGAACAAGGATTCCTTCGGCAAAGTAATTGCTGTTGCTCTCGACCTCAATGTTGTAAGTCACGGTCTGTGCCGAAACCCTGGTGATGCTGGACACCAAAATGTTTCCTTCCAGAGATAACAATATATCGCCCTGCTGCAATTCATCCGCACGTTTGACGTCATTGCCGACATATATCAGATGATTGGCTGTGAGTCCCAGGCGGTCATTGATTAGCAGATATTCGTCAGTTATGGAGTGAACCAGCGTTCGATAAACGATATCAGGTTCCATGATGCCTCTGTACACATTATAGGACAGTACAGTATCTCCTTCTCTGATATCTTCAATGTTCACTTCTCCGTTCGGAGTGCTAATTTTGGTGCCGGGGACTAGACAGCCGCCGCCGCCACCACCACCGCCGCCGCCACTGCTAATTGGCTGGAGATTGAAGCACAGATACAGACCGGTTGCCGGCACGTAAACATTAGAGGCAATTGATGAATGATAACCTGTCGCAGAAGCTTGGAAATTGTGATAACCAACTGGTACATTATACATTGTATAGTAACCTGCGGAATTTGTAATGGCGGATATTGAATAACCACCACCAGAACTCAATATGGTCGGATTTGGATTTGGCTCATTTACTGGTGTATAGTAATAGTCCACAGTTGCGCCCGGAATGCCTTGACTATTCATAACACTTTGAACATAACCCGAAACAGTGCCATATGTCTGGGCAATATTGATTTGGAGACTATTGAGTGGACTCCAAGCACCATAGTTATTCGCATTATCCATCTCTGCACGAACCTTCCAGGTGTGGCTACCATGGCTAAGTGACACTGAATATATGTTTGTTGTCGGGTAATAATTAATTCCATCAACTTGTAATTGATATCTTGTGATTCCACTAAGGTCTGTAACTGTGTTCCACTGGAATGCAACCGATGTAGGGGATCCGGCGACTGTTAGGGTGCCGGTTGGCGTAGGGTTGCCGGGAGCGGGGGGGGCCGTCGCGTCGTACCCGTACCCCGCGTCCGCCCCGGCCGGCGCCGCCTCCACGTTCCCGGCATTGTCCGTGGCTATCGTGCGGAACTGGTAACATCCTTGAACATCATTATTATCTCCATACTTCCATGGAAAACTCCAGGACCATTCATCTGCGCCGTCGGTGTCCGTGCCGAAGAACGTCCAATCGTTGGGCCAGTCCGTCCCGGTGTTGGGCCTGTAACGGTAGTGCAGGCTTACTTCCTTCACCCCGCTGACAGCGTCGGAAGCGGTGGCGGTTATGGGGATGGGGGAGGTGGTGCGCCAGTAGGGGGCGGATTGTGAAACCTTACTGTCGGGAGGCGTATTGTCCACCGCTCCATTGTAAACGACCAGGGCGTAGTCTTGGTCTACTGCTCCATTGTTGTCGCAATCTGTCGTTATTAGATCCCCACTTACACGAATGGTGTATTTCCCAGGCACCAGGGAATTGGGTGGGATGTAAATGCACTCCACATTGTTAAGGAAGTCATGAGTACCACCCATGCTAGACCAGCCGCCACTGAAAACATTACCCCTGTAAACAGAACCGCCCGGAGTTGTGACTAAGAGGTTGAGGTCATTTACCAAAGCGGGATTTGCACCTAAAAGCGCGGCTGGGTCGGTCCACACAAGAGTTACTTTGAATGGTTGAGTGTTATCTGCGTAAACCAATTCGTATTCATGGTATTGCCCAATAGTTAATGCCCCAAGGACATTATCTTGGTCAACGACATAAAATAAATCAGAATGGTCAGCAAACGGGGTCAGGTACATCCTGCCCCAGCCCTCGTCTCGATTCGGGATGTCGCCCAGAGGTTTGGCCGAATTGATAAGCAAGGCTTTGATCATAGCGGGGGATGGATTCATTCCGTGATCTTCGTTTTGGTACCAATTATAAACCACAGCGGCACCACCGGCCACAATTGGTGTAGCCATGGAGGTTCCGGAAGCCCATTCATACCTGTTGTCAGCGGTGTATGTGCCGTATAAGCTGTTGATTGGGGCATTCGGTGAACGTGTAGACAATATATTCTCACCAGGAGCAACGATGTCTGGTTTAATGCGTCCATCTTGGGTCCATCCCCTGGAACTATGTACATCTAATGCATCAGGATTAAATGTGTTTTTTGGATTTGTATTACCAAACGACAAAGAGTCTGGCATGTAGTTCTCTGTTCCCCCAACAGTAATAACATTTTTCGCATTTCCCGGACTGCCTATGGTAGTCCAATTCGGCCCCTCATTGCCAGCTGCGACTATTGCTAGAATTTGCTGGTTCATGGGTACATTTGGATCCGCGTCACGTGTACGAGCATCATAGGCTTGGTCCCAATCAGAGTAATTACCACCCTCGTTATCTCCCCATGAATTAGAATGAATACGCACACCAGCCGCTTCCGCATCCCGGAGAATAATTCCAACATCCGAAGGGGGAATGCTGACAACAAATTTCTGGATATATAAATTTGCATCATACGCCAATCCCATCCCTGCATAGTAAGGGCCGAATCCATTATAAGTAACTCCAGTACCAGAAAAGCCATTGGCCGCGATCAGTCCTGCACAGTGCGTTCCATGACCAGTAACATCGTCCCAACCTCCACCAGCATATGACATTCCACCGATGATGCGATTGCCGAAATCGGGATGGCCTGCATCTCCAACAGTACCATTTCCAAGGCCAGAATCAGCTATGCCAATGGTTATTCCTTGCCCTGTACAACCAGTAACCTGGTTGAACCGGGAACCGAAGGGAGAGGTGCGATAGGGGGTGTCGTAATCTGCGTCATTATCGTCGACCCAGAGGCCGCCGCCAACTATCTGAATTGCCGCCTCATCCATCGGGTGCCCTTTAGGGATAGGGAAAATATAATCAACATATGGGTTTGTAGCAACCTCATTTATCAACGTAGATGATTGAAGAGTGCCTTGAAACAGATAATCTCCGTCAAGAGTGAATCCTTCCGATTTGATTGTGTGAAACTTCAAACGAACTTGTTCTATAGCTGCATCTGGAATTTCTGGGCCATACATTATGATTTTCACATCTGTTTGCTCTGGGTCAAGGTCCCCCGAAATTTTGTACGCTGGATGAAAGAATCCCACCCAGTCTACAAAGGACAGATTGGAGGTCAACTGTGCCTGCTCGGGCGTCATTCTTACCTTATACGCATTCCACGGAATAGAACCGATTATTGTTATGTTCATGTTCCGAATGGTATCTATCTCGATCTGGGTTATTAGTACGCCGATGTGGATTATAAATGTCGCAATTTCACCGGGCTTGGAATTTTTTACTCTTATTTCATCACGAATTTTGGGTTCTCCATTGAGGCAATCAAATTTATATCCATTGATAGATATTATGCTGTTTCTTATAAAACCATCGCTTTGATTATTCAACAATTCCATACTACGTGGTACAGATAGATTTTCGAAACCAGAATGAGCCACGGGATTTGCAGATGTTGGGTACGAGCAGACTGAGAATGTATTGGCAATCAAGAGCATACAGATTCCTATCGCTAAATATATTTTCATATTTTCCTCACCTTTCTCTCCTTTTCCGTGTAATAATTATTATTGCTGTGATTGTACCCACAATCATAAAAATAATTATGATAATGGGTAGAAAATTGTTATTATCACTATCATCATAGAAATGGCCTTGTGGTATATTAAATATATAATCAACATATGGGTTTGCGGCAATCTCATTTATCAACGTGGATGATTGAAGAGTGCCTTGAAACAGATAATCTCCGTCAAGAGTGAATCCTTCCGATTTGATTGTGTGAAACTTCAAACGAACTTGTTCTATAGCTGCATCTGGAATTTCTGGGCCATACATTATGATTTTCACATCTGTTTGCCCCGGGTCAAGGTCTCCTGAAATTTTGTACGCTGGATGAAAAAATCCTACCCAGTCCACGAAGGATAGGTTGGATGCCAATTGGGCTTGCTCTGGTGTCATCCTCACCTTATATGCATTCCAGGGAATAGAACCGATAATTGTTATGTTCATGTTCCGAATGGCATCTATCTCGGTTTGGGTTATTAGTACGCAGATATGAATAATATATGACCCAATCTCCCCGCTCTCCGGAGGCTGGGCAATCAGGTCCGGGGGCAGTTCTGGCTCTCCCTCTAATATATCAAATACATAGCCGTTGACGGAAATTGTGGTGTTGGTGACGTTCTGTCTCGTTCCCGAACTGGTTATGGGTGTGGAGTATTCGGCAGATACGCTGCTGCTTCCGCCAATTCCTGCTCCAGCAACCACGATGAACGCAATCGCCATTGCCGCAACCAGGGCCTTCCATGCGGGCTTTTCCAAGTTTCTTCCCATTTCCTTCACCCCGGAATATATGGATTCTCTGGGTTAAATAGCCTTTCTTGACATGTCAGGTTTTCCGGTGACCGCCCCGCGTCCGCCGTGGCCGGCGCCGCCTCCACGTTCCCGGCAAGTTTTATTATCAAGGCAGCCCTTGAGGTGACGGGGTAATAATGTGCAGGACAGGGTAGGCAAACAGGTCAGCATGGAAATACAGAGGATGCTGGGCAAGGAGCTCGGGGAGTTGGGCATATCCATTTTCAGGAAGCAATGCTCGGAAATGGGCATCAAGCCCGAAGAACTCCGGCTCAAGGACCTTCTGAACCTCTCCCAGAGGATGATACGGGTACTGAGGCCGACAATGGGGAACGACGCGGCCCAGAAAATTGGAAAGGAGATACAGAAGTTCAAGATTCTCAACGAACTCAAGGACATCAAGGCCGATTCGACGCCGTTCGCGGAGAGGAGGGAGCTGGATGCCTACGCCAAGTTGGGTAATATCGCCTACACCATCGGGGATTGGGACGATGCTCTTGATTATTACGGCAAGGTCAGAATGCTGGGTGAAAGAGTCAAGGACCCGGTGAAGGTGGCCGAGGCACACAGGATGGTGGGGCATATCTGCAAACGCCAGAGCAAATGGGATGAAGCCATCAAGGCCTTCGAGGTGGGGATCAAGACCCTGGAGGGCACGGACAATACCGCGGGAATATCGGACGCCTATCGGGGCCTCGGTTATGTTCACTGGCGTAAGGGCAATTATGATATGGCAAAGAAGAATTTCGAGATTTCCATGAAGTTCGCGGAGCAATCCGGCGACAGGGTCATGATAGGGATTGTACACATCGAGTGGGGGCTCGTTTACAGTGACATGGGGGAGCTGGACAGGGCCGCGGAGCATTACAAGCAAAGCATCGAAATACTCGAGCAGGCAAGGGAATACCAGCAGCTTTCCAGGGCCTACAACAACCTGGGGGACATATACCTTCAGATAGAAGATTGGGATTCTGCAATTAAATATTTCGGACTGTGCAAATCATCCGCCGAGAAGATGAATTACATGAACATGATTGGATGGAGCCTGTTCAACACCGGCGAGGCGCTGTCCATGTCAGGCCGACCGGATGAGGCGATAGTGAAATGCAAGGAAGCGGTTGACATACTTGAGAAATTACATGACCATGTGGGAATCTCCGCCGCTTATCGAAATCTTGGTATGGCATTCCGGTTCAAAAAAGATTGGAAATCTGCCGGGGAGAATTACAGGGAAGCGGAGATCAGGCTTGACAAGATCAACTCGCCGTTCAACACCGCGCATCTCCATCTTGAGTGGGGCATCATGTGCAAGGCCAAGGGGAGCAAGAAGGAGGCGAAGAACCACCTGGGCAAGGCCGCGGAGATATTCGAGAAACTGGGCGCCAAAAAGTTCCTGGAGAGGACAATGGAGCAGTTGGCCGAATTGTGATATTGTAGATGTATGGCGATTGTAGATTGACGATTGTAGATTTTAGATTTACGACGAATTGACGACGTTGCATATTCCCAGCACAAATCTAAAATCGAAGATCTAAAATCTAAAATACGGACTGGCATATTCCCAGCACAGATCTAAAATCTAAAATGCGGATGGACATTCTGCCAGCAAATATCTAAAATCTAAGTTCTAAAATCTAAAATACGGTTGGACATTCTGCCAGCAAATATCTAAAATCTAAAATCTAAAATCGAAAATCGTCACAGCTTGTACCCGAACTTCCTCAACAATTCCTTCCGGTCCTTCACATCGTCCGGACCTTCGATGCCCTTCGGTACCTTGCCGTCGATGACGCCCATAATCCCTCTACCAGACTCGGTCTCGGCGACGATGACCTCCACCGGGTTGGCGGTGGCGCAGAATATGTTGCAGACCTCGGGAACACGCTTTATGGCTCCGAGAACGTTAATGGGGTATGCATCGCGCATGACCACGAAGAAGGTGTGGCCCGCGGATATGGCCAGCGCATTTTCCGCTGCAAGTTTCTTCAATTCCTCATCAGTGCCTTCCACACGGATAAGTTGATGGACGCTGGCTTCACAGAAAGCAATACCGAATTTGATGCCCGGAACAGAATTAACCATGGCCTCGTAGATGTCCTCGGCCGTTTTGATGAAATGTGACTGGCCGATGATTATGTTCAGTTCTTCCGGGTTCTTTACCTTGACGAGTTTGAGTTCCATAGTGTCACCGGCGGACAATGGGCACGGGGGAATAAAATCATTTTGGAACATTCAGGCCGAGTTTTGCTTTCTTCTCCAGATACATCTCTTTGCACTGGTCCTCTGTCAGCTTTCCCTTTCTGTAGGCCCTGGTGAGCCGCTGCCTGTAATCGTCCAGCCAGGATTTAGGATCGGCGTCAGGAATTATTCGTTCAACATTTCGAATTATGCGTATCTGGTAGGCCACTGCGCCCACCATTGCGGCAAGCAGGCTGCTCAGGAGTATCATCAGACCCATTCCCGCACCCGGGCCGGTACCCACGAGCCAACCGAACGTGGGTGCGAGGCTTCCGTGGACGGCCATTGCCGGTTCGAAGTAAAAATCGGCAAGCGGGCCGACTATCACCATGGCGGCCGCGCCTGCGCCCTGGGCTATGACCATACGCGCGGCGAATACCCGGCCCTGGCGGTTTGCCGGGACCTTGGACTGCCATATTGCCTGGCTGGAACCGTTAAGTGTGGGGATAAGCAGCATTGCCATGAAACCGAATATCATCCAGATTATCGGTGTCTGGCCCATGCCGAAGCCAATGGCAAATATCACGGCAATGACTATCATGCCGCCCAGAAGTCCGTTAATTTTCCTTCTGGGACCGCCCCAGATGGCAATGAGCAATCCCCCGGCCACCCCGCCGATGGCCAATACAGACTGGACGGAAGCAAGTATCAGCTTGTCGGAACCGGTCCTGGCCAGAATCATCGGGACCATCACCACCATCCCGAATGTGATGATTAGATTGAACACGAAGAATGTGGACTGGAGACCGAGAAGCGGCTTTCTCTTGTAGATGTATTTGAAGCCGTAGGCCGCGTCTTTGAGGAGCCCTTTGGCACCTGTCTGGAGGTCATCGGCCGGCGGCGGGTTGGGAATGTGGACCAGCAGCAGGACGCCGATGGCAAATGTGAATGTCACTATGTCTATAATGAGTATTCCGCTTATGTCCAGCATCACAAGGAAGAACGCTGCCAATGGAGGGCCGAATATTCCAGATATGGAGCCGACCATGCCAACAAGACCGCTTGCCCGGGCATAGTGCTTCTTGTCCACCATCACAGTAATTGCGGATGAGTAAGCAGGCCACTGGAAAGCACCGAAAACTCCGATGAAAATGCCGATGAGGTACAGATGCCATATCTCAAGGGAACCTCCCAGATATAACAATAAAATCGCAACGCTTCCGAGGCCGGCTGCGAGGTCGCCCAGCATCATGGCCAGTTTCTTATTCCACCGGTCAACGAGGGCGCCGGCGAACGGCATCATTATGACCATTGGCAAAAATGTAAAGAATCCCATGAGGGCCATTGCGGTTGCCTGGCCGGTCTCCTCCCAGACCCATATCATCAGAGCGAACTGGGTCATTGCCGAACCGAGAACCGAAACAAGCTGGCCTACCCATATGACACTGAAGGCCGCCATTCCTTTCGGTTTGTGGTCTTCCTTTGGAATATCTGGCTCGGTCATTCAAGTCTCTCCTTTCCCGTATAGCACAGATTTCTTTCGCAGAAATAAAGTTCGGCATTCGTCCCTGGTGAGTTTTCCATGATTGCATGCTTTCCAGAGCCTTTCCCGGTAATCGGCCAGCAGCACCTTGGGATGGTCCGCGTCCGGGACGATTTTCTCCAGATTGCGTATCCTCCCGATGGAAAGTGCGACAATGGCAGTGATAAAAGTTCCGATTCCGCAAATCAGCATTATCAGCCGCATACCGGAGCCAATGTCGTTTCCCAGAAGCCAGCCGAATGTCCTTGCCAGGAAACCGGTTCCCATCATGCCAGGCTCGAAAACCATGTCTGCCAGCGGTCCGGCTATGACCATTCCAACGGCACCCGCAGACATGGCAATAAAGCCCCTGGCTCCGAAGACCCGGCCCTGCTTGTTGGGTTCCACTTTTGATTGCCATATTCCCTGGCTGGAGCCCCAGACGAACGGCCCGGAGAAAGCGAGAATGAAGGCAATCGTGGCCCACAATGGCACACCCAGGACAATGCCGAAGGATATCATGACCAGACCCTCGATAAGTATGCCACCCATGATAAGCAGAATTTTCTTGTCCTTGGAACCGCCCCAGGCAGACATGATTATCCCGCCGATGAGGCCGCCGACGCCGGCAGCGCCCATGACGGTTGCCAGTGCAACCTTGTCGCTGGAGGTTATGGCCAGGACCATGGGGGCCATGAGGATGAATGCCGTGTTGCCGAAGAAATTGGAACTGAAATACGTGAGTTGCAGGCCAAACAGGGATTTTCTTTTGAATATGTACTTGAACCCGTACATCGAGTCGCGCCAGAGCCCTCTCATGCCCTTGCCGATGTCGGCTGCCTTCGGTGGTTGCGGTATCTTGGCGATTATCAGCACAGTCAAGGCAAAGCTAAACGTGACAATGTCAATCATCAGTATGCCGGACAGACCAACCCAGACCAGCAGGACGGCGGCAATCGGGGCAGCGAATATCTCGGACACCGAACCTGCAAGGCCCAACATTGAGGCGGCCCGGGAATACTGCTTCTTGTCCACCATCATTGTGACGGCAGCGGAAAATGCAGGGAATTGGAATGAGGCAAATGCACCGACAATCGCAGCTATAACGTAAAGATGCCATATCTCCAGCATGTCTCCGGTGTAAAGGAAAAGTATGGCTATCGTGCCCATGCCAGCCATAAAGTCCGAGATGATAATCGTGGCCTTGCGGTTCCATCTATCCACAAGTGCCCCGGCAAAGGGCTGCAATAAAAGCTGTGGCGCGAAGCTGAAGAAGCCCATCAGCGCTAGGGCGGTAGCCTGGCCGGTCTCCAGCCAGGCCCAGTACATGAGGCCGAACCGGACCATGGACGTGCCGAGTATGGAGACAAGTTGCCCTACCCAGATGAGGGAGAACACGCCCATGCCGCTACGCTTTTCCTCGCCGTTCACGTTGTTCATCATCCTATCGCCTTAACAATTTCATACCGTTATAAGTTGTACAGTGTATATAAACTAACTGGAAAATGATGCACAACTTGATAGGAACGGATGGAACCGAAAAGAACGGTTTGCCTACAGCATGCCCCGCCTGTGAGGGCGGGGTTTTATACTAATCTGGCATCAAGTGATATTCTTCCAAACAAATGATGTATTTTGCAATCTTCAACTGTGAAGCCCCGGCTGTGAGGCCGGGGTGCCAGGCACTCGCCCGGCCCTCGCATGCCGGGCGAAACGCATTACGCGGATCTTGCATGGATGGCTTTTCTCTCATCTTTCGCGTTGCATGTTAGAAACAACGTCGGAACCCGTCGCATGTTCGGGTCGAATGCTGGAACCAACTTCTTGGCCGGGTTGAGCGCCGATTTAAGAACCCTCCACCCCTCTCGCCATATGGGGAACAACACTATAATCCTCGGGGATTTTGAGATTATTCTCATACTCTTCCCACTGCGCGGCTTTCTCTCTCAAGATTGGGCTTCGGCCTGTTTGTTGCGAGTTCCTGGGGGTGTGGTGCCCCAACCCCAACACTCTACTCATAAGCATGGCTATGCCTAGTATGGGCATAAATAAATCAAATACCGAGAAATCGTTTATGAATCACTTGTCCTTCTTGGAAGATGCGTTGTCACGCCCCTTCCCCGAAGGTTTTCCTGTTGTGCTGGGTTTACCACCCTTTCCTTTACCTTTTCCCATGTTTCACCTCCAATATCCATAATGACATAATGAATATTTAAACGTGTAGTTTTGTTAAAGTATCAATTCTGACGCAGAATTCGACAGTTCAAGGAATATAAGGTGCAACATGGCACTTTCTAAAATCATTAAATATTAGAAAATCATTGTGTTTCTGGATAAAAATCAGGAAGAGATAGAGAAAAATGAAACCATATAATAACAGATCGGGGAAATTACGATTGAAAACAAAGATAATATTTATACAAATAATTTGCTTGCTAATTTTCACATCAATTTTCCATAATGCATCTGCTGTGGATAGAATATATACAATTGACGATGACGGCGCGGACATTACCATTTGTGTTGGCCAAAAATTTAATGTTTCTGTTCATTGGTCATCAGTGAAGTTGTGGCTATTGGAAGGCTATGATTTAAACGGGGATGGAGGTTATGATTCCTCTGTTCTTGAAGTTGTGGATGGAGGGTTCTGGCAACCAGTAGGTGAATGGTATGGTCCGACATTTAATTTGACATTTGAAGGGATAAACGCTGGCAATGAAACAATTATCTACAATTATCGTTGGTTGTCGAATAATTCAATTGAAGATTCTTTTACCTTAAATGTTACCGTTGTCGAATCAAATCAATCGGTAAATCTCCCACTTATGCTCATAGTGATAATAATTATTGCAGTAGTTCCATCAGCAATTTTAATAAAAAGGATGAAAGGAGGGAAAAATGATGATAAGAAATTATCATAGATTTATAATGCATAATTTCAATTTAGAGAAATATTTACTTGGGTTCCAAGAAACACATTTAGTGATTCATGTTTGTTCAATATGCGACAAGGTCCGGCTTCCATTATTTGATGATGGAGACGATGGCTACGAGGATGGTGACGATGGGCACCATGGCTCTCAGGATCAGGATATGGTACCGGATGATGACGCATATTACAATGCGTGAGTGGTGAATCTATGGTTGAAATCGGCGGATACCCATTCGAGAACCCTAAGCTCCTGGAACAAGCACTGACTACACAGGACTATTCGAAACAAGAAAAAGACAAAGGAAACAAGGTACCATGCCAAATGCCAATGCGGACCCTCGGTGACCGTGTGCTTTCTCTTATATTGGCAGAATACTACTATCCCCTCTATGCAACACAAAAGGAAATAAACGATGCAATGGAAATGATAGAATGCAGTAAAGGGGAGTGCATTCTGGCAGAGTTCTTAAAGTTTCAAATTGTAAATAAAAGCAATAATGATAAAAACCTTGACAGTGAAGATTTTCTCTCAGAGACTACAGAGGCAATAATCGCAGCAGTATTCCTCGATAGTGATTATTACACATGCAAAGACGTTGTATTGGGGTGGCTCCGAGAAACAAAGCAAATACCTGCTTTGGAGTGAATATGAAGAAACTTCAGATAAATGATACCACTCCATCCTTCCCCCACTGGCTCCGCCAGCGCTACCTCCAGGTAATCATGTTCACGAGCCTGCTCCTTGTCAATGCAACCATAACCTGACACCTTATTGTCATGTGATTCAACCGAATGCAAACCATATAATCCCATTCCCAGATTAGGGTGAGAGAGGAATACCATGGGAAAGACTGTGAAGAAGGCCCGTTCAGCGGCCGAGAATGAGTGTGAATATTCCATCGGGAAGAGGAGGAACGGTTCGGAGATTGTGATGGAATGCGGTACGTGTTCCGTTGTTCCCGGCCTGGACGAGCAGCGGTGCTTCAGGAATGCACTGGGCATCATGCAAAGGGAGGGCGTCCCGGTGGCGATAACATTGCGTTCACATGTGGAGAGGCGGTACGGGCTGGAGGCGTGCGCCAGTCTGGGCCGAATATCCGGTATTTTGAATAAGGTTGATAGTCTGCTGGCCCAGTTGAACCGGGATTCCGGAAAAGGTGACGCGTGCATGGCTTGCGTCAAACCGCTGGCCGGGAAACTGGCAATGATTGACAGCCGCCTCAAATCCCTGGACCTGAATTCAGCCGTAACGTCTGCATGGGGGTTGGAACGGGATGAATTCGGTTCCAACAGACCCGCATGCGCGGATTGCAGCGGCATGACCCGCGTCCAGGTCGCGGATATAGTGAAGAATCTGAGAGCCCTCGAGAAAATTGTGACCAGGGGTGCCATAAAGATTTCGGAGGCGGTATAATGCCTGAGCCGATAATTCTGAGACCGGGAAAGAGCTCCCGACCGCCGGTTATATCAGTACCGAAACAGACAGATGCCCCTGCTCCAATCCGCAATGATGACGTCAAAGACCTGAACATGTGGATGAGAAGAACGCTGAAAGGAGATTCCAGGGTGAGACCCGGCTTTGCCGAGGCCTGGATAGGAGAGGAACTGATGGAAGAAGATTCCAGGCTCGCCAGATATTATATCGGCACGTCCAGGATTGATATCTGCACCTCACCTGGCGGCGGCGAGACACTTTATAGAATTACACCGAGGGAATATACTATACCGGACGCCGGCCTCAAATTGCTTTACCTGGCCAAGGCTGAGTTTGTTGAGAATTCGAGAGAGGGAAGGAATCTCCAGGGCACACAGTCCATGAAGAATCGGTGCAAGAAAGAGGTCGCGGACATCATATCCATGCTGGCCAGAACCTCGGGCGTTTCTCCCGGCCAGATAGAGCAGATGGGCGGCATCGATTTCCTGACAGATGCATTGCTTAGGCACACGGTTGGCCTCGGAATTCTGGAATATCTTCTGGAGGACGAGCATGTCCAGGACATTTACATTGACGCACCGGCGGACGATAATCCCATCCATGTGGTGGTGGGGGATATCGGGAATGAGAGAGCCCACGGAAAATGCCTGACCAACATCGTCCTGAGCGAGAGGGAAGTTCAGGCGCTGGTGTCAAGATTCAGATTCGAATCCGGACGGCCGTTCTCCGAGGCAATGCCGGTGCTGGAAACAGACATGCTGGAATTTGACACAAGGGTAACCGTTGTGGGAAAACCGCTGAGTCCGGAGGGCGTGGCCATAGCCCTGAGACGGCATTCCACCGAACCCTGGACACTGCCAAAGCTCATCAACAGGGGCAGCATAAATCCGATTGCTGCTGGTCTGCTGTCATTTCTCATAGACGGCCGCTCTACCATTCTAGTGGCAGGAAGCAGGGGCGCCGGAAAATCCTCCATGCTGGGTGCGTTAATGCTGGAATTTCCGCTTAGCCAGCGCATATTGACAATAGAAGACACGCTGGAACTCCCCGGGACTAAAATGCAGGAACTGGGCTACAAGGTCCAGAGCCTTTTCGTGCAATCTGCCATAGGGGGAAGCGGTGACCGAACCGCCGACGATGCGCTACGGGTTTCCCTGAGACTGGGCGAATCCGCAATCGTGCTTGGTGAGGTCAGGGGCAAGGAAGCGAAAACGCTCTACGAGGCCATGCGCTCGGGAAGCGCGGGGAGCGCGGTGCTGGGTACCATTCACGGCAACTCGCCGAAATCAGTTTTCGAGAGAATAGTTTACGACCTGGATATTCATGCAGAAGCTTTCTCAGCAACAGATATCGTTGTGATATGCGGCCTTGTTCGGCCGGGCGGCCGCCAGAAGCAAGTGAGGCGCGTTACCGCAATCTCCGAGTTGGTGAAGGACGGCGAACCGGGCGAGTTCGCGGACCTGCTGGTATATGATGAGGAAACCGACCAACTGGTGGAAACCGATTATTTCGCCAGAAAATCCGTGAAGATTTCCGGCATAGCCGATCAGTGGGGACTCACCTACGAGGGCGCGCTGGCCAATATCCGGGCGAGGGCCAGGATGAGGGAGATGATGGTGAAATCGGCCAAAACCGTCAATGCAAGATTGCTGGGCCCGGAAGCCGTGGTCAAGGCCAACAGCCAGTACTGGGGCCTGGTGGATACCCTGGGTTCCGAGGAGCCCGGAAAATTAATGAATCAATGGAGCCAGTGGTTCGACAGGAGCGCACCCTATGTCTGAACCCGGAAAACCGGGAGAGACATATCGCAAGCTCTGCAAGACCCTTGGAAAGGCAAAACCAAACCCGGAGAAGCTGAAGAAATTGGATGCGGATATCAGGGAACTGCGGCAGGGGATTAGGCAGGCCGAATCCTTGGAAGCGGCACAGCGGTTGGCATCCGCAGATAAAACGGGCATGAAACAGGCGAGTTCGGACCTGGAAAGCAAGAGGCGGCAATTGGAAAAACTTGTCCGCATCAGGGAACAGAAGGACTTCAAGCGCGCAATGCGGATAACCGGCATGGGGCTGCACACGGAAGAGGTCGTTCGGTTTTCCGCGATTATAGGATTTATGGGTTTCATAATTGCCCTGGCTGTTGTCATTCCTGCGGCCATGTGGTTCGGGTTGGAGCCATTCATGGTGCTGGCTGTCTCGGCAGCGGCCTCCATATCGGTTCCGATGCTCATCTTCATGATGCTGGTAAATTATCCGGAAAGACTGGCAAGGAGCCTGGAAATGGAAGCATTCGGTTCCGCGCCTGAAGTGATAAATTACATGGTCATGTCCATGGAACTTTCGCCGTCGATTGACAGGGCGGTGCTCTTCGCCGCAGAGAACGCGGAAGGACCAATGGCCGACGAACTGAAGAGCCTGATATGGAAAGTCCAGGCCAGAGAGTTCGCGACTACCGAAGACGCCCTCATGTCCTATGCCGGCGAGCTTGAGTCCAGCAACGAGGAATTGCGGTCGGCGATATACAACATCCTCAGCGCGTCCAAGGAATCAGAGCATGAAAAGATGCGGGCCAGTCTCAGGCGGGCCAGCGAGTCTGTCATGACCGGAACCAAGCAACGTGTTGAGGGGTTCGCCGCATCGCTCAGCACTCCGGCAACTGTCCTCTTCTCCCTGGGAATACTCCTGCCGATGATTATCGGTTCAATGCTGCCCATGCTCTCCTTGGGCGGGCTGAACATGGGCCCGCAGCCTGCCGCAACGCAGGAGGAAAGCTGGGTACCGATTTTCGTTCTCAGCGTGCTGGTGATGGACCTCATGTTCCCCATAATCGCCCTGGTTTATTCCAATTCTATACTTGCCAAACGTCCAGGCATGCACACGGTGGCACCGCCGGAACGCCACGGAATTCTGAATAAATTGCCGTTTTCCGGCGTCATACTGGCCGGGTTTGCCGGCTTGGGTTATATTTCCGGGACCTACATGAATTTCTGGGAAATGGAATGGTCGATTGCAGCATTGGTGGCAATACTGGGTGCCTCGGCAGCGGCGTGGTACATCTTGGCATGGGGAACAAGAATCAACAGCATGAAAAAGATTGAGAAGCTTGAGGACCGGATGCCGGACATGCTCTTCCAGCTCGGCTCCAGGCTGGGCGAGGGTCTTGCCCTTGAAAGAGCCATAGAGGACGTGTCCAGGACCATGGCCGATACCGAGATAGGAGAATTCCTGGGAGACGTTTTGGCCAGGATGCGGAGGAGCGGTGCCGGTCTCTCCGGAGTTCTGTTCTCCCGGGACATCGGCATTCTCAACACTCACCCGTCCAGGAAGCTCAGGGCCGCAATGCGCCTGGTGGTGGAAGCGGCAGGCAAGGACCCGGACATGGCGGGCAGCATCCTCATCACAATGTCCAACCACATGCGGGAGCTGGCCAACTCCGACAAGGACATGCGCCTGAAGCTGCGCTCCACTATTGACAGCATGAAGAATACAGCAATACTGTTCGCGCCAGTCATCATGGGGGTTACCGTCGGCCTCTACAGCCTACTCAGCAGGACCTTCGGCGAGATGAACGGCGCGGAGACAATGCCGGCTCCGCTGTTCATAATGATAATCGGAATCTACCTGTTGATGACGGTTGCCACAATCATGTACTTCTGTGCCGGTATCGAGCATGGGCGAGGGCGGTGGAAAAGAGATGCTGGGATTGCGCTGCCGGTGGCGGCATTGATATTCTGTGTGTGTTCGCTGGGGGCGCTGATGGCGTTCGGGTAGCGATTTTCGATTTAGGGATTGTAGATTGTAGATTTACGACGGGCGGCATTTTGCTAGCAAAAATCTAAAATCTAAGATCTAAAATCGACAATATCAAAATGGTTTTGAGGGGGTCCTGGCACAATGCCAAAATATTAGAGATAAATGGGGACTAGCAGGACCCTTTCCTCATGACGACTATGCTCCAATCCGATATAATGATTGTTCCGATGAAAATCATTCGGTACTCTTCCGGTCTTCGGATGATGGATTGTGCTTCACCAGTTCCATGTGCGGGTACGCTATCTCGACTGCCGAATCCTGACTGAACTTCCGCCAGACGCGCTCCACAATCTCAGAACGTATCCTGCGGCGCCTCTCCACCGGGAGCCAGTACACCACAGAGATTTTGACCCCCGAATCTGCTAGGGCCATTCTCAGGGTGGGCCTGTCCGGGATGGCCTCGTCCAGGTCGTGAAGCTCAAGATGTTTCTTGTAGTGGTCATGGTTCTTTTGCATGCTGTCGCCAACAACCTCAATGGCTGCATCCAGCATATGCTTCTTCGCCATGTCGATGTCGCTCTCGTAGGTGACCATGTTAGTGACCTCGTCCCAGATGTAGTGGGAATCCCGGGTGTAGTTGTAAATGGGCATGTCGAATATCATTCCGTTGGGAACCAAGGAAACGCGTCCGGTGAAGGTCTCGCCCTGCATCCAGCCGCCCATTTCGTACAGTGCGGTGTTCATGGCCATTATGTCGGTTACGTAACCTTTCACCTCGCCGATGCTGACCCTGTCGCCGATTGTGTACATCTTGTTGTAGGTGATGAATATCCACCCCATCAGGTTGAGCAGGGGCTTCTGGAGAACGAATGTGAGGGCCGCGCCAATCAAACCGATGCTCAGTATGGCCGTTTCAAAGCCGCCGGCACTGTAGAAGAATATGAGGCTCAGAACAATGGCCCAGATGGAATAGCTGATTATCTTCCAGGTGGAGCGAACGTAACCGTAGCTGCCGACGCGGGGTGCTGCGGCGATCTCTATAAAATAACCGATGAGCCGGAGCGAGAACCAGACGAAGAAGAGGACGGTCAATATCAGAAAGATGTCCTGAAACGGCTGTTCCAGGCCAAGGTCCAGGTACGGAATGAGATCGTAATCCATATCAAGCTTGAGCAGAAGAGTGAAAACGCCCAATGCCAGGGCTAGTATTGCCACCCCTATGCTGCTCCGTGCCCCTTTTGGTTTTCTTCGTACCGGCATGAATTGGTGGTATGGTATTCTCATATTAAAATCATATTATAGGTAACGTTACCGCGTCACAGCCATTTCTTTCTTCTGAAGAATATCGGCATGGCAATTGAAATACCAAACATGAGCAGCATGGTGAACATGTAGCCATACGGCCAACCACACAGATTTTCGAGCATGCGAACCCGAGTTTTCTTATTTACTGGATATTTTTCTTTGAAGGGTGAGCCAGCGGAGAAAATCTTAAAAGAAAAATACTCCTGGGAAGGCGCTTCCAATCGCCGCTCTAATATTCTGCGCAACATCACTCAGAGCTCTGCTGGTCTTCGGATAAGATGCCATTCTCAATACTGGATTGCAAGAAAATACTCAACGAAAGCATAGCTGTCAGCAGCCTTATCCCATATCTCATCACGGTCCGCGGCAGGACATGGAAATAATAGTTGGAAAATCCGCGCCAGTACTCGACAATTGGGCGCTCGTCCAGCCACACCCTCCAGGGATAGTCCCGGTTGTAAATATACTTGGCCAGCATGCCCAAGGAGACCGTGAATACCGTCGAGGTCGCCAGGGCCCAGACCAGATTAGTGTAAGGGATGTAATCAGCCAGACTGAACAAAGCTCCCGAGTAAGGGAAAAAAAGCCCCTTCCCTGCGTCGAAGATGGAGAGTGTGTTAATCATGTCCAGGCAGAGATGCGTGACAATGCCCAGGCCTATAATATGGGCGAAATTCCGTTTCTTCCAGACGAACATGGCCACTGCTGCCAATATGCAGAGGATTGATGCGCCCAGGAGCGTATGCGTGAGCGTGCCGTGCACCGGAATTATCGTGCCGGGGAACAGATAATAGAAAATGTCTATGTCCAGAACAAGCGCGCCCAGGGTGATAGCCATCATCTGTTCCCTGTCAAGGCGGAGCTTTCTTCCGGTTATGAAGGCGACCAGATAATGGGTTATCCAATCCATTGAGATATGCATGAACAAGCCATTATTTAAATTCTCGTTCCTTTAAAGGATTGTCTTTTTTCACAATTTTCATGTGCGGATACGCAATCTCCACATCTGGATCGTCCATGAACCTGCGCCAGATTTTCTCCACAATCTCTGACCTGGTCTTGCGGCGGTTTTGTGCATGGCCCCCTGGGTAAACTTCCAGCCCTGGTAACAAACGCCAGCCACTTTAGGGGCTGGTAGTTTACTCAATACTCACCTCATGTTTATATAACATTAATGCCTTTTTATAAATGGAGAATTCATTATGGACATTGACGACAAAATCATTGGAGATATATCTGGATACCTGCTGGCAGAACCCGCGAAAGTCAAGAGAGGCACGCAGGTTCATGAAGCCATGCAAGTACTTCTGGACAATCCCTATTCTCGGAAAATCTATATTATAGACGACAATCAGAAGCTCCTGGGTTCAATTTCATATTTACATATTATAAGAGTCAGCACTGCGCGTTACAAAATCAGGAAAGCAGGATTCTGGCCGTTTATCAGGTATCTGAAGGACATGTTTTTGGACGACGTTTCAGATTTGATGAAAAATGCCAACCCAGTCAGAGATGATAAAACACTAAAAGATGCATTGGAAATAATGTTGGAAAATGATGAGACAGACCTTCCCGTAGTCGACAAGGATGGCAGATTGCTGGGTGAGCTACGCGGCATGGAAATCATGAGGTTGAGCCTTGAGGCTGTCAAACAGGGAGACGAGCGCTCCCTTGAACACTTTAAGAAAATTAGAAATGAAAAGGGCATTGAATCCCCGAAAAGGGATCCGGTAACCCTCAAACTCAAAACCGAATAAATTAGTCAAAGTAATCATTGATTTTTGATATGGTTATTCCATTTCATCCTTCTTCTTTTTCCATAAAGATTTTTGGATATCTGAGATATATTTTGACTTCTCCACAACATCATCGAGAATGCCGTTCAACAACATAGGATCCTTGAAAGATTTTATTATTCTATCCTTGAATTTCGCATCCCTTCCTGTCATGAACTTCCAACGCTGGTATCCAATGCTGTTTACGATGTCTCCCACTTCGATTAAGGAATAAGTCTCGTGAATCTTCTTTTTCCTGAGCCATAAAACTGCAATAATGGAAACACATAGGCCTGCAATGGCGTCAAACATAAGGTCCAACATTGTATCCTGAAGACCGAATTGAAGTTGGCTGCCTACTGCCAAATCAATTCCCCATTCGATGAATTCCCAGACAACGCCCATGCTCATAACGAAGAATATGGTGAATAAACCGAAACCCAAAGGAGGTAGATTAACAAGTTTCGTGTGATAATTAAGTATGTAGAGGGTTGAGACTCCGATTAAAGCAATAGTAACAGATGATATGAAATGTGTCAGATGGTCAAAGTAAGGCACTGTGTAGTAAAAATTTAGATAGCCCCCTATTGTATGTAGAAATACGGACATGGTTATTGAAATGTCAAGAATGAGCGGTGGATTGACATTGAAATCTCTTTTTAAGATGGAAGGAAGAAAGGTCAAGAAAACCGCAAATGTGGTGAATATAAACCAGGAATACTCTCCCTTGAATAATGTTTCAATGGCTAGGATTATCAATGCAATCCTAAGCAACAGACCCAGATAAATTTCCCAGCGTACCTTTTCCATTATTCAATCTCCATTTATTATCTTGTATTATATACCTTATACTTATTAATTTTTTCCAATGAACTCATATTCCTTAAATGAAATACCTAGATAAGCCCTAAATAATTAAGCAAATACACCATGAATACACATATGAATACAGCAGGTATGGTAATCAGAATACCTATTTTAGCCAGTTCGACCCTGGTAACCTTGCCAAGAGAATACATCAGCGTGATTGGTGGTGTCCCAATTGGCGTGATGAAAGAGAGGGAAAGAATAAGTGCAACAGGCAGCACCAGCAGTCTTATGTTGACGTCCATGGAACTTGCTAGCGCAATTAAAATAGGTATGAATATTGCCGCGCTTGCAGTATTATTCAGGAAATTTGAAATCGTAACAATTATAAATCCAATCACAAGGACTATGGCCAGCAGCGGCAACCCATATACCAAGGAGAAAAGTTGCGCTGTGATCCAATCCGCGGCTCCTGTGTAAACGATGGCCTCTCCTAGCGCCAGACCTGCGCCGATAATAAGGAAAACCCCCCACGGGACATTACTTGCATCCTCCCATTTCATGACGCCGGTGGCGAACAGAGCTACAGCTGCCAGCAGGCCGATTATTGCTGCGCTCATGAAGCTGCTGTTGAACCCGATAAACTGGCCTAATGTGGTTCCGGAGATCCAGAACATGACAGTTAAGCTGAATATGGCCAGTGTCTTTTTTTCCGCTCCTGACAACGGGCCCATCTTCGAATAATCGTCTTTCAAGATGTCCACATTCACCGTGACCTCCGGAACCGGAATGACCCAAAGAATGATGCGCCACGTGAGAAACAAAAGCACGAAAGCGGTGGGCATGCCGATAATCATCCAGTCCAGGAAGGTCCATGCGCCCTGCTCTGCCAGTATGGCGGACGCGACTGCGTTCGGCGAAGAACCTATGACCGTGCCGAGGCCGCCAATGACCGCAGAGAAGCCAATGCCCAGGAGCAGCATCTTTGTCAGGCGTTTCGAACTTTCCTTGTCCTCGATACTGGCCCCGAGGCTTATGGCAAAGGGCGCGAGTAACGCCACTGTCGCGGTATTGGAAATCCACATCGATAGCAGGCCGGAAAAAAGCATCATGTAGAGAAGCAAGCGGTCTGGCTTGCCTCCAGAGCGTATAAGGAACGGGTAAAGCATGCGTTTGTCCATGCCTGTCTTGTGAACCGCGCCGGCCAGGATAACTCCGCCCAGAAGCAGGTAAACCACTGGATGAGCAAAGGGAATGAGCGCGTCGCTTGTCCCGAAAATCCCGAAGGCTGTGAGCAGCACTGGCACGAGCAATGCCGTAACCGGCAGGGGTATGGCCTCGGTGGTCCACATTATGGCAATGCCGACGAAAATGGCCAGCGCCATCTGTGCATGATAATCCAATTCGAGCGGCAAAAAGGCCATAATCAAAAAACCTATGATTGCCAGCAATATCTTCAAAGAGTTTCTGACTATGTCAGATAGTTTATTCAGAAAGTTGAAGAATGATGGCTTCACATTGTAGATTAGGCTGAAATATGCCTCCCTGGCAATCTCCTTGGGCTTTTCAGCCAGATGCTTCAGCTCTTCCTTAGGGTCCATGGCTAATTCACAGCCACTTCTTTCTTCTGAAGAATATCAGCATGGCAATTGAAATACCAAACATGAGCAGCATGGTGAGCATGTATCCATACGGCCAACCCAGTTCCGGCATGCTGAACGGACCTGCCGTGCGGTCGAAGTTCATGCCGTAAACTCCTGCAATGAAAGTCAATGGAATGAAAATTGTCGCGATGATGGTCAGGACCTTCATCACCTCGTTCATGCGGTTGCTGATGCTTGAAAGATAGAGGTCCAGCATTCCGGATAGCGTGTCTCGGTAAGTTTCCACCATGTCGATGGCCTGGATGGTGTGGTCGTACGCGTCCCTCAGGTAACGCCCGGTCTCCGGCGTCATGATGTCGGATTCGGACCTCTCCAGGCCACCGATTATCTCGCGCATTGGCCACACGGATTTCCTGAGAATTATCATTTCCCTCTTGAGATAGTAGATAAGTTCAAGCGTATCGTGCTCCGGACTTTCCATCAGGGCCTCCTCGATGGCCTCGATGCTCTCCCCGATTTTTTCAAGAACCACATAGTAATAGTCAACAATGGCGTCCAGAATTGCGTATGCCAGATAATCAGTGCCCATGGAACGTATGCGTCCCTTTCCAGAGCGAATCCTTTCCCGGATGGTATCAAAGACGTCGCCGGGCCTTTCCTGGAAGGTGAGGATGTAATCTCCGGTCAACACCACACTCATCTGCTCAAATTGAATATCCTTCTTGGCATCGTCATAACTCAGCATCTTGACCACCAGAAAAATACTGTCGCCGTGGTCCTCCATCTTGGGACGTTGCTGTGTGTTCATTATGTCCTCCACCACCAGCGGGTGCAGGCCGAATACCTCGCCCATGTGGGAGATGGCCTTTGGGTCATGAATGCCATTGACGTTAATCCAAGTGACCTCCGGCTTGCCTATGTATGCGCCGCAATCGGCAGGCGTGAGATTGTCACGTTCCTCCACTTCACCCCTGGAATAATGCAGGCATGAAATGGTAATTGGCCCGGTCCTGGGTTTTCCAACGTAAATGGGTGTGCCAGGGGGCAGACCCGCAACCTGGGATTCTTTCTTTTTCGGATTTGATTTATCTGTGGATTTTATTCTCGGAAATTTAGACATTTGTATCACCTTTTGAGTTCAGCTTCACCTCGGGGAATCCAACGATTTCAAAGGTGGCGGATGCAATTTTAATTTTATCATTCCGAGCTATTTCCTCGAGAATACCCCTGTGAATTGCATTTTGCACTTTTCTCCGTTCATAAACATTGACCGTGTATCTTACAGACAACTCAATCCAGTTATCCGTGACTTTGAGGTATGCGACCGGTTCGAGATTCCTCACCTGCTCAGCATAGTATTTGTCCCTTATCTTGGATATGCCCTCCTCGGCCTGCTGCATGATGTGTTTTGTCTGTTCCACGACGATGTGGGTGAATCTCTCCTGAGCCATCTTCCAGTCGCTGTCATAAGTAATTGGAATTGTAATCTCGTCCCAGATGAACTGATGGTCCTTTGTGTAATTGTTCATGCTGCTGGAGAGCACACGGCCGTTTGGAATCAACGTTATTCTGCCGCTTGCCTGGTCACCGGAGACCCACCCCCTTATCTCCATGAGTGTGGTATAGAATACACCGATATCTATGACATCGCCATATATTTTATCGATTTCCACCCTGTCACCCACCGAATAGATCTTGCTGGTCAGGATGAGTATTCCGCCCACGAAATTTTTGAATAGGTCCTGCAGGGCGATGGCAATTCCGGCTCCAACGAGGCCAAAAGCCAGGAAAAGGCTCTCCGGGTTCTTCACCCAGATGGAAGTCAGAGCGATAAGGCACCCGGTATAGTAAAGAACACTGGCCACTTTCTTGAATGAATATCTTGCTTTGTATTCTTTCACGCTTCCGATGAGCGTGCCCTCGAATATTATCTTAAAAATTAAATAAATTATTGCCAGCGCGATGAAAGTGATATATCCTTTCACAAGGTAATCATTCAGGACATAACCGAATAAAATAAATTCATCATATCTTTGGTCCAGGAACCACAGTATCATGGCGAGCATTATCATTGCCGTGACTGTGAATATCCTGCCGGGCAATTCCTTGAATTTCATCACTAATCTCCACAGATATGAGGATTTCTTCCTTATTTGTTGTTATATCCGATTCTTATATAATAATTTCGTAAGAGGTCACTGATGTGAAGCCTCTTACAACGGTAAATGGTCCGTATCGCAAAGCTCTCTTCTTTTATGATTGATTGTCCTGGCAATAAATGATGGTATTTTGATACAACAGATACAGAAACAGATTATATTAGTCAGCCAGATAATCACATCCGTTATTGCTGGATATTAACTTTTGAAAGCTGACCACTTACATGACATCGGAAAAATTGCCGAAATCATTTATGCAACTACACACAACCCCGTATGAAAAAGGAGATAGGGTGAGCATCAGCAACGGCATTATAGGGGATATAATGGAGGCCAGAGAATTCGAGACAAAGCAGGATGAAAAGAAGGAATCCACTGCCAGCGAGGGACTGCAGAACTTTTTTGAGAAAGTTGAGTAAACTACCAGCCCCTAAAGTGGCTGGCGTTTGTTGCCAGGGCTGGAAGTTTACCCAGGGGGCCATGCACCTGATTTATCAAAGCCTGACAGCTTTGATTTCATGCGCAATAGATTGAACGATGCATGGCGGGTCATGCATATGAACGCGATGCATGGCGGGTCATGCATATGAGCATGGCGATCTCCAACGTTATTACTGTCGATGCCGATTCATCTCAGCCCCTTAGGGCTGGGCTTTCTCGGCATTTATGCAGTAATCAACGTCTGGAATACCGACCGCTCCTGTCCCTTATCATGGACTGGAATGCCTCGGCCGGGGTTGCGTTCTCATGCACCACCATGTTGATGGCTTGTATCATAGCCACAGGGTCCTTGGCCTGGAAGATGTTCCGGCCCATGTCAACGCCGACGGCTCCGGCCTGGATGGCATCGTGTGCGGTCCTCAGCGCGGTCATCTCGTCAGTCTTTTTGCCGCCCGCAATAACTACCGGCACCGGGCAGGATTCCACTACCTTCTCGAAACCTTCGACATAATAGGTCTTGACAATGTGCGCGCCCAGTTCGGCCGCAATCCTGGAAGCCAGGGCCATATACCTTGCATCGCGGACCATGTCCTTTCCCACGGCTGTTACGGCAATAACCGGTATCCCCAGGGACTCGGCCTCGTCAACTATTTCGGTGAATGCCAGCAAGGTATCCCGCTCGAATTTTGCCCCCACCATGATTGAAAATGCGACCCCGGACACGTTCAGTCGGACCGCGTCCTCCATAGAGACGGTTATTCCCTCGTGCAGGAGTTCGTCGTTAAGAATGCTGGTGCCTCCCGACACCCTCAGGACTATCGGAATATCGGTTTCTGGGGGAATGTAATTGCGAAGCGCACCGCGCGTCAGCATCAGTGTGTCGGCATACGGCATCAGTGGCAGGACCATCTTGTCCAGCTGCTCCAGGCCGGTTGTGGGGCCCATGAAGTAGCCGTGGTCAACGGCCAGCATTACGGTTCGCCCATCCTTCGGTTTTATTATCTTCGACAATCTGTTTTTCATGCCCCAGTCCATGTTATCACAACAGATAGAATGCAACTGCGATATATGAAGTTTTCATAATGAATATACCTGCTACATTCATAATGGGCAATTTATAACCAGCATGCCTTGCCTGTGAGGGCAAGGTCTATATCCATTTGGCAAACGAGTGCGAATTCACCCCTTTAGATGGATACAATGTGATTAATGCAATCATGAAGCCTCGCCTCCGCAGGGGCGGGGTGCCGGGTACTCGCCCGACCCGCTTATGTCGGGTGAAACACATTACGCGGATCTTGCACAGGCAGCTTTTCTTTTATCCTTCGCGTTGCATCATGCAACCAAACATAATATTTTAAATCCGCTCTGCCATCCCAACCCGATGGATGTAATCATCGATGCAATCTTCGCAATACTCCGGGCGGTCTGGCTCATGGTGCCCATGCTCATACCCAATTCCGCGGCCGTACTATTTGGCGGAGGCACGGCAATAGATTTCGGCAGGACCATGAAGGATGGCACCCGGATTCTGGGGGACGGGAAGACCTGGAACGGGCTGATTGGCGGCACCCTCAGCGGCATGGGACTGGGAATGATTCAAATAATAATAATGAACCTGCTGGACGTGCCCTCCTGGACATACGGGGTGTGCGTGCCATCAACTGTATTCATTCTTTTCCTGCTGGCCTTCGGCTCCATGTTCGGGGATATGCTGGGCAGTTTCATCAAGCGCCGCATCAAGGTGGCCAGAGGCGCGAAAGCTCCGGGACTTGACCAGTACGATTTTCTCATTGGCACTCTCATCCTCATAATACCGCTGCAGTGGGCCTGGTTCCGGGCGAACTTCCTGGACGGCGTCTATCTGGTGGGGTTCATCGGCCTCATCATCCTCATTCCGATTATGCACCGCGTAGTGAACATCATAGGTTTTAAAATGGGAAAGAAGGATGTCCCGTGGTAGGTCGTGAGAGACCGCCATGCTCATATGCATGACCTACCATGCATCACGTGCTTATTTCCTCATAATTAATCAAAGCGACGGGCTTTGATATTTTAGTGATAAAGGCCGAGAACCCCCCGGTTTTTAAGCCGGGGATGAGAGGCCATTTACACGAATATAAACAAAAAAATAGACCGCCATGCGCCGTACACACATCATCACATGAAATCAAAGCTAATTAGCTTTGATAAATTAGGTGCATGGCCCCTGGGTAAACTTCCAGCCCTGGCAACAAACGCCAGCTCCTTTAGGGGCTGGTAGTTTACGTGCATGGCTATTATCTGTAAACATACAGTTTACGATGAATCATACGTAGATTATTATAAAACAATAGCTTACGGAGGAAACTGGTAGTTTACATGTTAGAAGAAGATATCGTCAAAGCCGGAGCCTTCAAACTGGGTGATTTCACCCTGGCATCCGGGAGAAAGAGCGATTATTATGTGGATCTCAGGTCCGTTACAACCAGGCCGATACTTCTGAAAAAGGTGGCAGAAACCATGGCCCAACATATGGGAAAATGCGACAGGATTGCCGGCGTTGAACTGGGTGCAATCCCCATCGCAGTGGCCCTTTCCCTGGAGACCGGAATACCGTTCCTCATGGTGAGAAAGCAGAAGAAGGACCACGGCGCCGGAAAGCTGGTGGAAGGCGAACTTCTTGCCGGTGATAAGGTACTTTTCGTGGAGGATACAGTTACCACGGCAGGAAGTCTCATCAAGGCCATCGAAGCGGTCCGGAAGCTGGGCGGCGTCGTGGAGAAGGCCCTGGTCATCGTGGACAGGGAAGAGGGAGCCAGGGAAAATCTTTCCAGGATAGGGGTGGAAATGGTCTCGATTGCCAGCATCGGGAAGCTGAGGGCGTGTATCGAAGATGGAGCATAATCCAACAACCGGCATTGTGATTGCGACCGTATTGATTGCTGCAGCCATCATGTTTTCCGCCACGAATGTAGCGGGTGAAATAGCAAGATTGTCGGTACCCACGGCCCTGACAGATTCCGGCATCCCGGGCCAGCAGATGAACCCGTCCTCGATTGTGTACGATGGGAAGCTGTACGTGTTCTGGGCCAGTAACACGGCCGAGGCACCGTTCGGCACCGATTTTGATATCACATACACTACTTACGACGGCAATTCCTGGAGCCAGAATGTGGTGCTGACACCCAGCGACACTGGAAACGACCACACGCCGCAGCCGTACGTCTTCAATGGCGAGCTCTACCTGTTCTGGTCATCCAGCAATTCGGCAATCACAGGGGGCACTGACGCCGATATAGTTGTGAGCACCTTTAACGGCTGGTCCTGGTCCGCACCCATGTCCCTTACGTCCGGGTTCGGTTCCACCGGGGACTACAACCCATTTCCGGTTGTTTCCGGGCTATTGTACGTGTTCTTCGAATGGTACAGCCCTCAGAGCAATCACTATGAAATCGGATACACGAGATACCTGGACGGTTGGGAGGAACCACAGGCACTCACCGAGTCAAGCACAGGCCACAACCTGAACCCGACCGCGGCGAGTACCGGCCTGTCGCTCATCGTTGCCTGGGAAACCACCAGCCAGGAGCTGATTGGTTCCGCGAACAGGGCTATTGTGTCCAGGACATTATCGGAAGGCCAATGGTCCGGATTCATATCTGTCTCCGGGGATGCGGGACCGGTCAATGCAGACCCTTGTGCAAAAAGCCTGGGCGACACAGCATGGTTCTTCTGGTCAACCAACTCTGAGAGCATTTCAACCGGCGGCGATTTCGACATAGTCGCGCGAAGTTATAACTTTGACTCTTGGAACGACACGGTAATCGAGATATCCCCCTACCAGGATTCCGGGGACGACACTGGTGTCTCGGCCAAGCTTCTCCCGGACCTAATGGCAGTGGCATGGATATCCTCCAGCCCGGAGTATTCAGAGGGTACGGACACGGACATAATCATGGTGACCTACGACCGGGCAGAAATGGAATGGAGCCAGACCATAGGTGTATCAAGTGATGATGATGGCCGTGAGGACGGCGGCGGATTCACCTACAGAACGCCAGCCCTATCAAGTTACGAGGGGAATCTGTTCATCATCTGGGAGACGAACGCCAGCCCCAGCCTTACAGTGACAAGAAATACCTGGCTGATGTTCGCAGAATGCGATTTCTCGATAGAGAAGACAAGTTATTACTGGCTGGCAATTCCATTGGGTTTTGTCGTGGTTCTGGTTGCGGCCCTCATTTTCAAAAGGAAGCGTTGAATCTACAGATAGAATGAACCGGTGTATCCGTCAGATATCTGCGGAGTCATGGAGTAGCCATAGTTCGCCGAGACATAAGCTGATGCCAGGGGTTTGGCATATGTGAACACAGTCTCAAAGGCTGTCGAACCTGCACCGCCGTTCCTGTAGCCGTCCTCCCAGAAGAAATAGGTCCAAACACCGTTCGCAATATCCGGTTGACCATCCCAGGAATACTGGTTCGCTGCGGCTGCCATTATGTGCATTCTTCCGGACTGGCCCAGGGACAGGCCGCCGCTGTTGCAACTGTCGAAGAACAGAAGCTGGTGAACGCTCTGGTAAGTGTCGAATATTGCGTCCATCTCGTCATCGGTTATCATGTCCTCAAGGTAATAGCATTCCTTGGGGCAGATGAAGTACTTGCCAGCACTGGTTCCACCGTGGCCAGAGTATGTGAAGGCGGTGTAGTCCCCAGCGACCTCGTTGGTCCCCATTGTGGAAAGGGCATTGAGGATATTGGTCTTCGTTGCCTGGGCATTAGTAATGTAATTTACAGAGTAACTCGCGCCCTGGAGATTTGAGTGGCACTCGCTGGCATCGGCCACACAATAGGTCAAATCGTTCTGATAGTCATATAAATTAATGCCCACACAGACCGCATATTTCGCGCCCGGCCCTCCGCCGGCGGTTGTGAAGCTGAACACCCACTTGTCCTTATTTTCAGCTTCCATGTTGCCGTCCTTGTCCCCGTCCAGTGTATTACCTGCCAGGTCGGTTGCAGTGATGTGTATGGTGATGGTGTATAATGTGGCTGCCGCAAGGTCGCTGCTCGGGTTGAAGGTCATAATGGTTCCAGCGGCGTTCCATGAGAAAACTCCAGCAGCAGCAGGCACTATCTCGAATGCACCCTGGGTGTTTGGTTTGTTCATTTCCTCGGTGAATGTCACGACAATATTGGTGTTCACAGCAATGCCAGTTGCTCCATTGCCAGGTGTGTTGCTGACCACCTGGGGTGGAATGGTGTCTGGAACCGTGACATCTACGCTCGTGGAAACCGCATTGCCCCAGTTACCAACGGTGTCGCGCCCTCGCACCCAAAGAGTGTTGGCTCCAGAAGGCCAACCAGTCGTGCTGATGCTCGCCGTTACCCCTTCGGTTGGGCTGTTGAACGAGCCATCGGAAGCGCTCATTGCGGTTCCACTGCCAGCAGCAGCAGCGGATGCTCCGCGCGACCATTCTGAGGCAGCAACGTTATTGTTGCCGGTGGTGACATCGGAAACAGATGCTGTGAGGGTTAGAGTGGCCCCCTGTGAGATTGGATTGGGAGTTGCCGAAACGGAGGATGTTATGGGTCCCTGGTTGTCTGGATTGGCCTGGGTTGTGAATGACCATGGGTTCGGGACCGCACCGGCTACAAGCGGGTTCCCCGCCAGGTCCTGGGCCGCAGAAACTGTGAATGTATAAGCTGTGCTATAGACAAAACTTGTGTGTGTCATGGTCACGCGGTCGTTCGTGTAGGTAACCGTGCTCCAGGTTGCACTCCAGCCGCCCGGGTTCGGGGTGCAGGAATAGGCGAATGTGCCGGTATTGATGCTCTCGCTGAATGTGATAATCACCGATTGGGTGATTGTGACCCCCGTGGCTCCGCTCGCGGGTGTTGTCGTTATTATCTGAGGACCTGTAAGGTCGGGCTCTGCGCCGGTTGTGAAACTGAACACCCACTTGTCCTTGTTGTCTGCCTCCATCGTGCCGTCCTTGTCGCCGTCAAGTGTGTTGCCAGCAAGGTCGGTCGCTGCCGTCAGGACTGTCACTGTATATGTGGTTGAATAGGCAAGATTTGCTGCCGGGTTGAATGTCATTATGTCACCGCCGCCGTTCCATGAAAACGCTCCAGCAACCGATGGGACAGTACTGAACGCGCCCTGGGTATTACCCTGGTTCATTGGCTCGTTGAAATCAACAATTATGTTAACCGATGCAACCACGCCAGTTGCACCATTTGCAGGCGTATTGCTTTGGACCTGGGGCGGTATGGTGTCAGGAATTGTCACGTCCACGCTTGTGGATACAGCATTACCCCAATTATTGGCAGCGTCACGTCCTCGTACCCAGAGAGTGTTCGCACCCGCTGGCCATCCAGCAGTATTTATGTTGGCTGTGACGCCTTCCGTCGGGGTGTTGAAGTTACCATCAGATGCGCTCATTGCCGTGCCTGAACCGGCCGCTGCCGCACTTGCTCCGCGTGACCATTCGGATGCTGCAACGTTGCTGTTACCGGTGGTGACATCGGAGACGCTGGCAGTCAGGGTAAGCGTGCTACCTTGGGACACTGGATTCGGCGTAGCCGTGACTCCGGAGACAATCGGACCGGTGGTGTCGGGAGCTGCAACTGTTGTGAAGCTCCAAGGATTGGGGACGGGCCCGGCGACCAGCGGGTTTCCTGCAAGGTCCTGGGCACCCGTAACCTGGAATGTGTGGGCTGTGCCATAGGCAAAGTTGGAGTGCGTGAGCGTCACCCGGTCGTTCGTGTAGGTGACGGTGCCCCATGCAGCGCTCCATCCGCCGGGGTTCGGAGCGCAGGAATAGGCAAAACTACCCGTGTTAATGCTCTCGCTGAATGTGATTACTATGTTTTGGGTTATGCTATTCCCGTAGCGCCATTCACGGGAGCGGTGGTGATTATCTGAGGAGAAATAGTGTCCGGTATGGTAACGTCAACGCCGGTTGACACGGCGTTTCCCCAATTTCCGGCTGCATCCCGCCCGCGTACCCAGAGTGTGTTAGAACCTTCCGGCCAACCTGCTGTGCTGATGCTTGCGGTCACGCTCTCCGTGGGTGAGTTGAAATTGCCATCAGAAGCGGTCATTGCCGTGCCTGAACCGGCCGCTGCCGCGCTTGCTCCGCGGGACCACTCTGACACTGCGACATTGCTGTTACCGGTGGTGACATCGGAAACGCTGGCAGTCAGGGCGAGTGTGCTCCCTTGAGATATCGGGTTGGGTGTCGCAGAAACTCCGGAAACTATCGGACCGGTAGTGTCGGGGGCAGCCAGGGTCGTGAAGGAAAACGGATTCGGCATCGGACCGGCGACCAGCGGATTTCCGGCAAGGTCCTGGGCCGCGGTAACCTGGAATGAATATGAAGTTCCGTAAGCGAAGTTGGCATGGGAAAGGGTCACCATGTCATTTGGATATGTCACAGAACCCCAGACAGTACTCCAGCCCCCGGGATTCGGAGTGCATGTGTATGCAAAGGTGCCGGTGTTAATGCTCTCGCTGAAGGTTATCTCAACCGCCTGGGCCAAAGCAACACCGGTCCCGGAATTTGCGGGAACAGTGAATGTAATCTGGGGTGCAGTTGTATCGGGGGTTGTGGGTGTGGCACTCCGTTCCACCGAGTTTGAATCCTCGTTTCCGGCGGAATCCTGAGCCCGGACCACAAAATAATAGGGTTGGCCGTCAGTCAGACCACCAATCTGGGTGTCGGTCTGGTCGGTAACATAATTTGGGGCGGCAAAATTCTGGCCGCCGGATGTTGTGGCCATGTAAACATTGTAGGTAATGGGGTAGGAAGGGTCGGATGCCGGATTCCAGGAAAGGGTGACAGAACCACCGAGGAACATATCATTCGCGGAGGTTATGCCGCTGAAGACCGGGGGAGTGACGTCGCCGACGTTCCATACGCAGGTACTGGGAACATGTATCCAGTATCCGTTTCCGGGCGTCATGGTTTCCGAGGGAAGCATGTCCCTTATGTACGGGGAAGAAACATCATAACATTCTATATCGTCATAGGGCACCCCAGCCAAAGCATTGACCACTGTGTTCGGCTCAAGTGTGGGGTATCCCACAAGGTTCCAGCCTGCATTGAGGATTATTCCGGTCAAGGTTGGCGGCGCACCGCTGACCATCAGTTGCCCGTCGCTGCCCGGGTCGATAACCCGTACCCACAGGCCCATCTCATGGTTTATGGAATTAAGCCTGTTCACCCCGGGTGGAGCAAATGTCGAGTATCCCAGCCAAGGGTTGAAAAGCATTGAATCATAACATTTCACAACATCCCAAACTGTGTCGCCACCACAATCGTCCAGCACAGAGAGTATGTCCCCGCTACCGGCAATCTGCGGGAAGCTTATCAGGTTCCATCCGGCGGTAACGGGTATGCCGTATTCCATTTCAAAGCTCTCGTATTGGACCCTTATCCAGAGAGCGTCCACATAAAGGGAAGCACCGGCGTCCGGGCCTCCGTTTTTTACGAAAGTAATCTCAGAATGTATTCCCGCAATGTCCGCCCAGGTCCATGACGGTTTATCTGAAGTGATGTCCAGGTACAAGGTATAATCCGTTGCATAATTCGTTGAGTCCACGGTTGTTTGGGTCGTTCCGTATCCGGCCGTTGAATCATCGTAATATCTGACAGTCGCACCGTCGTCAATCAGACCGTTGGATGACCACTCGGCAGCAATCTCCACAGACAGGATGATGCCAGTGCCGGAGCCCCAGGTTGAGCCGCTTGCCCTTGCATAGTCCAGGTTGGTGGCGAGAGGATACCGAACATCGTCGGGAGAGCCCGTGACAGAAGCCACCGGAACAGAACCCTGGTCAACTGCCGAATCCGCATACATGTCCTCAAGAACTGCGAATGGGGATATTGGTTCTGGCGATTGAAATAATGTTTCGCCGCTATCGGTCGGTAGAACGGTCTCTATCAAATTAACAGCCAATTCATATTCATTGACCGCCACCGATTCAATTACAATTTCCCTTCCGCGGTTGGATTCCTGAGCCATGGAAACAGCCGGCACAGCACCCAGAACCATTGTGATTACAAGAACAATCGATAATACCCGCGTGATTACAATTTTTTTCTCCATTCCAAGCACCTTCTCGAATTTTGCTTCGTAATATGATAGGATTTCATCGGTCTTCGGTTAAGCCCACAACCCCTCCCGTAATCGTTTTCTTTCCACATGCGGATCAAGTGCCTGGCTAGTGTAAACATCCATCAGGAGTTCGTAAGAGTTCTGAAATCCACAAAGTTTCAAGACCTTGGTGAGATGTTTACTCGCCTGCTCCAAGAATATTTTGCTCCATCTCATCTGAGTGTACCTTACAATATCCTTACCTTGGCTTTCTACATATGACCTCACCAGTGAATGAATTACTCTGCTAACGAGCATTGTTAGAAATCCCACCCAGATCATTGCTTCGATGACTTGTGGGTTCTTTGTTTTGACCTTGTCTATAGCGTATCTGCTTTTCAATTCCTTGAATATTAGCTCGATTTCCCATCTGGCCGCATATAACCGAACAACATCTTCAAGGTCAAGATGATCCACACCGACATTCGTGAGATATGTGTGGTATTTCTTTTTCTCCTCGTTGTAGACAGCCACCAACCGATATATCGCCTTGGATTTTCGTTGTTTGCCTTTATATTTCCTGCGTTTGAACTCTATCTCCACCATAACGTCCAGATTCTTTCGTTTCAGCTTTGGCAGTACGTCCTGAACCTTCTTTCCAACAACATCAATGCTATTGCCCCGACAACCTTCATTCGATGATATAATGGTTGGATTCGCACTGCCTTTCAACCTTGATACGAAATATCCTCCGTATTCAGCTATACGAGCAAACGTTTGATGTTTGTAGAATCCTAGATCAAGCAAGATTATTCTATTTTTCACCCATGGGCCGATCTTCAACGTCTTTATATCGCTAGTTCGTTCTCCATATATGGCTATTCTCTTCGGACCATCGGCAACTGCGCTGACCAGAAGACTCACCTTCACGCCAGCGGCAACCTTCCTCGAACGTACTGCAGGCCATTTCTCGGCTAGGCTTTCATGAAGGCGTATGATGGTGTTATCCTGGATAAGCACATCTTTTATGAAATCCAGTTTCTCAGAAAGGCGTCTGTTCGCTCCTTTTGACTGGTGCTCGATTCCATGAATTACACAGGTCTTGAGAAAAAGAACAAGTTCAGGTGTGAATCGGTCATGCCAGCTACTGTCGCTTAGGGTCGTGCTACCCCGGTTCTCGTACTCTCTTTTCAGTTCCGCAAGTGTATGCTGGAGATGAACGCCATAGCTCAGGACCATGACCCAGAACATCACTGCTGGATGTATCTTCCGCTCACGTTTGATAAGGCCAGTTTCCTTGCCGGTCTTCTCCAGCCAATCTTTCGGGAAGATTTTGCACAAGGTCTTTTCGATGAGCATATCGTCCTTGAAATCAAGGGATTCATGAGGTGCTTGATTCATGGTTCCAGCCTCACGACTCTTACACGCTTGCCGATCCAACTCTTTGGAACCAGCACTCTAGCCGATGTAGAGCATTGTTTTGCTGTCTTTTCCACAACTTCGTATCCCTCCATGCTGATTGACATGGGTTTTTCATAAGTTCTCTTAGTTACCAGATGTATCACCATTGCAATAATATTGCAATGCTGTTAATAAAGCTTTCGCTCATGCTGGTTAGTTTTGTTGCATCAAAGAGAAATATCTATCGTGAGAAAGAAAAAAGGAGTGAATATCGGACCCAACTCATACTTGAGCCAGCATCCTTAACCGAAGACGTATG
>Ga0180732_1000313_pt1 | contig 44524 bp, 33 predicted proteins | sample KR11_01MetaG_FD_148674 | JGI IMG/M metagenome (GOLD analysis project Ga0180732, IMG submission 148674) | Groundwater microbial communities from the Olkiluoto Island deep subsurface site, Finland - KR11_0.1 MetaG | ecosystem: Environmental > Aquatic > Deep subsurface > Groundwater | place...
GGTCAAGGGATTCTGGATGTTATATACGAAGTTTATTCTAAATCACATAAGAACCTGAATAACTTGGAAGTTATTAAAAATCTCATTGGGGAGAAGAGATGAGATATGAAAGACATTGACTCAATTTTTTTAGATTTTGATGGAGTAATTCTTGAGTCGGTTGATGTAAAAGGTTGGGCCTTTGGCAAACTGTTTGAAGACTATCCTGAACATGTGGATGAAATCGTTGCCTTTCACCATGCTAATGGGGGCATGTCCCGCTTTGATAAGTTTCGATTTATTTATAAAGAAATGCTTAAAGAGCCTCTTTCCAACAAAAAATTCGAATTGCTATGTGATCATTTTTCAAAGCTTGTTTATGAACGTGTTTTAAAATGTGATTTTGTGCCAGGAGCTTTGGAGTTTTTAAAGAAATACCACAAGATCTTTCACATGTTTATTATTTCTGGAACACCACATGATGAAATAAATAGAATAGTTATCGACAAAGGGTTAAGCGGTTTTTTTGAGGGAGTGTTTGGTTCACCGGCCACAAAAAGTTACTGGGCGCAAAAAATAATTGAAGAAAAAAAGTGGGATGCCAATAGAATCCTGTTCATAGGTGATGCCATAAGTGATTACAGGGCTGCTTTTGAAAATAATATAACGTTTGTGGCCCGGGTTACGGATGGTAGGGATATATTTGAGGGCGAAAAGGTTAATTGGCGGATAAGAGATTTTTTTGAACTGGAACGATTATTAAATATGGAGAATTGAAATGACTATAATCGGAATAATACCTGCTCGAATGGGGTCTTCTCGCTTTCCCGGTAAACCGCTTGCAAAGATACATGGTATCTCCATGATAGAACACGTGTATAAAAGATCTGCAATGTCGAAGAGCCTCGACGATATTTATGTTGCCACATGTGATACGGAGATAAAGGAAGCGGTTGAAGCTTTTGGTGGCAAGGTTGTCATGACAAAAGATACCCATGAAAGGGCTTCTGACAGGGTGGCAGAGGCTATGATGAAGCTTGAAGAGGAGATGAATGAAAAAATAGATATCGTGGTTATGGTTCAGGGTGATGAACCTATGGTAACTCCGGAGATGATAGAACAGTCAATAACTCCAATGTTAAAAGATTCATCGATTAATGTTGTCAACCTGATGGCCCGGATGAAAACAGTTGAGGAATTTGAAGATCCAAATGAGGTCAAAGTTGTTGTGGGATTAGATGGCAATGCCTTATACTTTTCAAGGGAGCCCATCCCTTCCCGCAAAAAAGGGGTGGCGGACGTATCCATGTTTAAACAGGTGTGCGTCATTCCTTTTCGCAGGGATTATCTTCTCAAATTCAATTCCATGCCGGAAACGCCCCTTGAACGAATTGAATCGGTAGACATGATGCGAATTCTGGAAAATGGGGAACAGGTGCGAATGGTCATGACGGATGCGGAGACATTGAGTGTGGATACGCCGGAGGATTTAGAAAGAGTAAGTAAGTTGATGAATGGGGATGAATTGATGTATCAGTACAAAGGTGTTTCTTAGAAAAAACCATGAGTAAGAAACTTATAAAAGAAGAAGAAATTAGACCTAAAGAACTCTTTCAGCGTTATTTGGAGTTGAGCCAGAAAGATGCCCGGAAGTTTAATGCGAGTAGTTTCAAGAGAATTCCCTGCCCTGGCTGTGGTGGGGATGACTCGGAAAAGCGTTTCAAGAAAAATGGCTTCCAGTATGTTCTATGTTCAATTTGTGGTTCACTTTATTGTTCGCCCCGTCCCAGCGAAGAAGAGTTGGAGCTTTTTTACAAAAAAAGTGAATCCGCTAAATATTGGGCTGAGGTGTTCTTTCCTGCAGTGGCAGAAACAAGGCGAGAAAAACTGTTCAAGAAAAAGGCCAAGCAAGTTCATGATGTCATGGAGAAAAAGGACTTCTCGCCTGAAGCCATCTGCGATGTTGGGGCAGGCTATGGTATCTTCTTGGAAGAACTGAAATCTTTTTTTCCCTCCGCATTTTTTTTTGCAATAGAACCTAGTCCTGATTTGGCAGAACGATGCAGATCAAAGGGGTTTGAAACATTGCAGGCCACCGCTGAACAATCGCACGTATGGAAAGAAAAGTTCGACCTGGTAATCAGTTCCGAAGTCATTGAGCATGTTTATTCCTCATACCGATTTGTTGCTTCTCTTTATGAGCTTATTAAGGCGAATGGATATTGTCTAATTACTGGTTTAGGATATGAAGGTTTCGATATTCTGACCCTTCAAAAACATTCAAACAGCGTTTTCCCGCCGCATCATCTAAATTTTCTCAGCATTAAGGGCTTTAAGCAACTCTTTCAAAAGACTGGGTTTTCAAATATAGATATTTGGACGCCTGGAGTGCTGGATGTGGATATTGTAAAAAATAGCCCGATGGTTGATGAATTTACAAGAGTTCTGGTAAGCCGTGGCGAAAAGGCAGTAACGAAATTTCAGTCTTTCTTGCAGAAATACCAACTTAGTTCGCATGTCTGGGTACTGGCAAGAAAAAAGAATAACGTATGAGATCAACAATCGATACGATGCGTCCTTTTGATGCACACCAAAAAGTTCTACAGGCTCGTAAGAAATGTGGTGTTGATTTTTATAAAGAACACTGTCGTAATTTTATTGATATATCATGTCCTGCTTGCGGTAGCGGGGGGAAGGATGAATTTATTAAATATGGCTTTCATCACAAAAGATGTCAAGAATGCTTAACCTTATTCTGTTCACCTCGCCCGACTGATGCCGAATTATTTCAATATTACAATAATTATGATGCGCCAAAGTATTGGACAGAACTCCTGCTTTCCACTGATGTTCAACGTAAGGCTTTGCAGTATAAACCCAGGGTAAAAAAGATAGTGCATTTTTTGAGAGACAAGATTCAAGCCAATACAGGAATTGCAGCAGATATAGGAGCGGGTTCTGGGGCATTTGCACTGGCACTTAAAGAAACCTGGTTTTTTAAAAAAGTTCTTGCTTTTGATTTTGCGGAAGATTGTGTACGTGCTTGTGTAAAACGAGGGATAGAGGCCTACAGAGGAAGTTTGGAGGATATGCCAGAAGGATCAGTGAATTTATTAACTATGAATGATTTAATCGAACATCTGTCAGATCCCTTAAGTTTTTTAAGGAAGTGTTATTCCACACTGCTGCCTAACGGATTCATTGAAATTGCCACACCTAACGGGGAAGGATTTGATTTCAAAATTTTAAAAGAAAACACTGTAAATATTACACCACCAGAGCATCTGAATTACTTTAATCCTACTTCTATAAGAATTCTTTTGAAGAGAGCAGGTTTTTCAATACTTAGAGTTGAAACTCCAGGAATTCTCGATACTCAGATCGTTATGAGAGAGTTGCAACAAAACGCTGCTGAGTTAAGAATCAAAAATGAATTTATTCATTATATTCTATATGAGACCAATTCAGATGTTATTCAGTCTTTTCAAAGGTTTCTCCAAGAGAATCTGTTATCTTCTCATATGTTGATATTTGCTGAGAAGGTGTGAAATAGTTATGGTAGGTCAATTAGATCTTCGATATCATGGGAAAATACCTTCCAAATATGTTAAACTATGGGAACAGATTGCATATGAGATGTCGAAATCTTTCGCCGACCTTATCGACTCCCTTTCCAAGGAACACGCAAAAAACATCGACTGGTGGGCATCTTCTCCAGCAAGCCGAAACACCTTGGCAAGCCCCCTTTTCCATTACTGTTGCTGCATTTCTTTGCTTAGGGAATTGATCAGGAAGGGGAAGCCTGTTACTGAAATCATAACCGATTCCATGGCGTTCAAGAAAATTACTGAAGAATATCTTGTCGGGCAAAGGGTGAGTGTTAAAGTCACATTAGACCGGACGTCCATAAAGCAGCGCCTAAAGAAAATTCTCAGACCGGTTTATACTTTATTCGGTATTCCAGTTCAACATCTTTTTTTATCCTTAATAGCAAAAAGAACACAACATCTGGGAAAACCACTTCTGTCCGATCCGTTGGTGTTGATTGATACCGTTATTATGCCTGGTTATATTGATAGGGATCGGAATTACCCAGGTCTTCTGAATGTGCTCTCTGAAAAGGAAAAAGGTAGTGTATGGTTTGTCCCTCTTTTATATGGTTTTCGACCGTGGCAGTATTTGTCGGTTATTCGGCAACTACGCAGATCCGAAAGAAACTTTGTCTTAAAAGAGGATTATTTAGAGTTTAAAGATTTCTTATTTGCATGGGGGCATATTTTGCGCGTTCGTTTGCTAAAGATAAAGCCGTGTCTTTTTCAAGGAGTAGATATATCACGTTTGGTTCAAGAAGAAATGAAGAGTTTCAAGGGAATCGGGGCGTCATCCACAACACTATTAAATTATCGTTTTGCAAGAAGGCTGAAGGAGGCAAACATTAATTTACGGCTCGTTGTTGACTGGTTTGAAAATCAGAACATTGGCAAAGGATGGAATGCGGGATTTCGACGTTACTATCCAGAAACGCTTACCAGAGGGTATCAGGGTTTTGCTGTTACGCCGCATTACTTATGTATGTATCCGACAGAAGAGGAAAAGAAAAATGCGGTCATTCCGCACGAAATAACGGTTATTGGAAAAGGACTGGTGGACTCGGTTCATAAATTTTGCCCTGATCTTCAGGTGATGGTAGCTCCTGCTTTCCGGTTTCAGAAAGTATGGCAGGAAAGAAAATGCTTTCCTGCTTCAAGTGCGTACACAATTCTTGTGGCATTGCCCATTATGGTAAGCGATGCGATTAATATACTAACCGTACTCGCGCATGACAAAGCCGACCTGAATAAAAACATTCGATTATGGATTAAACCCCATCCCGCTACGCCGCCTTCAATAATCAAAAAAAACTTTGGCAAAGACTGGCCAAAAGAGTTTGAATTTATAGGCGGTGATTTCAATGAATGTGTTGAAAAGTCAAATCTTCTTATAAGCAGCGTTTCCAGTGTCTGTCTTGAAACCTTGGCAAAGGGCATTCCGGTTATTGTCGTGGGTAACAGATACGGTAATCCAATCCCTGGGACCATTACTGAAGATATCTGGCGATTGTGCTATAGCCCGAAAGAAATCGCAAAAGCAATTCAATGTTATAAGAACCGTAGTCAAGAAAAGATTAAAGAGCATGAGGAAGTTGGAAGAGAGATCAGGGCACAGTATTTTGAGCAGGTGACAAGAGATGGAGTGAAGAAGTTCTTGAATATTGGGTTAGATGAAGGATAGCTTCCAGAGTTTTTAGGATAAGTGATTTGGAAGGCGAGTTCATGGCTATGTTGTACGATGTTTGAATGATATTATAAATGATTAAGAGTTTCATAAAGAAAAAGATAATAGACCCTGTTTCAGTTTCTGCTGTCCGTCAAATTGTTAATTCTGAAGCTGAATTAAAAGAAATCTGGGAATATTCATTTAAGATCTTCACGGATTTTGGTCAGCATTACACCGTTCCGGTTGATAACAAAGAGGTTGAACAGAGAATCCGGTTGCTTATGGCCGCAGAGACAATTTTTGTCAAGAAAGCAATAGAGAGGGTTGTTGAAATAGAGGGGAGATGCAGCTACGCTGATGTTGGTGATTCAGACGGCTCTATAAGATTGCTTTTAAATAAATATTATAATGTAGACAAACTTTCTTACGTTGGAATTAATTTGCAGAATAGTGCTGTAGAGAAAATTAGAAGTAAAGGTCTTGATGCGATTTGCGCTGATGCATTATCTCTTGGCGATCAGGAGATTCATTATGATGTCGTTTCGGTATTTGAAACACTTGAGCATTTGCCAGATCCCATTGGATTTCTTAAAGGTATAAGAAAAGTAACTGATAGGCGATTGATTGTGTCTGTGCCGTTCATAAGACACAGCAGAGTTGGTTTAGCATATTTATCAAAAAAGTGGTTACGACAATGGCCGGAAGATAAAAAGCCTACCATTGAAAATACACACATATTTGAATTATCACCTAAGGACTGGAAAAAACTTTTTTTGCATACAGGATGGAAAGTGGACAGGGAATGGAAGTTAATGATGTTCCCTTCAAATAGACCTTCACGATTGATACTTCAGCCTTTTTGGAGATTTGTAAGTTTTGAGGGGTTTTGGTTTGTTTCTCTTTATAAGGATAGTGAATATTCTTCTCAATATGCAATCGAATAATTAATCATAGGTAACCCCCGGCATAGCCTGGGGTTACCTATGATTAATTTTCAACAGCTTTACAATAAATAAATTCTTTAAGGGATAAAAGAAAAAAAGGAGTTATAAGCGCTGCAAAAAAATATGCTAAAGATTATTTTGCAGTTCCTGATGATAAAAACGTCATGGTTTTTCTGCGAGAGAGATAAATGAATTCTTCCAGACAGATTTATACAGCTAAAGATATAGCATTTATTATACCAACAAAAGATCGGCCGGATAAAATGAAAAACCTCCTTGATAGTTTAGCCCGACAAACTATCGGATGCGGCAGGATAATTATAGTGGATGGTGGGCGGAGCGTTAAAGATATAGTGATGGGCTTTGCCGATAGTTTGCCAGTGGAGTATTACGAGTGCCATCCTCCAGGCCAGATTCGTCAGAGAAATATGGGGATTTCAGTTATTGATGCCAGAACACCTCTTGTCGGTTTTCTCGATGATGACATTGTATTGGAGTCGCGGGCGATAGAAGCAATGGTAGCTTTCTGGAACAAGTGTGAACCTGATACTGCTGGGGTGTCATTTAATATTATCAATAACCCCTACCGACATTCTTGGATAAGAGCTATTATTGGTATGAGTTCACCACAACAAGGTCAGGTGCTTCGTTCTGGTTACAATGTCGCCACTTCACCTGTTGTTTCCGATTTAAAAGCACAGTGGTTGTGTGGAGGGGCGACAGTATGGAAAAGAGAAATTCTCATGGAGTATATTAATAAAGAGATATACGCTCGCTGGGCTATTTGCGAGGATCTTATTTTCAGCTACCCGATCGGAAAGAAATACCCCTTATATGTATGTGCTGATGCTAAGGTCAGACATGAACACGTATATGATCACATGGCTAAAATGAAGTATCGATATTATGGGCGTACAGTTACATTGTGGCGTTTATATTTTGTAGAGTCTCATATTGAACTTTCCAGAGCGTTCTATTTATGGATGTTGCTGGGTCAGATTATTGCTCGATGTATATCAGGTATCATTTCGTTTCGAGCAAGTGATATTGAATATGCTGTTGGCCAGATAGAAGGTGTCGTAATTGGACTGACAGCAATACTTCGCGGTTCAAACCTCTTGTCCCTCTTAAATGAAGATACTATTAGCAAACAAAAATGATTCCCCAATACCATAAAATGCCGCTCATAAACTATACAGCATAGTGAAGGGAACCACTACCGATATTGAGATGAATCGAAAAATAAAGATATTGCAAATCATAGCTCGTCTTAACATAGGAGGGGCTGCGATCCAGGCCATACTCCTCGTACAAGGTCTTGATCCTAATCAATTCCAATCAGTTCTCGTTACCGGAAAAGTCTCAGCAAGTGAGGGGGATATGATCTACCTCGCTGATACTTATGGCATAAAACCGATCATCATTTCCAATCTTCAAAGAGATATTGGTATTCTTAATGATGTTAAAACATTCTTGCGCTTTTTAAGGATCTTGAATAGAGAGAAACCGGATATTGTTCACACACACACAGCAAAGGCCGGCACAATCGGCAGGATAGCGACTTTTATCCACAATTTAGTTTATTTCGACAGAATTCGTGTTGTTCATACCTTTCATGGACATGTATTTCACGGCTATTTTAGTAAAATAATGTCAACAATGGTTATATTGACCGAGCGTATTCTATCGAAAATTACTGATATCATTATTGCCACAAGTGAAAGCCAAAAGAAAGAACTTGTATATAATTACCGGATTGCACAGGCAAGCAAAGTCAGGGAGGTAAAACTTGGCGTTGATCTTGAGCCCTTCCTTTTATCCACACAAGAGAAAACGCCAATAGCCAAGAAAATAACCTGTCCTGAACTGAAAATTGGAATTATTGGCAGATTAGTTCCAATAAAGAATCACAAGATGTTTTTAGATTCAGCAAAAATTTTCCTCGAACAAAACCCATCAATTAAAGCATCTTTTTTAATTATTGGAGATGGTGAACTAAAACAAGAACTGATTGACTATTGCCATAGGCTTGGATTGAGCGATCATGTTCAATTTTGCGGTTGGAAAAAAGAATTTCCGGAAATTTACACTAATCTTGATATAGTAGCCTTAACTTCAAACAACGAGGGAACTGCTATTGCGCTTATCGAAGCAATGGCATGTTCGGTACCTGTTATCGCAACCAATGTCGGTGGTGTTCGGGATTTGCTGGGCAATTCGCAATTAGAGTTTATATCAGATGGCTTTAAAATATTTAAACGGGGCATTCTATGCAGAGACAATGATGCCAAAGGATTTGCAAAAGGGATGGAATATCTGGTTAAAAACAAGCAACTAAGTAAAGATATTGCAAATGTCGCACAATCATTTGTTGTGGAAAACTATTCAAAAGATCGTCTCATTAGAGATATGGAATCGCTTTATACCGAATTCCTAAATCAAGTCTCTTAATGCCAATTCATTTCTCTTTTCAGACCCTTTACGAAATCCACTGCTCTGGCCTTCAGCATATCACAGTGATAATAATGTATCCTATTTCTTTTTCATATACCTGACAATTTTTCTTAGCATTGTATCAAAATCAGTTTTTGGCTCAAAATCTATAATGCCCTTGATTTTTTCAGTACCAGGCACCCTGCGCTGCATATCTTCAAAATCTTTTCCAAATGCTTCATCATAGGGGATCAGTTTAATAGTTGATTTTGATCCTGTTTCCTTAATAATTCTCTTCGCAAGATCCAAGATTGAAATTTCTTCGGTTCCACCGACATTGAACACCTCACCCACTGCATCCTCACTTTTCATAAGCTCCATAAGTGCCCAAACGACATCTTTTACATATGTGAAAGTTCGAGTCTGCTTTCCATCACCATAGACTGTCAATGGCTCATTTTTTAAAGCCTGAGAAACAAATCTTGGGATAACCATTCCATATACACCTGTCTGCTTTGGACCGACGGTATTAAATAGTCGAGTTATAATTACCTGTAATCCGGTAGTCCTATAGTATGCAAGCGCTGTAAATTCATCCATAAGTTTTGTAGCTGCATAACTCCATCTGAATTTACTTGAAGGCCCGTATATTATATTGTCTGTTTCAACTAAGGGAGCATGAAGATGCTTGCCATATACTTCGGATGTTGAAGCAACAAGAACCTTTTTCTTAAATTTGTTACACAGTTCAAGAACTTTTTCTGTTCCCTGAATATTAGTTTTTATTGATTCAAGAGGGTTGTTAAGTATATACTGTACTCCAACTGCTGCGGCTAAATGAAAAACAATGTCACACGTGCCTGTGAGCTCAAGCATTGTATTATGATTAAGGATTGTATCAACATGAATAAACAGTTTATTTTTGAAACGTTCATCTTCCTTCAATTCTTTTATATTATATAAAGATCCGGTTGAAAGATCGTCGATAATATATACTTCATCTCCTCTTTCAAGATAAGCTTCAGCAAGATGAGATCCGATAAAACCTGCTCCGCCTGTGATAAGAACTCTCATAAACATCTCCTTAATGCCTGTTAAATAGTCGAGTAGTTGAGTGGTCGAGTAGTCGAGTAGTCAACCTCTCGGCCAATCGAGTTCAACGGTGAACTTTTGAACCCGAACCCGTGAACGCTTACATATATTATAATAATTAGTTGGGCAATCTTAAACCTAAATCAAGCGGCGTTAAGTGGTTGTATGCGCTCAAGCTCATTCTTATAAGCAGTTTGCACATTCCACAGGTCTACGGCGCGTTGGGCATTTAGCCAGAACTCTGGTGTATTGCCGAATAATCGGGACAGTCGCAATGCCATAGCAGGGGTAATTGCTCGATGCTCACGTAAAAGCTCGTTTACGGTTTGGCGCGATACACCCAGCCCCTCAGCGAGCTTTTTTGTAGTCAGCCCGTAATCGGGCATAAAATCCTCACGGAGCATCTCTCCAGGGTGGGTGGGCTGTATTTTGCGTGCTTTAGTATTTATGATACTCATAAATTACCTCTCATGATAATCTGAGACATTTGAAAAACGCCCCCTTTTGCCCAATTAGCGCTATAAAGCTTCACTAAAGTGTCAGCGTCAGGCTCAAATTTTGGCACGCAGTGAAGCTTTAGCGCTATCCTCGAAATATTCAATATATTCCTCCGGTTAAAATTTTCGCCTTCCTTGAACTTGAACAAAATTGAACATTTTTCAAAGGTCTCAATCTGTAATTTCGACATTATATGCGTCGCCGTCGACGAAAGAAAAGCAGATTCGCCATTGATCATTTATGGAAATCGAGCGTTGCCCTGCTCGTTTACCTATCAAGGCATGGAGACGATTGCTTGGAGGAACCTTCAGGTCATCGAGACATGTGGCAAGATCGATGTATTCCAGGCGGCGCATGGCTCTTCTTAGTAGATCAGGCTGAAGCCGTTTTGACTTGCCCGTTGCGAAGAAATCCCGTGTGTGTTTGTCCGCGAAAGTCTTAATCACGCTAAATTGATAACGTTTCACGTGACGCTTGTCAAGATTTATATTCCGGCAAAATAGAGCCCTCAATTTCAGATCAAGGCTGTTTTGGCGAAAAAGCTAAACAGAAGGCTATTGCCAAAAGGAACATTTCGATTTAAAATAGATATAATGTGTATCTTGATTCTAGCCCCACGCTATTGTCCGGGCAGGAGCAACCAGTAGCAAAATAGTTCTTTAATGCACCTTAGGCGAAAGACTTTAGCTTGACCGCAGGAGGGAGTGGAAGGTTTTATTGATGAATGATATAGAAAAATACTTTACTGACAATACAGGAAATCTTATTCATAAATGGAAACATTATTTTGATATCTATGATAGACACTTCAGAAAATATAGAAATAAAGACGTACATGTTTTGGAAATGGGTGTATCTCATGGAGGCTCTCTCCATATGTGGAAGAACTATTTCGGCGCTAATGCCAAGATTTATGGTGTAGACATCAATCCTAACTGTAAAGACTTAGAGGATGATGATCAACGGATTAAGATTTTCATTGGCTCCCAGGAAGATAGGCGGTTTTTAAGGAGTTTAAGGAATGCTATGCCTAAATTAGATATTCTTATAGATGATGGCGGGCACACAATGAAGCAACAGATTGCTACATTTGAAGAACTTTATAGCCATATAGATGTTAATGGAATATACCTTTGTGAAGATTTACACACTTCTTATTGGAACAATTTTGGGGGAGGATACAAACGCAAAGGCTCGTTTATTGAATATAGTAAAAATTTTATCGACTATATAAATGCTTGGCATTCTAAGACGAAAAAATTGGTAGTTACAGATTTTACTAGAACCACAGAATCTCTACATTATTATGATGGTATCTTAGTTGTTGAGAAAAAACCTATTAAAAAACCATATGATTTAATGACAGGGAATCCATCTATTCAAGGGTTTAAACCACCAAGCTCTGTTACAAAAAAAATAGTTCGTGCATTAAATAAAATTCGAGGCCTAACACAGCGATAGAATTTTTAAGATTTCTGCCAATCTAATTTCCCGAAGACCGCTTGGTAATATATTTTTTCTGTTATACGAGGTATGATTGAATATATACAATAAAAGCCATGACGTATCAGTATTGATTTATAACATTGTATGTCCTGCCAAATACCGCAGGTTAGTATTTGGAGAGGAAGTGAAGAATGTTTTTTAATGATATCTCAGTATTATACTTTAACACCTTTTTGTCATTTTTTTTATGTCTGGCATTAACACCGGTTGTCAGGCTTATTGCGATTAAAAAAGGGTGGATTGCTTATCCCACAAAAGATCGCTGGCATAAGAAACCCACTGCTCTTTTGGGTGGTGTCGCCATATACCTTGGTATAGCTATACCGCTTTTTTTTATTGCAGATTTTTCCTCAATTCTGCCCTACATTATAAGAACATCCGATCATACAGCTTTGCCTTCAATAGGTGCGGTCATTTGGATAGGAGTGACTCTTCTTTTTTTTCTTGGATTAATGGATGATTTTATACATATTAAGCCACATACAAAACTGGTGGGACAGATACTTGTTGCATCGATGGCTGCTTTTTTAGGATTTCGTCTTCAATGGTCATCATCCCTTACTGTGGACACTATTTTAACCATCTTTTGGATCGTTGGTATAATAAATGCTTTTAATCTGATTGATAATATGGACGGCCTTTGCGCGGGTGTAGGCTTTATTGCTGCTTCTTATCTGGCATTATTATATACAGGGATACTGCCGGAAGCCGCTCTTGTATCTGTGATAATTGCAGGGGCATTAGCTGCTTTTCTGTTTTACAACTTCAATCCAGCATCAATTTTCATGGGAGACTGTGGAAGCCTTTTTATTGGTTTTACCTTATCCATGCTGTGCCTTTATTATCAAGAAGCTGGTGCAGCCAATGCAATGTCAATATACGCTGTCCCGATAATGATACTCATGGTTCCTATTTTAGATACTTCTATGGTTACATTTATTAGAATTTTGAGCGGCCGTAAGGCTTCCGTGGGTGGAAAGGATCATACATCGCATCGTTTGGTTATCATGGGGTTAAGTGAAAAAGGCGCAGTTCTATTCTTATATGGGATAGGCGCTATATCAGGCATGGCAGCATTGTTCGTGAGCAAAAGTGATACATTAACATCTCCGGCAGTAATTATTCCACTGGTCCTGTCAATTATTTTGATGGGAATCTACCTTGCCCAGATCCGCATATATCCTGAAGAGGAATTTTCAGTTTTACGTGGAAAATCCTACACTCCTATATTAATTGAGTTGACCTATAAGCGGCAGCTTATGCTGGTAATGCTCGATTTCTGTTTGATAGCATTTGCATATTATCTTTCTTACCGGTTGCGTTTTGATTCAAATGCCTTCCCTGTATATTTCAAAGTATTCCTGCATTCACTTCCAGCAGTAATTGCCTGCAAGTTCGTGGCTCTTTTTGCAGTGGGAATTTACAGGGGAGTCTGGGGTTATATGAGTACGAATGATGTCTTAGTATATTTAAAGGCTTCTTCTTTAGCTACTATTCTGTCCGTTGTTACAGTAACATATATTTACAGATTTGAAGATTTTTCAAAAGGAATATTTGTTATAGACTGGTTTTTAACTACCGGATTCCTCCTTGGCAGCCGGGTTTCTTTCATGCTTTTTAGCGATACCATAAAAAGAAAGACCTTAGCCGGCAAGACAGTTTTAATTTACGGCGCTGGAAGGGGAGGGGAGATCCTGTTGCGTGAAATATTAAATAATAAAAGACTTAAAATTAAACCAGTTGGTTTTATTGATGATGATAAATTAAAAACCGGAAAGACACTTCAGGGTTATCCGATTCTTGGGGTGTTCAAAGACATTGAAGCTCATCTTGATAAATATAAAATAAGCGGAATGCTGATATCTTTTAATAATAAAGAGCCGCAAAAGTTTGAAGCTATCAAGAAGGTTTGTAGAGCAAACGGCCTGTTTTTACAACAGTTTTCTGTTCATCTGGAAAATATTGACATTGAGATATGACATGAAAAATCAGGGCATTTTGAAAATTGAAAAGCTTTTAAAAAAAGGTGTTAAGATACCCAATCCTGATAGTATTGAAATCGGCAGCGAAGTAGATACAGACAGAATTTCCGGTGAGGGTGTTGTTATTTATTCGGGGTGTAAAATTTTTGGGAGTTCTACCCTGATTCTAAGGAATACGAAGCTGGGATATGAAAGCCCTGTAACAATTGAAAACTGCCAAATCGGGACGAATGTTGACCTTAAAGGGGGTTTTTTAAGAGAAGCTGTTTTGCTTGATAAAGTGAGCATAGGTTATGGCTCACATATAAGAGAAGGCACAATCCTTGAAGAAGAAGCGAGCATTGCTCATACGGTTGGGTTGAAACACACTATACTTTTTCCTTTTGTTACCCTGGGAAGTTTAATTAACTTTTGCGACTGCTTTATGTCGGGTGGAACAAGCAAAAAAGACCACAGTGAAGTTGGTAGTTCTTATGTCCATTTTAATTTTACACCAAATCAGGACAAAGCTACGGCATCTCTCATTGGTGATGTGCCCAATGGAGTTATGCTTAACCAGCGGCCGATATTTCTAGGAGGGCAGGGGGGGATTGTAGGGCCTTGTCGTCTCGCCTTTGGGACTGTAACAGCAGCCGGCTCAATTTGCAGGAAAGATGAATTAAGACAGGGACGTCTCATTTTTGAAGGATTGAAGAAGAGCGGAAATATTCCTTTTACGTCAGGCATGTATCGAAGTTTGAAAAGGATAATGGCCAATAATATTATCTATATTGCAAACCTTATAGCACTTATGCAGTGGTATCTGCATGTTCGTTCAAAGTTTATTTCAGATGATTTTCCAGATGTCCTTTTTGATGGCCTTAAAGAAAAACTTAATATGGCAATTGATGAAAGGATAAGAAAGTTAAAGGACTTCTGTCAGAATCAACCTGATTTTTATGGAATAGAGGAATCTCTCAATAAAATGCGTTTAAATGAAGGCGACAAAAGTTTAAGAGATACTTTTCTCAAGGACATTGATTTTGGTATAGAAAAATCAGGTATGAATTATATATCTGTAATAAAGGAACTTGATAATGCAAGCTCTGAGATTGGGACAAAATGGCTTCATGGGATAGTTGATAACGTAACCGAAGACATATTTGTAACTACCCAGGTTCACGGTTCAAGGGTTCACAGTTCAAGGTTAGAGAGCGTTGAAGAAACAAGTGGAAGTTAAAGCACGAGCGGGCAGGTCAACTATCTCAAGGAATATGAAGAGATCAAGGCAACCAACCGTGAACCGTGAACCGTGAACCTAACAACCTGAATTAGGAACAAATCTATGGGCAAACTATTTGGTACCGACGGAATAAGGGGCCTGGCTAATGAATATCCAATGACCTCTGAAATGGCTATGAAAGTCGGTAGAGCGGTTGCATACTTTTTTGGTAGAAAAAAAGGGAACAGATCAAAGATAATTATAGGAAAAGATACAAGAATATCCGGTTATATGCTGGAATATGCGTTGGTATCAGGTGTCTGTTCCATGGGTGCAGATGCATGCCTTGCAGGTGTCCTTCCAACTCCGGGAATTGCATATATAACAGCTTCAACTGATGCTGATGCCGGCATAGTAATATCTGCATCTCATAATCCATTTTATGATAATGGGATTAAGATATTTAATAGAGACGGTTTTAAGCTTTCAGATGAAAAAGAGGCTGAAATTGAAAGCATATTGTTGGGTGACGAAATATCTTCAATTAGCAGAAATGTCCGTATGGCAGGAGGGGTTTATAGAATAGATGATGCAGGGCAGAATTATATAGATTTTCTTTTGAGTAAAGTGCAAGAGAATTTCTGTCAGGGGATGAGAATCGTTATTGATTGTTCAAATGGAGCAACTTACAAGGTTGCTCCTGAATTATTTTTCAGACTTGGAGCAGAAGTTGAAACACTTTTTAATGATCCTGATGGAAAGAATATAAACGAAAACTGTGGTTCAGAAAATACCTCGGAATTAAGAAAAATCGTTTTGGAAAAACGCGCTGATATCGGCCTTGCCTTTGATGGAGATGGTGACAGGCTTATTGCTGTTGATGAAAAGGGCAATATTATAACCGGCGATAAGATTCTTGCCATATGTGCAAAAATTATGAAAAAGAAAGACCAGCTCAAAAACAATACAGTGGTCAGTACAGTAATGAGCAATATGGGGCTTGGTATTGCCTTAGAAGACATGGGCATTAAAAATATTAAGGCAAAGGTTGGAGATCGGTATGTTTTGGCAAGCATGATTCATTCCGGGGCTGTGCTGGGAGGCGAAGATTCAGGCCATATGATTTTTTTGGATCACCAGACAACAGGTGATGGCATTCTTACTGCATTAAAATTGCTTGAGGCTTTAAAAGATGAGTCTAAGCCTTTGTCTGAACTTTCCAAGATTATGGATGTGTTCCCACAGGTTCTTATCAACGTAGAGGTTAAAAATAAGCCTGATATTTTATCTATTCCAAAGATTAATGAAACAATAAAGGCCGTCGAGAAAAACTTAGCAGAGAAGGGAAGGGTGCTTGTCCGTTATTCCGGTACACAGCCCCTATGCCGTGTAATGGTAGAGGGGCCAACCCTAAAATTAACCAAAAAATATTGCCAGGAGATAGCTGATAAAGTTAAAGAGCACATAGGATAGTTAGGACTTGGTTCTAACTATTGAAAATTGAAGATTGTCGATTGAAGATTGAAGGTATTGTATTAATTTTATAACAAAAAGATAGAGCGAAGCGATTCCACAAATCGACAATCTTCAATCGACAATCTTCAATTAATTATTATCTTCTATCCCCAAGAATCCTCAATAACATAAGGAAAAGATTTATAAAATCAAGATATAATGAAAGTGCCCCTAAAATAGCGCCTTTTCTAACAACGCCAGCATCAATACCTGCCGGCTGGGAAAGCGCCATATGTTTCAGCTTTTGTGTATCATAGGCGGTCAACCCCACAAAAACCAACACGCCGATATAGCTTATTACCATACTCATACCAGAGCTTCTTATAAAAAGGTTAACAACCGAAGCAATTATAATCCCGATAAGACCCATGGCCATGAATCCACCAAGTGAGGTCAGGTCACGTTTGGTTATCATTCCATAAACACTGCAGGTGATAAAAGTTGCAGAGCATATAAAGAATGTGGAAGTTATAGATGAGCTGGTATATACAAGAAAAATAAAAGAAAGAGTAGCTCCGTTTAATGCTGAATATACAACAAACATAGCTGTTGCAGTTGAAGCCTGTATTTTTTGTACTCTTGCGCTCAGGTAAAAAACAAGGCCGAGTTCGGCTATAATCAGGCCAAAAAATACAAGTTTATTCCCGAATATGATATTAATTAAGGTCTGGCTGTTGGATACATAGAATGCAACAAAACCGGTAAGTCCAAGACCAATGGCCATCCAATTGTAAACACTGCGTATAAATTCGTTGACCATTATCTGGGTTTGCGATTTGCTATATGGGATAGAATTTTGCATATTACCTCCTGAGCCGGATAAACCGGAAAAGTGCGTAGTTAAGTAGTTAAATGGTTGAGTGGTTGATTTAACAATATTAATAATAACACATTTTATATCATATTCAACCTAAATTGAGCGATTTTTTACTCGACCTGTACCAATCTCTTGCGCATCAAGGACTTGAGAAAAGTCTCGACATATCCATTGGTATGCCTACGCTTTTCGCAAACCTTGCTACATCAAGATCTCGGCACATTTCTTCGCAAAAAATCGCTCAACTTAGGTTTAAGAAATAAGTTTTTTTAAAAGTATAACATTAAATATAAATTAATAACTAATTAACATAATGGCAAATGGCGAAGGGCTAATGGCTAATTGAAGAAAAAGAAAAGAACCAACCTTTTGCCTTTTGCCCTTAGCCTTTCGCCTTTTTCGAACTTCAGTTCGATATAAGATATGAAGCCGGTTCAATTATATAAAAGCCTCTGCGAACTCGCAGAAAAACTTGACATCGAGGTGTCAGAGCAAAACCTGCAAAAAATGGGAGTAAGGGCAACAAGCGGTTTTTGCAAGGTAAAGGGTGAAAATCTTTTTATCATGGACAAAAATATATCTGTGCAGAAAAAAATTAGAATTCTTGCAGAGTTCTTAGGTAAAATGCCGCATGAAAATATATATGTTATGCCTGCTGTTCGTGATATTCTTGGTACGCAAAATTAATTTCGACAGGATATACAGGATGATCATGATAAAAGAAAAATAAAAAATCATGCAACTTCAGTTAATCCTGGTTTTTGAGCTACGATATGATTTTACCTATAATTAATTCTAAGAAGGGTATTGGGTATGGATTGTTGCATGCATATTCGGCTTCTTGCTAAAAGTTTACATAATATATCTTATCAGTCGTTGTTAAAATGCATTCAAATCCCTCTTAAGCAGAAAATACAAAAATCTGTGTAACCTGCCCGCAATGCCTTTTTTGGATGAATTTAACGAAGTATTATTGTAATCGGGCATTTACAACGTTATTTTACTATATTAACTCAATTATAACGCATGGCAGGCGGGTCTGTGGATTAAAAACATTGAATGAAATTCTTATCTGTGATAATTTAATCTAAGTTCAGCCACTAAGGGCTGTAAATAGTCGAGTAGGCAACCACTCGACCATTTTCCCACTCGACCAATATCAATTTGAAATGAGCCAGAATACGAGAAAGATATATACAGTTTCTGAGTTAACATCAGAAATTAAAACATTACTTGAAGAAAGCTTTCCTTTTGTATGGATATCAGGGGAAATATCAAATCTAAGCACCCCTGTTTCCGGGCATTTTTATTTTACATTAAAAGATGAAAATGCTCAGATAAGAGCCGTGATGTTTCGTGGCCAGAACAAAAAACTAAAATTTATATTTGAAGATGGCTTGAGCATTATTGGACTGGGCAGAATAAATCTTTATGAACCTCGTGGAAATTATCAGATTATATTTGAATACCTGGAGCCAAAAGGTATTGGCGCTTTACAGCTTGGTTTTGAAAAACTAAAAAAACGCCTTTCCGAGGAAGGACTTTTTGACGACAAATATAAAAGCCCCCTTCCCTTTTTGCCCAATAAAATCTGTATAATAACATCCCCAACCGGTGCTGTAATTCATGATATTATAGATATTATTCACAGGCGCTTTTATAATATTCCTATTGAAATTATACCTGTTAAGGTTCAAGGCGATGGCGCTATACAGGAAATTGTTTCAGCTTTTGATATGATAAATACGCTCGCTGATTCTAAAAAAAGTGCAGATGTTGTAGTGCTTGCAAGGGGCGGCGGCTCTATAGAAGATCTTGCTGCATTTAATTCTGAAGAAGTCGCGAGAGCTATATTTGCATCTAAAATTCCTGTAATTTCTGCTATTGGACATGAGACCGATTATACGATATCTGATTTTGTTGCTGATCTTAGAGCGCCGACTCCTTCCGCTGCAGCCGAGCTTATTGTTCCACTTAAGAATGAACTCAAAAATAGATGTGATGAGCTGTTTAAATATTTAATTGCAAGAATATATAATAACATTGAGAAGTTAAATAGCATTTTAAATGGAATTAGTAATCGTCTTGTTGATCCAAGAAAAAATATTCAAGATTTTAGACTAAAAATTGATGATTATACTGACCGATTAATAAAAGCTAAATATAATATTTTAGATAAATGGCGCGCTCAGCTTATATGGATGTCCAGAAGTTTATATGCAAATAGTCCTTATAAACATACCAATAATCTTAACATAATACTTAAGCAATTGAATGGCAATCTGCTGTCATCTATAGGTATATATTTACAAAACATGCGTTCTATGACAATTGTGCTTGCTTCAAGGCTGAATGATTTGAGTCCTATTGCTATACTGGATCGTGGTTATAGTATAACGAGAACTATTCCGGATGCAGTCGTTGTAAGGGATCCAAAAATGGTAAAAATAGGTCAGGATCTTGAGGTAATGATTGCTAAAGGTTCTTTAATTTGCCGTGTAGAAGGAAAATCATAAAATGGCTAAGATAAGCTTTGAAAAATCTTTAAAACAGCTTGAGCAGATAGTTCAGGAGCTTGAATCCGGGAACCTGCCCCTTGAGAAAGCTATGCAAAAGTTTGAAGAAGGCGTTAAGCTTTCAAAATTTTGTTCTGAAAAGCTGGATGAAACCGAAAAAAAGATTAGTGTTTTATTGCGTGATAATAAGGGTGACATAACTGAGGAACCTTTCATGCCTGAGAATGAAACTGAAGATGATTAAAAATCCGGTATCCAGTTTTGATCTGAATTCATACCTTATTTCAAAGCGTAAGAAAGTTAATGCTTTTATTGATGAGCTCTTGAATAATACTGTGAATTCCAGCCGTATTGTTGAAGCAATGCACTATTCTCTTATGGCTGGTGGAAAGCGAGTAAGGCCAATCCTGTGTATTGCCGCATCTGAGGCTGTGGGAGGAAATGCAGATGATGTCTTGCCCGCAGCTTGCGCTCTTGAAATGATCCACACTTATTCTCTAATCCATGATGATCTGCCCGCAATGGATAATGATAATCTGCGAAGGGGAAAGCCCACGTCTCACGTAGCATTTGACGAGGCTACTGCTATTCTTGCAGGTGACGCACTTCTTACCTTGGCCTTCCAGATTCTTTCATCAGTTAATTTAATTAATCCAAATAATTCATCAAGCCAGCTTAGAGTTATGCATAGAATTTCATTTGCTGCCGGATACAACGGCATGATAGAGGGGCAAATGAGAGATATAGCATCAGAAGGCATTTTGCTTTCTTTAGAAGAACTTGAAGATATGCATTCTTTAAAAACAGGAGCTCTTATTGAAGCTTCAATATTTTCCGGTGCCCTGTTAGGCGGTGGAAGTCCTAAGCAAATTGATCAGCTTGAAACTTATGCAAAGAATATAGGGCTTGCATTTCAGGTTGCTGATGACATCCTTAATGTCGAAGGTGACCCGACTGTTATGGGAAAAGCTGCAGGCACTGATAATAGCCGCGGGAAAAACACATATCCGTCTATAATGGGATTAAACGAATCCAAAGAATTTGCAAAAAAAATTACACGCAATGCCTTGCAAGCTCTTGATAATTTTGATAATAATGCCGATTCTCTCAGAGCTATTGCGTGTTATATAATTGAAAGGAAGAAATAAAAGTAAAAGTTTACCACGGAACAACACAGAGTTTCACTGAAAATTGTGAACAAGGAGTAAGTGTAACTACTCGGGTTCACAGTACGTAAGGCGACCAACCGTGAACCGTGAACCGTGAACCTAACAACCTGAATAGTTACGATAATTCAGTGTAATTCCGTGAAAATCCGTGGTGAACTATTATAAATTTAGAATAAAGAGGAGTTGTAGTTGTTTTGAGTTTACTAGAAAAAATTAATTCTCCTTCAGACTTAAAGAGTCTTTCAAGGTCGGATCTTCCTGTTCTTGCTGCAGAAATACGCAAGGTCATAGTTGAGGTTGTATCTAAAAACGGAGGGCACTTGGCGTCAAGTTTAGGTGCTGTTGAGCTTGCTATTGCAATCCATTATGTTTTTAATGCTCCTGATGATAAGATAATCTGGGACGTAGGGCATCAGGCTTATGCCCACAAGCTCATTACAGGACGCAGAGAACAGTTCCATACCCTAAGACAGCATGAGGGAATATGCGGGTTTACACGCATGAGTGAAAGCCCTTACGATGCATTTTCAACTGGACACAGCAGCACCTCAATATCTGCAGGCCTTGGCATGGCATGTGCCAAACGTTTAAAAAAGGATAGCTCAAAAGTTGTAGCAGTTATAGGCGATGGTTCCATGACCGCCGGACTTGCCTATGAAGGGCTGAACCAGGCTGGAGACATTCACAAGGATCTTATTGTTGTTTTTAATGACAATGATATGTCGATTGCCCGTAATGTCGGTGCAGTATCATCACTTTTGAGTAGAACATTTTCTGCAAGATATATGCAGGATTTAAAAAAAGAGCTTGGGGATTTTCTTAAATCATTGCCCAAAATCGGTGACGATGTATATAAATTTGCAAAGCGATCAGAGGAATCTTTAAAAAACCTGATAACTCCCGGAATCCTCTTTGAAGCATTCAACTTTGAATATTTTGGCCCTATAAATGGTCATAATCTTAATCACCTTATAGATATACTTAATAATATCAAGCATCTTAATGAGCCTGTGCTCCTTCATGTTACTACGAAAAAGGGTAAAGGATACCCTCCTGCTGAAAAAAATCCAGTCTATTTTCACGGAGTTGGAAGTTTTGAGGTTGAGACGGGCAATTGTATTAAGGAAAAAGGCCATATTCCCACATATACAGAAGTATTCGGCAAAACAATGGTCGAACTGGCCGAAAAAGATAATAAGATTATTGCTGTAACTGCAGCCATGCCTGAAGGAACTGGGCTGGCCAAGTTTGCAGAGACATATCCAGAAAGGTTTTTTGATGTGGGAATCGCTGAACAGCATGGTGTTACTTTTGCTGCAGGTTTAGCTGCGGAGGGATTTAAACCTGTAGTGGCAATATATTCTACTTTTTTGCAACGAGCATATGACCAGATATTGCATGATGTATGTATAGAAGCGCTTCCGGTGATTTTTGCGGTTGATCGAGGAGGCATTGTCGGCGATGATGGTGCTACACATAATGGTTTATTCGATTTGTCTTATCTCAGAAGCCTCCCGAATATGGTAGTGATGGCTCCTAAGGATGAAAATGAATTGCGTCAAATGCTTGTAACTTCTCTTAATCATAATGGGCCAATTGCCTTTCGTTATCCGCGTGGAAGAGGAACAGGTGTAAATATTTCAGAGGAGATTATCCCTTTACAGATTGGCAAGGCAGAAGTTCTTAAAGAAGGCGAAGACATACTTATACTGGCTTTAGGCAGACCTGTTTGTGAAGCTCTTTCCGCGCATTCCAAGTTGGCCGAAGAACATAATATATCATCTACTGTTGTAAACTGTCGCTTTGCAAAGCCTCTTGATGTGGAATTGATTGCTTCTCTGGCAAAAAGAATACCGCGAATCATAACTATTGAGGAAAATGTGCGACAGGGTGGATTCGGGAGCGCAATCCTTGAATGCTTGAATGATGAAGGAATAACTTCATTTCACCTTAAACGTATGGGCATATCTGATATTTTTGTCGAGCACGGCCCGCAGGCACTTCTCAGATCTAAATATAACATAGATGCACCTGCCATAGTAAATGCTGCCAGGGAACTTATGAATAAATGTTAATAAAAGGTTCACGGTTCACGGTTAGAGAGCGATGAAGATTGAACGGCAGAGTAAAGCGTTTTTTGAACGTCGAACATCGAACATCGAACGTTGAACATCGAATGATGAAATCGCTTCGCTCCGCCGGTTTATAAATTGGGAGAATACCTTATTCAAAATTCGACGTTGGACGTTCGATGTTCGATGTTCAATTTGGTTCCGGGTTCAAAAAATTGGGCAAAAAAGGTGGGACTGTAAAGGTTTCAAATAAAGTAAGGCTTGATTTGCTGCTCATTGAGAGGGGACTTGAATCAAGTCGTCAACGTGGTCGTGCCCTGATAATGGCGGGCAAGGTTTTTGTAAATGACCAGCGAATAGACAAGCCAGGCACTCCGGTATCTGAAGATGACGATATTGTTCTGAAAGGAACAGACATTCCATATGTCAGCAGGGGTGGCCTTAAACTTAAAGAAGCATTGAAAGCTTTTAAAATAAAAGTTGACGGCTTTGTATGTCTCGATGTCGGTGCATCTTCTGGCGGATTTACAGACTGTTTGCTGCAACATGGAGCAGCCTGTATTTTTGCCGTAGATGTCGTATACGGCCAGTTGGACTGGAAGCTGAGGCAGGATCCAAGAGTTGTTGTTATAGAACGTACAAATATTCGGGATATGCCTGCCGATACCCTTCCCCGACTTGTGGATCTCGTAACTATAGACGTTTCCTTTATTTCCCTCAAAATTGTTGTACCTTCAATAATTAAGTTTCTAAAACAAAACTCAAGAATTATTGCGCTGATAAAACCCCAGTTTGAAGTTGGAAAAGGCAAAGTTGGAAAAGGCGGTGTAGTGCGCGATTCTACTCTTCATAATGAGGTTATAAAGGATCTCTCGGAATTTTTTACTAAAACAGGTCTGAAATGTGAGGCAGTTATTCCTTCGCCAATACTTGGTTTCAAAGGAAACAAGGAGTTTTTTATTTCTCTGACCACAGGGGTCGGGGATCAGGGATCAGGGGCAAAAAAAGGCATTAACTATTCACCATTCCCTGACACCCGATCCCTGACCCCTGCTTTTTAATCTTGATTTATTATAGTTAAGCATATAAAAGAGAATTTCTTGTTTGATTCAAAATAATTCAATCAGAGGGGAGTTTAAATGAGTGAAATGGTTGAACAATTAAGAAACATTGCCTTTGTTGCGCATGGAGGTGCTGGAAAAACGTCTCTGGCGGAAGTTATGCTATATAATGCTGGAGTTATAAATCGACTGGGACGTGTTGAAGACGGTAATACCGTGATGGACTTTGAGCCGGAAGAGCTTAAACGAAGTATGAGTTTAAGCAGTGGATTTCACCAATACAACTGGAAAAAGCAGATAGTTAGTATAATTGATACGCCAGGTGACCAGAACTTTTTTTCAGATACCAGGAACTGTATGCAGGCAGCAGATGGAGTCGTTGTCGTTATAGATGCTGTTGATGGTTTGAAAGTTCAGACCGAAATGACATGGGATTTTGCTGATGAATTAGATCTTCCCCGTGTTATTTTCATAAACAAACTGGACAGGGAACGTTCTGATTTTTTCCGTACTTTTAAAGATGCCACAGATACTTTTGAACCAAAACCAATTATTCTTCAACTTCCAATAGGTTCTGAATCCGAATTTAATGGAGTTATCGACCTTATCAGCATGAAAGCTTATATCTATGATACTGAAGGTAAGTCAAAACAGGTTGATATACCATCAGATATGCGGGAGATGGTTGAGAGTGAACGTGAAGCACTTGTCGAAAATATTGCTGAGGCTGATGATGAACTCCTCGAAAGGTATCTGGAAGGTGAAACCTTGTCAGATAATGATATTGAGTCAGCTTTAAGAAAGGGTATATTATCAAGAGCATTTGCGCCTGTCCTTTGTGGTTCCGCAACAAAAAATATAGGGATAGATCTTGTTTCAGATTTTATAATCAATTGTATGCCTTCGCCCCTTGATAGAGGCCCCAAAATCGGTACTGATCCGTCAGGCGAAAATGAAATCAAATGTTATCCTGATCCTGATGCACCCTTCTCCGCTTTTGTATTTAAGACGCTAACAGATCCATATGCCGGCCGTCTTTCAATATTTAGAATCGTATCAGGTTCGCTAGGATCAGATGGTACTTTCTATAATGTAAACAAAGGCTCAAAAGAAAGATTCAACCAGCTTTTAATGATTACAGGCAAAGAACAGAAACCAATTAAAGGCGCCGGCCCAGGCGCCATTGTTGCGGTAGCTAAACTTAAAGATACTGCCACTGGTGATACGCTTTGCAGTGAAAGTAATAAAGTAAAATTCAAATGTGTGGAACCACTTCCAACACTTATTTCATTTTCTATTGAATCCAAGTCAAAAGGAGATGAAGATAAAATTTTTATTTCTCTTTCAAAGCTTTTAGAAGAAGACACAGCTTTAAAGCTTAATAGAAATTCTGAAACAAAGGAAATTCTCTTATCTGGAAGAGGTCAAGTTCATATTGAGGCCACTATTGAAAAGCTTAAAAGGAAGTTTAATGTTGAAGTCCTGTTAAATATTCCAAAAGTACCCTATAAAGAGACAATCAAAAAAAAGGTGCGTGTTCAGGGAAAACACAAAAAACAGTCAGGCGGACATGGTCAGTTCGGCGACTGCTGGATTCAGATAGAGCCTATGCAACGGAGCAAGGGATTTGAATTTGTAGATGCTATCGTTGGTGGTGCGATACCTAAAAATTATATCCCTGCTGTGGAAAAGGGAATACTGGAAGCCTGTCAGAAGGGAGTTCTTGCTGGGTTTCCATGTGTTGATTTCAAGGTTACACTTGATGATGGATCATATCATGCGGTCGATTCTTCTGAAATGGCTTTTAAGATCGCAGGTTCTCTTGCTTTTAAAAAGGCCACCAAAGAAGCAAATCCGGTTCTTCTGGAGCCTGTAATGAAGGCTTCAATAATTACACCTGATGAATTTATGGGCGACATTATGGGCGATCTGAACAGCAGGCGAGGCAGGGTGTTAGGAATGGATACTAAAGGTAAAAATCAGGTTATTAATGCTTATGTGCCCATGTCCGAATTTTTAACCTATGCTCCGGATCTTAATTCTATGACAGGCGGTCGTGGAACATTTTCAATGGAATTATCACATTATGACGAAGTCCCTGCTCAGATAGCACAGAAAATTATAGAAGAGATAACTAAAAATAAGAAATAATATACTCAGGTGGAAGGCTGAAGTCCGAAGGCTGTTAGGGAGTTTCCACCTTCAGCCTATCCACCTGAGCACCCCCGCCCTACCATATTACAATAGCCTCCTATGTCGTTCTGTTAATCTGAGACCTTTGCATAACTGCCATTTTCCCGTGATGCAGTGTCAGGCTTCAAACTTTAATCCTCAAAATACCCAATGTATTCCTCCGGTTAAAGTTTTCGCCTTCCTTGCCTGACAAAAAAATGTCGCGTTATGCAAAGGTCTTAATCTGCTTGAGACCTTTGCAAAACGCCCCCTTCCCGTCATTCCCGCGAAAGCGGGAATCTATAACTGATGAGAATGCTTGTCCTCGACCTGACCCGCCTGCCACTGCGAGGCACGAGCGGGCAGGTCGGGGACTGGATTCCCGTTTTCACGGGAATGACAATTTAGACTATTTCTATCAAAATTCAAAGGTCTCAATCTGCTTATGAATCTTCTCGTATACTCTGTTCTTTTTCTTTCCTCTTGCAATGGATTTGTGATACCAGTTATATATAACATGGGTTGAGCGGTTCAACGTTCACGGTTCCCGGTTGAAGATTTCTAACTGGCTGTTAACAAAAGGATGACGCATCAATAAAGAAAGTTTACCGTTCAAAGTTCATAGGTTCAAAGGTTGTCAACCCTGAACCCTGAACCGTGAACCGATCACTTTAGGTATATACAACGTCAATTTTGTTCCCACCAATGACCAATGACCAATGACTGATACACCCCATACATATTGGAGGTGATATTAAAATGAATTTGATAAATGCTATTTTAAAGAATACAAAAATAAGGACCAAGATTCTCGTAGGAACTATAGTGGTTGTAAGTTTTTTTATGGGACTAAGTCTCTATCAAAGTCTGGTCATACATAAAGAAACTGCCATGAAGCAAGTGGCCGGTTCATCAGACCACCTGCTTAAGAGTATTTATAGTGGAATTAAATTCCCTATGTCAGTTGGCGACTGCAGAAGTATTAGAGAGGAGATGAAGGACATAAAAGAGCACATGGGGGGTGTTCAGGTATATATCTCCGATTTTCAAAAAAATATTTCATATGCTTCTGAAAACGAACGAATCTTCAAAAACATGGCAATGTACCTTTATGAAAACAAATCACGTGATGCTCTGGATGAATCACTATTAACCGGTCATGCTCCTGATATATCCTTTTCCGAAATGGAGGACCATACACCATATCTTATAACAATCAAACCTATCCTTAATGAAAATTCCTGCCATCATTGTCACGGCTCTACGAGAGAAGTTCTGGGTGCTATGATAATCAAACAGCCTGTCGAAGAGGTATTAGCTGCTATCGGTGATACCCGTAACAGTCTTATTATTTATTTTACTGCCGCAATCATAGGAGTAGTTGTAGTCATAAACTTTTTCTTCTCGAGGCTGGTTACTAAGCGAATTCAACACCTGAAAGCAAAAACTGGTCAGGTGGCTGATGGAGATGTCACCGTTGTAGTACATGATGATCATAAAGATTCAATTGGAGGGCTATCACGCAACTTCAACCTTATGGTAAAAAGCATACGTGACAGGATGGAGTATGCTAACAGTTTGAAGCTCGGAATAGTTGATCCTTTCTTAATGGTTGATCCGGACATGAAAGTTACCTTTATTAATGAAAATGCTGCTCGCTTGTCAGGCTTAACCCAGGAAGATGCGATAGGCAGACCCTGCCACGAAGTATTTAAAAGCAGTGCATGCGAAAAAGATTGTCCCGTCATGAAAGCACTGCAAACGGGTGAAGTCACCGAAGCAATAAAGTTTACTATAACAGATCACAAAGGAAAAGAAATTCCTGTTGTGTCTATTTCTTCTATATTGAGAGACTCCTCAGGCAAAGCTCTGGGAGCATTTGAGATATTTCGTGACGTGACTGCAGAGGTGGAAGCAGAAAAAAGTCTTCATGAAGCATATTTTAGGGAAGAGAAAGCCAGGGAAGCTGCTGAAGCTGCCGCGCTGGCCAAGAGCGAGTTTCTTGCAAACATGAGTCATGAGATCAGGACTCCCATGCACGGAGTCATAGCTGCGACAGAGCTTGCGCTGAACGAAGAAATGCCTCCAAAGGCAGAGCACTATCTTAAGATAATACAGTCTTCTGCTTATTCCCTGCTTGGGATCATTAACGATATCCTGGATTTTTCAAAAATAGAAGCCGACAAACTGGATTTGGAAATTCATCCCTTTATGCTTGACGATGTTATGGACAAATCGGTTGATGTTTTAATTAATAAGGCGGCTGAAAAGAGCATTGAAGTTATAGTTGATATAGATGTTGATACACCAAAGGCACTTATAGGAGATCCTCTTCGGCTTCAACAAATTATAACCAACTTAATAAGCAATGCAATAAAATTTACTAATAATGAGGGAAAAGTTTTTTTGGGTGTTAAGGATACAGAGAAATCAACGAATTATGTTGTTTTGACATTTTTTGTAAAAGACACAGGTGTTGGAATAGCGCCGGAACATCTTAATAAGCTTTTTGTACCTTTCAGCCAGGTTGATGCATCAAGCACACGAAAGTACGAAGGCACAGGTCTGGGATTAACTATTTGCAAGCGATTAGTTGAGAAGATGGGCGGAAGGATATGGGTTGAAAGCGAACTAGGCAAGGGCAGCCTTTTTACTTTTACAGCCCGTTTTGACCGTCAGTCTTTGCAGCAGGAGAAAAAATTTGTTCCTCCTTCAGATATTCAAGGTTTAAAGGTTCTGGTTGTTGACGACTGTTCTGAGACCAGAACCATAATGCAGAAAATGCTGGAGTCTTTTGGCTTGCATGTTGGGTTGGTTGCATCCGGCATGGAATCCCTAAACGCGCTCAAGCACAGCCAGGACATGGCTGAGCCGTTTGAGCTCGTTATAATAGACTGGTTGATGCCCGGTTTGGATGGGATTGAGACTGCAAAGAAAATCCGCATAGAACTGAAGCTGAGTATTCCGATAATATTGATGACAGCTTTTGGAAAAGAGACTGAAGGTTTGGATATTAAGAAAGATGAAATAAGCGCTTTTCTTACCAAGCCGATATACCAGTCAATGCTTTTTAACGCGATTATGGATGCTTTTGGAAAGGAGCGGTTGAAAAAGGTAGGCAAAGAGGAAGACATTATTACCAGTGCATCTATTTACAAGAAGCGTCTTAAAGGTATTAAGGTGCTTGTGGCGGAAGACAATCCAACCAATCAGGAAATTGCACTGGCCATACTGGAGGGAGCAGGGATGGTAGTTGAGGTTGTTAAAAACGGAAGCGAGGCGGTTGAAGCTTTTCAGGGGGGCGGTTTTGACGCCATACTGATGGACATACAGATGCCTGAGATGGATGGATATGAAGCAACAAGGATGATTCGGAGAAGAGAAGAGGAATCAGGCATTGTGCGTCGAACTGAGAGAATTCCTATCATTGCTATGACAGCTCATGCTATGAAAGGCGATGAGGAGAAGTGCCTTGAGGCTGGTATGGATGCATATGTTTCCAAGCCGATCAACCAGAACAGATTATTCCGCACTCTGTGGCATTCGCTGGAATCCCATCGGATATCTATAGAGCAGGACATTGAGCCTGAAGCCTCAACAGATGAGAAGCAATCTGAAGAAGGAACAAATGGCCTTCCTGCAGAACTACCTGGCATTAAAATTAGTAAAGCATTAAACGCGTTGAATATAGACGGAAATATTTTCAAGACTATACTTATAAATTTTCTTGAGAGCAACAAGGATACCATGAGTAAGATAAGGTCTGCATTTGGGAACGAGGATTGGGAGTCCCTCATGCATCTGTCTCACAGCCTGAAAGGCAGTGCCGGTAATATTGGTGCGGATGAGCTGTATAGAGCGGGAATGAATTTGGAAATGGCGAGCATGGAAGCATCGGTCAAGCCCCCTGCCCTTTCATTAGTTAACGCTTTAGATGCATCTTTAAATAAGGTTTTGACTTCGTTAGAAACTCTCGTTGATGCCGGTGAATCTAAAGCTTTACATGTTGGCGGTGAGAGTTTGAACATGTCCTGGCTTGAGCAAGAGCTAAAGCAGCTTGCCGATGCTCTCAAGACAGCGGATCCTGAAGCTATTACAAGACAAATGGGAAAAGTCAGGGGACATGCTGACAGTTCGATTTTGCAGAAACTTGAGAGCCAGATAAACAACTATGACTATGATGAAGCTATTGAGACCATTAATAAAATTTTGTTAGTCGAGTAGTTAAATAGTCGAGTCGTCGAGTTGTAAGGGGGGGGCGTTGAACCACTCGACCAATCAACCACTCGACCACTCGACCAATTGTGAGCGAAGCGATACCACCCGCCCGCCTCGCCTGAGCACAAGCGCTTGAATTTCGCATATCTGGTTAAAGCGAGTGCGATGGCGGGCAGGCAAATATTCAATATTCAATCTTCAATCTTCAATTTGGTTCCGGCTTGTCCGGGTTAAGGTGAGGACAGTGGAAGAAGCCAAACCGTTAGTTTTGATTGTTGATGACAATCCTACTAATATTGATTTATTAGTAAGCACATTAAAGAATGATTACAGATTGAGTATCGCCAAAAACGGACCTAAAGCTATTGATTATGCTGAAAAATATCTTCCCGATCTGATTCTGTTAGATATTATGATGCCGGAAATGAATGGTTATGAGGTATGTACCCGTCTAAAAGCCACATCGCAAACAAAAGATATCCCTGTGATTTTTATTACCGCGATGAGCGAGACTGAGCACAAAACTCGAGGATTTGAAGTGGGCGCAGTGGACTATATTACAAAACCATTTCATGCCGCAGAGGTAAAAGCAAGGGTCAGAACACATCTATCTCTAAAAAAAGCTCGCAAGCACGAAATCTACATTGCTTCCAAAATCCAGAAGGCCCTTTTACTTGGACAGCCGCCAAAGGATATTGACGGAATAAAAGTTGCCCAGTTGACGGTTCCTTCGCAAAAGGTTGATGGTGACTTTTACGATTTTTTTAAAGTCGATGATAAAAGTTTTGACTTTGTGATTGCAGATGTGATGGGCAAAGGAATTCCTGCCGCTCTTTTGGGGGTAGCTATAAAAAGTCATTTTTTGCGTGTTTTGAATGAGCTTATCAGCCTGACTGATAAAGGAAAATTTCCCGAGCCTGAAAAAATTGTTTCCTCGGTTCATTCCGGTATGATTGACCATCTTAATGATTTAGAAACATTTGTTACTTTATGTTATGCTCGATTTGATCTTGCAAAATATTTATTTACTTATGTTGATTGTGGTCATATGCGCACTATACACTTTCAGGATGCTATGGACACATGTAGTCTGCTTCAGGGGAATAACATGCCACTTGGTTTTCCGGAGCAGGAGACCTTCAGGCAGATTTCCGTTCCTTTTAACCCTGGAGATTTTTTTGTTTTTTACTCAGACGGATTAACAGAAGCAAAGAATAGGAATGGTAATTTGTATGGAGAAAAGCGTTTGGTCGATTTTATTACTAAAAGAGCAAGAATCAAACCAGAGAATATCATCAACAATATTTGGAAAGATATCGTTGCATTTTCAGAATCCGAAACTTTTTATGACGATATTACATGCGTAATAGTTAAGATAGAAAAAGAATCATCAAGCCATGTTCTATCTTATGAATCTCAACTTGAGATCAACAGCGATCTGAAAGAGCTTAAAAATGTTAGAGCCTTTGTTCGAAAGTTTTGTGCAAGTGTTCCCGATTCTATGCTTGATAGTAAACGCATAAGCCAGCTCGAATTGGCTGTTACTGAAGTTACATCAAATATAATTAAACATGGTTATAATAAACGCAGTGATAATAAAATACAAATAAAAGCAAAAGCATCAAATGAAAAAATTGTTCTTTTGTTTTACGATTGGGGCAAAGAATTCGATCCAAAGTCGGTACCACCTCCGGTATTTGATGGGTCGCAGGAAGGTGGATTCGGTCTTGGCATAATTGCTCATACCGTTGATGAGGTGGAATATTCTCGCAATGATAAAGGTAAAAATTGCACTTGTTTGAAATTTAACCTCACTGGAGGATAAATTTAACCTCACTGGAGGAGATTAAAATATGGAATTAGGTACAGAGAAGATCGGAGATATTACAGTTGTAAAGGTGTTGACAGATGTTCTGGATGCCAGCAACACAGAAGAGTTTAAGGCAGATATTGCTGCCATATTTGAAAAAAGCAAAAAAGTATTATTCGAAATGAATCAGGTGAAATTTATTGACAGTTCCGGATGTGGGGTTTTGCTTTATTGTCTTAGACAATTGAACGGTTTAGGTGGTACTCTAAAGCTGTATGGATTACAGGAATCGGTTCGTACACTGTTTGATCTGGTAAGGATGCACAGGATAATAGAAGTTTTCGAAACAAGAGAAGAAGCTCTAAAGTCTTTTTAGCAAAGAGCTGAGAGCAAAGAGCTCACGCACAGACGGCAAAGTAAAAAGTTCATATGCAAGGCATGCGAATCTTGAGGAGTGAGTCGTACTGATAGTACGTCGCAACGACGAAAGATGAAGCACAACGCCGCAGATGGGCTTTTTACGAAGCCGTCAACTTATGAGCCATAATGATTAATCAACAACTGCTCAATTTTTTCCTCCAGCATTTCAAATGAAAGATAACGCCATCCAAGCATATAATTTTTTTCAGCCATTTGAGACAATCGTTCCGGGTCATTTAAAAGTTCTTTAATTTTAGTTATAGTATTATTTGTTATATAGTTATCAAAAGAAATAACTTCAAAACCTTTTGGTTCGATATCCGCAATAAAAATTGGATATCTATTAATAGCTATGGGTTTTCTGAAATAGATTGATTCGACAAATGCATTACCGTAACCTTCATATAAGGACGGATAAGTTATAAGATCAGCATGTTGATAAACATCCCATAATTTAAAGATTTTCCTGCCCTTTTCGTCAAAACCTCTTTTAAAACCTATCCTGTCTGAGATTATTTTAAGGTCAACATTTATTAGTTTGACGAACTCCTCTATCCGCATTAAATAATCTTGTCCTTCATCTTCGGCTTTGTGAGTTATTACAAGAGAAGCCTTAGGATAAGCCAGCCTCTTTACAAGTTCTAATGATATTTCTATTCCTTTTCTTGAAACAACCCTGGTTGGTTGAAGAATAAGAATAGTGTCTTTATCAAGGCCGATTTCTTTTTTCAGGTCTTTGTTGAAATCATCTATTCCAGGAGGCAGTGTTTTAAAATCGACAATATTGGGTATTAATGTCCAGCTTGCCCCTGTAAAACCACCAAGCTTATGTCCTGCAATTGAATTAATTACCACGTGTTGAATCTTTGGATGAACCGGTGGAAACGCAGATCTTAAATAATCTGAAGCAACAGGGCTGTTGAATTTATCTCTTTCCCAGAAAAAATCATGGTGGTGGGCAATTGTTGGCATTTCAGTTTCAATTATGAATTCAGTAATTGCAAGACCCAATGGAATATTTAGGGGTATTGCCAAGGCATTTTGTACTATAAGAATTTCAAATCCGAACTTAGAATGATAATTTTTGATCTCCTCCTTTAGTTCTTCTTTTATTTGTTGAATCTTTCTGCTGATCTCAGGAGTGCGTTTTTTTTCAATAAATATAGCTTGTTGTAATTTTAAAATTTCTTCGTGTTTAAAATGAGCTTTAGGTACAAGATGTGAAACTTCTGGATCTGTATCCAGTTCTCCTGCCATAAAATATACAGAACACCCCTTTGATCTCAGCATATCTGCCCATTTGTGCGTTTCCAGCGAAACTCCGTCCAGCCCTGCAAATCTTGTAGAAATGAAACCAAAAGAAGGTTTTTTCCGATCCCAGATAGTCATATCTATTGCTCTTCTTTTTATATTATTATATGTAATTTTTATATTATTATATGTAACTACTCAGGTTGTTAGGTTCACAGTTCACGGTTCACGGTTCACGGTTGGTTGCCTCAATATCTTCAAAACGTTCAATTTTCACCTGCCCGCAATGCTCTCGCTTGCGAGGCGGGCGGGTCGCTCTCTAACCTTGAACCTTAGTAGTTATTTTTGTATATTATGCATTGCCTTAAGAAACAAGAAGCATTTTAAGCTTAAACAAAATTGATGAATTCGTAAAGTCGAAGATAGCGAATGTGTCATTTCGACCGTAGGGAGAAATCTTAAGATTCCTCACATTCGTTCGGAATGACAGAAACGCAAGTTATAACCGTATCAAGTATATAATAGGCTAATAAATGATTATTAAACGATTAAATATTATCGGTTTTGTTCTATTATCATTAATTTTGCTAAAGCAGAATACCTGTCTTGCTGACGAGAATCTGGTTAAAATAGGTGTTTTGGCAAAAAGAGGAACAGAGAGGTGCCTGGAGGAATGGACACCAACTGCTGATTATCTCGCTGATAACATTCCAGGTATGACTTTTGAAATTGTACCCCTTAATCATGAGCAAATCTATACTTCTGTTGAAAATGGTGAAGTTGACTTTGTCCTGGCAAACTCATCGATTTATGTTGAGTTGGAAATCAACTGTGAAATTAATCGTATTGCAACATTGGTGAACAGATGTCTTGGTGACTATTGCTATTATACAAATTATTGGGGTGTAATTTTCTGCAAGAAGAGTCGTACCGATATGAGGAGCCTCAGGGATCTAAAGAATAAAACTTTTATGGCTGTTGAGGAGTCTTCCTTTGGTGGCTGGAGGATGGCATGGCGCGAATTAAAGGATTACGGAATTAATCCATATAAAGACTTTAAAGTTCTTTGCTTTGGAGGAACTCACGATGCAGTTATATATGCTGTTAGAGATGGGAAGGTCGATGCAGGGACCGCCAGGGCAGATACATTCGAAAGAATGCGCGCTGAAGGCGAAATAGATATTAATGACTTTTATGTGTTCCATCAACACCTCGGAAAAGAGGAAGATTTGCCTTTTCCGCATTCAACTCGCGGATATCCGGAATGGCCATTTGCGGTAGTTAAACATACTTCTGATGAATTGGCGAAAAAAGTTGTAATCGCATTACTGCAAATGCCGGAGCACTCTCTTCCAGCAATTGCTGCAAACTGTGGAGGATGGACTACACCTCTCAATTACCAGCCAGTGCGTGACTGTTTAAAAGAGCTGAAAGTTGGTCCTTACAAGGATTTAGGCAAGATAACTTTATCAGATGTTTTTAGGAAGTACCGGTACTGGATTTTAATTGCAGGAATTACATTCCTTCTTATGACAGGCTTTATCATTATGATTCTAAAGCTTAATCGAGATATTAAAGCCTCTCAGGTTAAACTACGAGCAGAGATTATTGAGCATGAACGTGCAGAGATAGAATTGATTAAAGCCAAAGAAGCTGCTGAAGCTGCCGCAGTGGCCAAGAGCGAGTTTCTTGCAAACATGAGCCATGAAATCAGGACTCCCATGCACGGAGTCATAGCTGCGACAGAGCTTGCTTTGAATGAGGAAATACCCCCCAGGACAGAGCATTATCTTGAACTCATCCAATCTTCAGCCTATTCTCTGCTTGGTATCATTAATGACATTCTGGACTTTTCTAAGATAGAGGCTGAAAAGCTGGGGTTTGAGACACGTCCCTTCAGGCTGGATGAGGTTATTGACAGGTCTATTGATATGTTCATTAATAAGGCTTCTGAAAAAAGGATTGAGATAGTTGTTGATATTGATCTTGATACACCAAAGGCTCTTATCGGTGATCCTCTACGCCTTCAGCAGATTATAACCAATCTTATAAGCAATGCAGTGAAGTTTACAGGCGAGGACGGAGTTATTTTAATAGGTGTAAAAGCGTCAGAAAAAACGTTAGAACGTGCTGCCTTGACATTTTTCGTAAAAGACACCGGAGTTGGGATTGCTGAAAAAGATATTAAAAAGCTTTTTGTGCCTTTCAGCCAGGTTGATGCATCAAGCACGCGAAAATACGAAGGCACAGGTCTGGGATTAACTATCTGCAAGCAATTGGTTGAAAAGATGGGTGGTACAATCTGGGTTAAAAGCGAATTTGGCAAGGGCAGCACTTTTACCTTTACTGCGAATTTCGGCAGGCAATCGGCAGAGGAAAAAAAGTATGTGCCCCCTCCTGATATTCAAGGTTTAAATGTGCTTGTTGTTGATGACTGCGCTGACAGCAGGCTAATTATGGAAAAAATGCTTGAGTCATTTGGTTTTAGAGTTGAGTTGGTTTCTTCGGGTGAAGATTCTCTAATTGTTTTAAAAGATAATCAGAGCCTGGAAAAACCATTTGGGCTGGTAATGATGGACTGGCTGATGCCCGGGCTTGACGGAATTGAAACGTCCAGAAAAATCCGTCAGGAACTTAAGCTGACTATTCCGATAATTATGATGACCGCTTTTGGAAAAGACTCTGAAAGGCTGGAGGCTGAGAAGGCTGGGATCAATGTTTTTCTAACCAAACCCATATATCAATCGACTCTTTTTAATTCAATAATGGATGCTTTTGGAAAAGAAGCTTTTATAAGTACAGTCATGGAAAAACGTATCACCACCAAGGCATCTATTTACAAGAAGCGTCTTAAGGGTATTAGGATTCTTGTGGCGGAAGACAATCCAACCAACCAGGAAATTGCGCGGGCAATACTGGAAAGCGCAGGAATTTCTGTTGAGATTGCCAGGAATGGTAAGGAGGCGGTTGAAGCTGCCCGCAGGAGTCACTTTGATGCCGCGCTAATGGACATTCAGATGCCTGAGATGGATGGATATGAAGCTACAAAAATAATTAGAGAGGATTCAAGGTTTACATCGATTCCAATCATTGCTATGACTGCTCATGCTATGAAAGGTGATGAGGAGAAATGCCTGGAAGCAGGTATGGATGGATATATTTCCAAGCCGATAAATCAGGAAAGACTGTTTTATGTTATATGGAAGTCGATGAGACTGCAGGTACCATTATCTGCTAAAGTGCATGAGGTGGTAAGCAAAGAGACTGTAGTTGCAAAAGCCGGAGATCTTCCTGCCCGACTTCCTGGTATTAACATTGAAGATGCCCTGAGGTTGCTAAATATAGACAAAGATATTTTCAAAAGTATACTTATAAAGTTTCTTAAGCGCAATAAGGATACCATGAGTAAGATAAGGTCTGCATTTGAAAGCAAGGATTTGGGGACACTCGTGCAACTGGCTCACAACCTACAAGGCAGTGCTGGTAATATTGGTGCGGATGAGTTACACAATGCAGCAATGGAGCTGGAAATAGCGAGCAAGGAGGCGTCGATCAAGCCCCCTACCCTTTCATTAATTGACGAATTGGGCACATCTTTGGATAAAGTTTTGGCTTCGTTAGAAACTCTTGTTGATGATAGTGAATCTAAGGCCTTACATGTTAGTGGTAAGACTTTGGATAAACCTCAGTTTAAGCAAGAGTTAAGACAGCTTGCGGATGCTCTCAAGGCTGCGGATCCTGAAGTAATTATAGAGCAAATGAAAAAAGTCAGGGAACATGCTGATAGTTTGATTTTACAGGAACTTGAGAACCAGATAAACAACTATGACTATGATGAAGCGCTGGAAAGCATTAACAGAATATTGAATATTGACGATTGAATATTGAATATTGAATATTTGTGGAATCGCTTCGCTCTACCATTTTAATCCACAGATTACGCAGATTACACAGATTTTTCTGCCTGTGCGTGTCCGCGCACGCAGACAGGCGTGAGTTATTGGGTTGAATTCCGCGTAGCTTGTTGCTGAGCAGTTCATTTAAAATCAATAGGATTCCTTCAATATTCAATCTTCAATCGACAATCTTCAATCTTCTTCAATACATAGCTTGCATGGTGCAAAGCCAGCCCAGAATGCATCCCATTTTTTGTTAAAATAAATTGTGTTTGTTTTTCCTGTTTTTTCCCCGAAAGTGCATGTTTCAAGATGAAATCGTTTTGATCCTTTGTTGCCTATATACCTGTTCTTTTCTTCTTTCCAATTATTCCATATTCCCTTTTTAGCTGTCATCGCATCCCTTTGAGCCTTAAATAATCTTTTATTATATTTTTTATTGGGATTCCGGTAAAGGGAATAGGCATATCCATTTTTTATCATGACTTCGTTAACAAATGTGCCATCTTCCAAAAATACATAGGCAAGCAATCGTCCGTACTGATCATGTTTTTCCCTGTCAAACTCTAAACGCACTTTCTTTGATAACACCATATTCTTATTATAATTTTTAGCGCTATATCCGCATGGCTCTGCTTTTTTGTCCTTATGATCTATTTCAGGGGCATTTATACCTATATATCGTACACGTCTGCCATCTATAAGAACAATCGTATCACCATCATCGACCCATCTTACACCGTACCAGTTTTGTGCAAACGATTGACCAGCAACGCAGCTTAAAAGAATAACTAAGCAAAAGGCCTTAAAAAGAATAATGGACTTTTTCATTTAGTTGCCTCTCCTTGATATCAGTCGAGTGGTCGAGTGGGAAATTGGTCGAGTGGGAAATTGGTCGAGTGGGAAAATAGTCGAGTGGTCGAGTAGTTAGTGCCTGAACGAAAACTCTCTGAATTACAGTTTTCCTGTCATTGAGAGGGAAGGTACGACCGAAGCAATCTCCATAAACAAGGGGATTACTTCGCCTGCCTGTGCGTGGCTTGGCACGCAGACAGGTCTTTCGTTCCTCAGTCCTCGCAATGACAGCTCACAACCATGGGTTTTCGTTCAGGCAATAGTTAACTACTCGACTATTTTCCTACTCGACTACTCGACCACTATACTACTCGACTATTTTCCTACTCGACTATTTTCCTACTCGACTACTCGACCACTATACTACTCGACTACTCGACTACATTCAGCCGGCAATGTCGTGCAGCGCTTTCATCAAGCATTCTCGGCAGACCTCCGCGTTCAGAAGGAATAAATCCAAGAGACTTTTTCCATACCTCATCATCTTCCATACAAAAGTATATAAGCACATCAGGTGCTATGTCCTTTATAAAAGAGACTATTTTTTGATAAAGTTCGATACGAAGGGGCTTAAAATACCTCATCTTGCCATCAAGACCTGTAATAAATTCTCCATATATAATTTTTGAATCAGGAAAGCGTTTCTGCACAATTGATTTTAAGGATGGCATAAAACGAAATGAGCCAAGGCTTATCCAGACAATATTTTTTGAAGATACACAGGTAAAGAGCTGTTCAATAACCTTTCTATAATCTTCCTCACAACCCTCATATATGATCATTGGATCAAAATGGAAGGCAAGAGGATATCCCCATTCCTCACACTTTGCAGCGGCTTTGAGCCTTGCAGAAAGCGATGCGGTACGAAGTTCTTCATTTGCAATAACTTTATATGTATTTAGTGACCAGGCAACAATTGTTTTGCGATTATGCTGGAGAGATTTCAACTTTTCGATAGCTGTTGTTTTGGTTTTTAATTCCAAAACAGCATATGATTGCCCTGAAAACTTTGGGACAAGAAAAGCCGAGAGGTCGGTCCACATTTCCCAAATCATACTATCTGTAAATTCTCCGGTACCGATTCTGGATATACTTTTTTTCGCAAATAGATTGTTTATTTCAGCCTCGAGGTCATCCCTGTTGACAAAGAACTGAAGCACAGGTGGATGGAAGTAAGACTGCATTATACAGTACGAGCAGTCCATGGTGCAGAATGTCCCTATATGAAGAATTTTGTAATCACAGCATGTGTAAAATCGAGTGCCGGGACATTCCCTGATAAAGTCACCTTTATTTCGAGTCAGAAAAAGTATTTTTTTCCCTTCCTGAACAGGATCATCGGCACAGGAAATTATATTATAAACTTCACGGGCATCATTTACGACAATGGCAGGAACTTTCAGGCGTGATAGAATTGGAGCAACTTGGCTGGAATCAACAACATCTTTGTCTATGTAAATTCGTTTTATCTTTTTATTCCCCTGGCAAATATTTCAAAAGCGCTTTCAAGGGTTAGTTTCAAATAGTCCTTATTACCATCGATAAGCCTTTTACTTTCTTCGAGAAGTATAATACCTGAGAAAAGAGCCCACAGTGTTTCTGCAAGAGCCAATGGATTCTTATCTATAAAAACATTTTTTTTTATTCCCTCTTCAAATATATCAGCCATTGCCTTGATTGAACTGGCTGATAATTCTTTTATGTTTGAAACCAGCTGGGGCGATAAATTTTTAAGAATTTCGTTTGACTGGAGATGGAACATGTTTATAAGTATTAAAGGATCAAATTCATAAACATCATACATGGCTTCTTTTAATGCTTCTATTTTACGCTCAGGCTCTAAATCCTTTTCACTACCTACATGTTTTAATTTAATATTTAGATATTGAAGTATTCTGAGAGAAAGAGAGACACAGAGTTCATCTTTGTTTTTAAAATAAAGATAAAGGGTGCCAGGACTTAGCTCAGCTTCATTGGCAATATCTTCCATTGTAGCCTTGTTAAAGCCCTTTAAAGAGAAAACCCTTTTTGCGGCTATCATTATCTGTTGCCGCCTTCTTCCTCTCTCTCGTTCTTTCCTTTCCTGTATGCCCATAATTTCTGAATTCCATTTATTTCCTAAAAAGCTATATAATTGATATTCGATATTTAGTCAAGGGGGAAAATGGGGAAAATAGGGGTGTCGGGGGTCAGGGGTCAGGGGGGCAGTAGTCAGTGGTCAGTGGCCAGGGGGTGAGGGAGGTAATGGTGAGTTAAGGAAATTCACGCTCGTTATTGAATATCGAATGTCGAACAAGGAATGTCGAATGATGAAGTTTGATAAGGTTTTCAATTACTTCGAGAGCTTTGCACAGCCCTCATTTTGGGTCAATTCTGGTCATTGCGAGGAGCAAGGCGACGTGGCAATCTTGTGGCTTATCAATGTGTTATAAGATTGCTTCGCTTCGCTCGCAATGACAATATGGGGTTATGCAAAGGTCTCACTTCGTAATTCTGCGGTTCCTTGTTCGACATTCTGCGGTTCATCTGCTCCCTGATCCCCGACTTCTGACATCTGTTTTTTGAAAATGGGATTTTGTAAGATTCCCTCAAGAGTATCTGAGTGATCCTGAAGATCTTTTAAGTTATTGAAGTGTAATTTTATAATAAATGTGTTGCCCTCAAAATTTTTTGGAGGAATCAGCTCTATGCTGTTTCCGAGCTTTAATTTTTTAACAAGTTCTTCAAATTTCTGTTCAGCACGAGTGATTGATGGGTAACGTCTCTTTTTTAAATAAAATCTTAATTTTTCGGTCTTTTTAGTTCGATCAAGCTCATCATTTTGCAGAATTTCCTGGAAACCACTTTCTTGAATAACTTTAATAACTGGAATGTTCTCGCGAAGAGAAATTTCATTAATTAGTGTTATTAGTTCTCTTTGCTTGTTCAGTCCAAGTTTAAGGTCATTGAAAATTTTGGCAAAAGTAATTCCAACATCTTTTTCAAATGTGCCGAGTTCCAATGCCATAGGAAAAGGAATAGAGTTTGAAAGGATACAGTTTTGAATGAACAATGGAAGATGATAGATATTTATTATTTTCTTTATAAGAGATGGATTATGCGGCAAACCAAGCGATGATGCTGCGTCAGCGAGATTTGTAATATCTTTAAAAAAGCCGGAAAGCATAAAGAGGGATCTGGATTGTTCAATAAGATTGAGGGGCCTTTGGAATGAATTGTCTGTTATTGCACATTTAACGCAGTCAATCTCGTTAGTGATAGAACCCAGAATTTTTGCCTCGATATTCAACAAGCCAAGCATCCGGCATGCCGCAATTCGACGGAAACCGCATATAATGGTATATTTTATTTTATTTTTTATTAATATCGGGGGATTTATCAAACCTATATTTTTAATAGAATGCAAAATATCATCTATACCTGCCTCAGTTGTAATGCGAAAGGTTTGATCCTCTGAATTTATAAGTGACAGTGGGACCTGATTGTTTTCAAAGAACATAATTTTTTCCGGCAATTAGCTTTAATGCATCAAGATATTTTTCACGTGTATTCTTGATTACCTCTTTTGGAAGAGAAGGAGCAGGTGGTAATTTGTTCCAGTTGATTGAAACAAGATAATCTCTTAAATACTGTTTGTCATAACTCTTTTGCGACCGACCAGGGCTGTAAGATTCTTTAGGCCAGAACCTGGATGAATCAGGGGTCAGTAATTCATCTATAAGAATGATATTATTTTCAAAAACGCCAAATTCAAACTTTGTATCCGCAATTATTATGCCCTTTTTATCAGCCAGCTCAGCCCCCTTTTTATAAATTGAAAGGCTTAGCTCTTTTACCTTTTCTGCAAGACTCCTGCCTATTATTTTTACAGTTTCCTCAAAATTAATGTTTACATCATGAAGACCAACATCTTCCTTTGTTGAGGGTGTAAAAATAGATTCAGGGAGCTTTTCAGATTCTTGTAAACCATCGGGCAGTTTTATACCGCAGACACTTCCTGACTCTTGATAAGATTTCCAGCCTGACCCTGATATATAGCCCCTTACAACGCATTCAATGGGAAGAGGCCTGGCTTTTTTTACAAGTATGCTCCTGCCGCGGAGCATGTCAGAATAAGGCTTGCAGATCTTCGGATAGTCGTCAACATTACTGGAAATGATATGATTAGATACAACCGGCTTCATTGCATCAAACCAGAACAGGGAGATCTGGGTAAGAATTTTTCCTTTTTGTGGTACTGGATCCGGCATTATAACATCAAATGCAGAAATTCGATCAGTGGCAACCATTAAGAGAGTTTCGCCAAGATCGTACATATCTCTTACCTTACCTCTTTTTAATAAATTTAATTTTGGGAAATCAGTTTCAAATACAGTTGGTTCCATGATTTTTGTCCTTTCCGTTTAACCACTCGACTACTCGACCATTTAACTACTTAACGAGATCTATAAAATATCTCTGATTTTATAATTGTCAATAATGGAGAATTATGATAGTTTCAGATATCGTCTTAACCACTCGACTACTCGACCAATTGTGAGTGAAGCGAACTATAGACTTTCAGATAATTCATTTCACAAGGCTAGAAGGAAAAATCTGAGTAAGTCGTGCTGATGTGTACGTCGTCGAGGATTTTGACTGATAACGCAGTGAAATTATTTATCTGAAAGTCTATAAGTATAGGAGAATTTATGGATAAAAAAGTAACCGTAGTCGGAGCGGGTCATGTGGGAGCTACTACAGCACAGCGCCTGGCTGAAAAAGAACTTTGTGATGTTGTACTGATTGATATTGTTGAAGGTGTACCACAAGGGAAAGCTCTTGATCTTGCAGAGGCAGCGCCGATTGAAAAACATGATGCCAAAATTACTGGAAGCAACAAATATGAGGCCTCAGAAGGATCTGATGTCGTGATCATTACAGCAGGAATACCAAGGAAGCCTGGAATGAGTCGCGATGATCTTTTAAGTACCAATGCAAGCATTATGAAAAGTGTTACTGAAAATATAGCTGCATTTTCACCTGATGCTGTACTTATTATTGTCAGCAATCCTCTTGATGCAATGTGCCATGTTGCTTATAAGGCAAGCAATTTCCATAGGAATAGAGTAATTGGCATGGCTGGAGTATTAGACTCGGCCAGGTTTAGGGCTTTTATATCAATGGAACTTAATGTCTCTGTTGAAAATACCCACGCCTTTGTTTTAGGTGGACATGGCGATACAATGGTACCGTTGCCACGCTATTCTACTGTAGCAGGAATACCTATTACTGAATTGCTTTCAAAAGAAAGAATTGATGCTTTAATTGAAAGAACAAGGAATGGCGGCGCTGAAATTGTGGGACTTTTAAAAACAGGGAGTGCATACTATGCTCCGGCTTCTGCGGCTGTTGAAATGGCTGAGGCTGTTCTTAAGGATAAAAAGAAGATTCTTCCCTGTGCAGCATATCTTAAAGGCGAGTATGGGATAAACGATCTTTTTATAGGGGTTCCTGTAAAATTAGGTTCAAATGGCATAGAAGAAATTATTCAGATTACACTTACTGATGAGGAGAATGCGGCCCTGCAAAAATCGGCTGATGCGGTAAAAGAACTGGTATTGAAAATTGAATATTGAAAATTGAATATTTGTGGTATCGCTCCTGCCCGCCATCGCGAGCCGTGCTCAATGCTCTTCGTCTTTTTGTTGCCTGCCCGCCATCGGCTTCGCCTTCAGGCGAGGCGGGCGGGTAAAATTGACGGAATTCCTTCAATATTCAATATTGATGGCCTCGTAAAAAGTCTAAAAATACCGTTTCCCGTCATTCCGGCGAAAGCCGGAATCCAGTGCTTTCAAGCAGTTGCAGACTATCTGGACTCC
>Ga0180732_1000314_pt1 | contig 44514 bp, 48 predicted proteins | sample KR11_01MetaG_FD_148674 | JGI IMG/M metagenome (GOLD analysis project Ga0180732, IMG submission 148674) | Groundwater microbial communities from the Olkiluoto Island deep subsurface site, Finland - KR11_0.1 MetaG | ecosystem: Environmental > Aquatic > Deep subsurface > Groundwater | place...
AGCCCTACTTATGGAGATCAGCGAGGAGTGGCAGATCGGAAAACATTATTGTGCTGGCAAGTCATTAAGTTGTTAAAGAACTATGGGTATTTCTGACTTCAATTTACAGAAAAAAGGTTGCGTAATCAAACAATAAGATTTTGTACAGTTAAATTAATACAACAGTTGTAAAAGAAATAATATAAATACTACATAAATTATAGAAATTAAACTTGTAAAAACGCTACATGATGATGCTTATTCGCGGGTTAATTTGAAACCCACAACGATTTGATCAAGTGCTTTTGCCATGCTTGATAATGAAGCTGCTGCGTCTGTCACTTCAGCGATTTGTGCGCCCATTTCTTCAGTACTGGCACTCACCTGTTCAACTTCTGCGCTGTTTTCTTCACTGGCGCTGGCAATGTGTTCAATTGACTGAGATACCTCTGATGAAGTTGCAGCCATCTCTTCGGTGGCGGCGGTGTTCTGTTCTACGATCTCGGATACTGCATCTACAGCTATGACCAACTCTTGAGAGGCTTGTTCCATACGCGCCGTGGCTTCTGAAGCTAACGCCGCCTGTTTGTTTGCAGCGGTGGTAGCACCCAAAATATCCGCCAGGGCTTTACCTGCCAGGTTGGCATTGGTTACGCCTTCTTCAACTTCACTGGAGCTCTCTGCCATAGCCTGGACTGCATCTGAGACGGTGGATTGAATTCCGTTAATCAAGGCGTCGATCTCTTTTGTGGCTAAAGAGGAGCGTTCTGCCAACTTGCGTACTTCGTCTGCGACGACTGCAAAGCCTTTACCGTGTTCACCTGCTCGGGCGGCTTCAATGGCAGCATTCAGTGCCAGCAAATTGGTTTGAGAGGCTATTTCTTCAATGGTTTCAACGATAGCGCCGATTTCCAGCGAACGCTTACCCATTTCTTCGATTTTTTCTGAAGCTGCATCCACTTTGGTTTTGATGGTATGCATTCCTGTCAGGGTTCCCTCAACAATCTGAGACCCATTTTTAGCGGTTTCTGCAGCAGAGGCTGAATCCGTTGCTACTGCATTGGCATTTTGGGCAACTTGACGGATGGCAGTGTTGATCTGATCGGTGATTTCAGTGGCTTTGGCAACTGATTGGCTTTGTTCCTGCGACCCGCGAGCGACACCCTCAATGGCTTTAGACATCTGCTCAACTGAATTGGAAGTGGCGGCAACAGCGGAAGTTTGATCTTGCGAGCTGGAAGCCATCTGTTGCATAGAATTGGTGATCTGATCTGTGGCAGCCCTGGCTTGCAAAGAGGCTTCTGATAATTCGGCTGCCGACTGGTTTAATTCTGCGGCATTGGCTGCCACACTGGCAACCGTCACCCGCAAGCTGGAAACCATTTTCTTAAAGGCATTGCCGAGGTCATCATGATCTGATTTCGGTGTGACTTCCATGGTCAGGTCGCCACTTGAAATCTCTTCTGCGATGTTGGCCATTTCAAACAGTGAAGCGATTAATTGATTGAAAGAATCTGACATCAACCCCACTTCATCTTGATAGCGGGTAATGGAGCGCTGAGAAAGATCTCCTTCACGAGAAATTTTGTCTGCCACCTCCACGATTTCGAGAAGCGGTTTGGTTATGAAACGCGCCAGCCATAAAGCAGCCACAGCCGAAAAAATGACAAATATTTGTGATCCAAACAAGAACCAGGATGAAATGGCGCTGATGGTTTCGGTGGCCATATTTTCAGATCGGAGCAGTACACTTGAAATAATGACCCCCAAGATGTTGACACCAAAGACGACCAATGTAGAAATAGCCAGAACCAATTTAGCGGTAACGGGATATTTCGAGTACCTGGCAAACAGCAGAACACTTAATCCAATGGCCATGGCAGTCAACAATAATGCTTGCGGATCACTTACATTGATCTGATAACTTACAGTTTTTGGCAAAAAATCGGTCAATGCGACTACAGCGCCACCTACAAAAGAAATGAAAATACCCTTACCCATCCAGGTAGGGGGCATCAATTGAATTACCAGCAATGAAAGCAGCAGACTGATAATGATGCCCAACAGCCAGGCAATCATCAGTGGACTGACGACACACATGAAAAACAGAGCAATTTCAGAAACAATGATGGTGGTCAAGACAGCCGGGATGGGGTTGTTCTTCTTGAGTGACGGTTCTGCAAAAATGACGATAATGGCAACAGCAGTTAGTCGGATTAACAAGCTGGTCCAATCTACCCAATCAAATTTTTCGGTGAACCCGATGATAATGTCAATGACGCAGCTTATTGACAGGGCAATGTAAGTCACGCGGATTAACCAGACGCCAATCAGCCATTGTCTTGATTTTTGGGGATTCAAAACCTTATCTGTGTAATTACTCGAAGAGGCTGCCATATTTTCCATCCTTGAATCAGTAAATTTGTTCATCGTAAACCATATAATTATTTCTTCCAAAAATCAATAAATACTGATGAAAGATATCGTTAAACATACATAAAAACCAGCGAAAGAATGTTCGCCAACATTCTTTCGCTGTTCAACGTTAAAACAACCTGTTTCTATAGTTTGATTTAATCCATCTCTATTGTGTGAGTATTTCTGTTGTTTTAGTGTTCTTAAACGTGTTTCTTATCCAAATAAAAAACGCTAACATGGCGATTATGATGGCAGCTTCGAAAATCACAAAGGTTAATGGGGGGTGTTTTTCGAGAATTATTCCCGCCATCCAGGGCAAAGTCAACCCACCGATGCTGCCGAATGCAGATACCAACCCGACAGCTTTGCCTTGATTGATGATGAAGGCGTCTGAAGTAAAGGCGATGGTAGTTGGATAAACGGTGCCAAAACATAACCCAATGACCATGATACTGACGATTGCAGCGGAGGTTGTTCCGGTAAATATGATTAACGCGATGACCCCGATCAACGATCCTATTGTGGCCACGCCTAGTAATTGAAGTGATTTTAACTTCTTACTCAAGACCAGACCGGCTAATCTGCCCAAGGTGATAAAGCCCCAATAGGCCGAGGTCACCAGTGCGCCTTGTTGAATTGGAAGCCGGGCTGAAACCTCCATGAAAGTGGTTGACCAACTGCCCAGGCCAAATTCGACACCTACATAAGTCAAAAGCATAACGCTGGTAAACCATAACAGCGGAGAGCGATAGACACTGACGTGAGTTGCTTTGTTCTCAGAGAGGGGCATAGATGCGCTTTTTGGTTTGTTCATATACAAAATGATATATAAGACCGCGAGAACGGCAAAAAGCACGGATGCGAACCATAAGACAATTTTGCCCGATATGTCATTTGAAATAGCAAGGCTGATGAATGCCGGACCTATAAAAGCACCAAAGCCGTAAAAAAAATGCAGCAAATTCAAAATTCCGGTATTGTTTTTGGGGTAGGCCTCAGCCACCACTAAATTTCCGCTGACCTCCATGCCCCCTTGACCAAGACCCGTAAAAAAGAAAAAGAAGAACATCAAGGGTAAAGATCGGGTGAGGCACAGCCCGACGAGACCGGCAGATAAAAAGAACAATGAAATGACCATTACGATTTTCTTGCCAAAACGGTCAGTCAGCGGACCCGCCACAAACATAGAGATGAGGGCACCCATAAACAAAAATGTGAGCACTCCGCCGATGGCACCCAGGGTTGAATTGGTCTGATGAGATAATTCCTTGACGATTGGACCGATCGAACCGTTGAACAGCCCAAACACCAAAAATACAAGAAAGGTCATAGCTACGATGATTTTCGGAGATACTTTTGTCATTGAACAATCCTTCTTTTTAAAACAGATTACTTGATGAAATAGAGTGTTGCAACCACCAACCCGATGCCCACCACCAACCAGCGCAGCACGGAGGCATTGATTTTGTTTGCCAGTTTTCCGCCAGCGGCTCCCCCTGCCAGGGCACTGACCATCATAACCAGGGCCACACCCCAATAAACCTGATCAGAAAAGAGGAATACCACCGCCGCCGCAGTATTCGCGGCAAGAGCAATGGCTTGTTTTAAAGCATTTAATCGTGTAAGAGAATCATTGTAAAAAAGACCAAGTACGGCCAGTACGATCACGCTAAGCCCCGCGCCAAAATAACCACCATAGATAGCAGCTAGCCCAACCGGCAAAATGGCAACCAGTTTTTCTTGTTTGTCGACTTTGCGGTGGGCGGATTTTTTCTTGAGCCAAGTTTTAAGCGGTTCACCTACGGCCAGCAATAAACTGGCCAACAGAATCAGCCAGGGTACCAATCCTTTGAATAGTCGTTCACCGGTATTCAAGAGCAAGAAAGCGCCGCCCAATCCGCCTAGCAAAGCAGCGGGCAGCAGCAGCCACAAGCGGTTGGCCTGTTCCTTGAGCAACTCGCGTTGGGCGAAGGTAGCGCCAAAATAACCGGGGCAGAGTGCCACTGTATTGGTAACATTGGCAACCACAGCAGGCAGACCAAAAGCGGTCAGCAGCGGAAAAGTGATCAGAGTGCCACCGCCAGCCAGGGCATTCACCATGCCTGCCGCAAATGCACCTACACCAGCCAAAATGTATTGGAGTATCGTTAAATCGTCTATGCTATTTTCGCCTTGTCAAATTATTCAAAAGCCGTGACCAATTATGCCACGGCTTTAAGATCATCCTGGGTTGAGTTTATCCGTTCAAATTCTTTTTGTAAGTGGAAAGGATTTCATCAATGCGGCTCATGACGTCAGGGGTCAATTTATCGACCACATCCATGGCTTTCATGTTCTCATGCATCTGTTCCACGCGGCTGGCGCCCGTGATCACCGTGCTGACGTTGGGGTTCTTCAAACACCAGGCAATGGCCATTTTCGGCAGGGTTATGCCGATGTCTTCGGCCAGTTTGCCCAATTGTTTTACCTTTTCGAGGGCTTCTTGATCAGTGAACTTGTCTCGCAGCCATTCATATCCAGAAAGTGCACCGCGTGAATCTGCGGGTATGCCGTTGTTATATTTGCCGGTCAACAAGCCTGCACCAAGCGGACTGAAAATGGTAGTGCCATAGCCATAATCCTTAAACAGGCGGGCATATTCTATTTCCATACGGTCGCGCCATAAAAGATTATATTGGGGTTGTTCCATCACAGGTTTGTGAAGATGATGTCGTTCGGCAATTTCAATGGCCGAAACGATCTCTGAGGCAGACCATTCGGAGGTGCCCCAATAGAGTGCCTTGCCCCATTCGATCAGATTGTGCATGGCCCAAACGGTTTCTTCAATGGGGGTCGCTGCATCTGGACGGTGGCAGAAGAGTAGATCAACGTGTTCCAGATCCAGGCGTTTCAATGATCCATTCATGGCTTCAATCAGATACTTGCGATTGAGGGTATTCTTTTCGTTGACGCCTTCATTGAGACCCCAGAATAATTTGGTAGAGACAAGATAACTTCCGCGTCTCCAGCCCAATTTTTTAAGTGCGGCTCCCATTACTTCTTCGGATTTCCCTGCTGCGTAGACTTCAGCATTATCAAAAAAGTTGACACCAGCCTCGTAGGCAATTGACATGGATTCAACAGCAGCGTCTATGCCCACCTGAGTATGGAAGGTGACCCACGATCCATAAGACAGGGCGCTCACACGTAAACCTGTTTTTCCTAAATGACGATATTCCATTATTACTTCTCCTTAATTCTAAACTCTCTTGTTTTCATTCTACACGATCACCGATCAGATATTATTAATATTTCAATAATGAGAATGCTTTTGTTTATATAAACATTTTTTGAAGTTTGATAATGCGCTTCGCTTGTGAGGGTGTCATATGCGGCAGCCTTTCTTGCAGGATGGTGAGAAATTCATGCCGATTAGAGTCGTTCACACACGGCACAATAAATTCGGCATGCCTGGGCACATCTGAAATTCGGCAAGTGCGTAAAAAGTTCATCAAAAACGGATTTAATTCATCCAGATATACCTGGTCAACTGCAGCAACCTGCGCCAGGGTTTTGATGCCGCCATCCTGGGTGATGACAGAACCCTGTGAAATGGCTTTGATGAGTAGATCGCGTTTCTCAAAGAGATCCGCAGCAGCCAGCGGGGCAATGGTAGAAAGCGCAATCATGGCTCCCCATATCAGGCGGTTTTGTTTGCTATGCAAAAGTTTTATGAAATCTTGTGCATAAGGCGCGATTAATTCCGGCGCGATATAGCCAGTTTCATATAACACTTTAATACAATCACTGCTCACATTGGCATTTTTATCCCAAAGGTGTTCGGCAATTTCTTTTACCCCATCCGCGTTTTTGGCAGACGCCAGTTCGCGCGCCAGTTCCTGATTAGGAATTTCGTCGCGGATTCCTTGATAGAATGCGATCTTCATTAAAACGGACATACTGACTCCCCGTTCAAGTTATGCTTCTAGTGCATATTGTACTGCGGCTTGAGCGTGGAGGAGCGTGGTATCAAAGAGAGGCAAGCTGCAGTCTGTTTGTTTGACCAGCAAGCCGATTTCAGTGCAGCCCAAAATGACACCTTCTGCGCCTAGATCTGCTAAATTGAGCATAATCTTTTGATAGGCAGCTTTAGAAGAAGGCAATATTTTGCCCAAGACCAGTTCTTCATAAATGATGTTATGTACAATGTCTTGATCTGTTGCCACGGGGGTGTACACCTTAAGCCCAAACTTGTCAGCCAGGCGTCTTTTGTAGAAATCTCCCTGCATGGTGAAACGCGTGCCCAGCAGGCCTACGGTGTGGATGCCCCGTTCAAGCACAGCGGCAGCAGCCGCGTCGGCAATGTGTAATAGGGGAATCTGGATGGCTGCCTGAACTTCATCTGCCATTTTGTGCATGGTATTGGTGCAGATGATTAAAAAGTCAGCACCGGCTGCTTCAACCTGGCGAGCTGCAGTGACCATCATTTGAGTGGCTTCTTCCCACCGTCCGTTTTTTTGCAGCACTTCGATTTCAGCAAAATCTACTGAAACCATGACGCTTTTGGCGGAATGCACACCTCCCAAGGCTTGATGAATACCTTCATTCACCAATTTATAATACTCAACAGAAGATTCCCAACTCATACCGCCAATCATGCCAATGGTTTTCATTTTTACCCCGTTGGATTGTAATTAAACTGCTTGATCAAATTTGAAAGATGGCGAAAGGACAAGATCAACAATCTGACCCATTTCCGTGAAAATGTGTTCAGGAGAGTGAGAAGCCATGACTTCCAAGTTTGAAAAACCCCACGAAACAGCACCAAAGGGGATGTTTACTTTTTTGGCAGCTTCAACATCTCTGATTTCGTCACCGATGGCCAACATCTCAGAACGCTCCAACCCACTCTTGCGAATGATTCTCTTTAAAGCTGCCGGTTTACCAAACAAAGAGACTTTGTCTTCGAAATGATGAAAGAGATTATACAAGTCATCCCCCAAGACTCTGCGGACCGTCTCACAAGTGTTGGTGGTCACCAGGGCCATACGAATGTCGTTGTCTTTGAGTTTCTGCAGCATGGCATCAACACCCTCAAAACAGCGGATGCTTTCACCATTCGTTTTCATGCGTGAGCGGGTAAACTTGAGAATGGCAGGCAGCTTCCAGATCGAGATGTTATGCATTTTCATGATTTTGCGCGGCGGATAGCTTTTTAACTCATCCAATTTTGAGTGATCCACTGGAATCGCGTTAAATTTTTCGGCCAGTTCGTCTAATATGGCTACCACCCAGGGGAAGGAATTCGCCAGCGTACCGTCAAAATCAAAAATCAATAATTTATAAGCCACAATATTACTTCCTGATGAGAGCGAGATACTGATAATTTTACTCAATAAATGAAGATTTCCAGAGCAACTTTGCATCACAATTCTGCAAAGATTATTAACTGAACATTTTCATACTGGGCATTGTATCAGAAATATGTAACCAGACTTGGTTGATGTAGTAAATTGGGCGAGTGTAGTTAATATTCAATTTCAACAAATAACTATTCTTTTGTCAAAATTTTCGCACAATTTACTTTTGAAAAAAAAACATCTTTTCTCATCCTATGTAAAACGCGAATCCCCAAGTGCTGCCTGGGAATTCGCCTATTTAACAGGTTTCTGTTAAAGCAGGAATATAATCAAACTAACAAATACTGTTGTAAAGAGGTAAATTATGCGCGGTGGTGGAATGAAGCATCTGGCAGAAGCGCCAGACAAAATTCCACACGTTTCTTTGAGTCTATTAAAACGTGTGTTTACTTATGCTAAACCTTATATGTGGCACTTGGTAGGGATGCTGACATTAATCTTGATCGGCACAGGGCTTTCGCTGTTGTCACCCATGGTGGTAAGGCAATTAATTGACAAAACCATTCCTGCTGCGGATATCAAAGGGTTGATTTGGCTGGCAGCAGCCCTTTTCTTGATTCCGGTGGTTAATAGTGCATTGAATGTGATTCAACGGCGATTGAGCGCCGCCGTGGGCGAGGGGGTGATTTACGACTTGCGGATGACGCTCTACTCTGGCCTTCAACGCATGTCTCTGCGCTTCTTCACCAATACCAAGGTCGGCGAGTTAATGAGCCGCTTGAACAATGACGTTGTGGGTGCGCAAAATGCCATCAGCAGCACTTTCGTGAATATATTAACGAATATCATCCAGATAGCAGCAACGCTCGTGGTTATGTTTTCTTTTGAATGGCGATTAACCCTGATCAGCATCATTATTGCGCCGCTTTTCATTTTGGCAATACGAAAATTAAGCAACCGCATGCGTGATATTGTGCGCGCTCAAATGGAAGCCAACGCGCAGATGAATGCCATGATGCATGAAACCCTTAATATTGGTGGCGCATTGCTGGTGAAACTATTTGGCAGGCGACTGCTTGAAGTGGATCGTTTTGGCGAAAGAGCCAAACAAGTCAGAAATCAAGGTGTCGAACGGGCTTATGTGGGTTCCATTTTCATGGCTATCATAGGGCTATTGAGCGCGGTGGGTACTGCCTTGGTCTATGGTTTTGGCGGTTATTTTGTGATCAGCGGATTTTTTACCGTGGGTACGATTGTGGCTTTTGGGTCTTATCTTGGAAACCTTTACGGCGCACTCTTCAGCCTGGCGAATGCGCCGATGGATTTTGCCACTTCTGTTGTCAGTTTTGAACGTGTTTTTGAAGTGATCGATATGCCGCTTGATATCGAAGAGAAAGCTGACGCCAAAACGCCTCAAGGCGTAAAAGGGCAGATTGATTTTGATGACGTTACCTTTACTTACCAGGCCGGGGATGAGCATTTACTGAGCGATGTGCGTCGTTATGGCAGTTCGGAATCTGTTTCAGCTACACTTTCTGGAACCAGCCCGGTTGGGAACGCGGATGACGGCCATCAAAGCCAGGCACGCGGCAACGCACTGGAACATGTCAGTTTTTGTGTGGAACCCGGAAGCCTGGTGGCGCTGGTAGGTCCCAGCGGGGCAGGCAAGACTACACTGACCTATCTCATCCCACGATTGTACGATCCCACATCAGGCAGCATCCGCCTCGACGGGGTCGACTTGCGCGATCTCAAGCTGGATGCTCTTGCCGAACAAATCGGCATGGTCACCCAGGAGACTTATCTTTTTCATGACACCATTCGCACCAACCTGCTGTACTCAAAACTGGATGCAAGCCAGGATGAAATTGAAGCGGCCTGCAAGACAGCCAATATTCATGACTTCATAAACGACTTGCCTGATGGGTATGATACAGTGGTGGGTGAACGCGGCTATCGACTCAGCGGCGGTGAAAAACAGCGCATAGCCCTGGCGCGAGTGATTTTGAAGAATCCGCGCATTCTGGTTTTGGATGAAGCCACCAGCAGTCTGGATAGTGAATCTGAAGCACTTATTCAAGAAGCGCTCAATCGGGTGATGGCAGAACGAACCAGCATCGTCATTGCGCACCGCTTGAGTACCATTCTGGCTGCCGATCAGATTTTGGTGATTGACCGCGGACAGGTGCTTGAAAAAGGCACCCACTCCGAATTGCTGACCCAAAAAGGCTTATACGCTCAGCTTTATAAAACCCAGTTTCGCAAACACGGCACCGATTTGGGATAATTAAAATGTGACATAAAACCTCCGCAGACATAAATCCGCGGAGGTTTTAGTAATTTTCAGGTCTGATAACGCATTTTAAGACTAAGGCAAAACCTTGATTTCTTTATTCATACAAATGCCTTTGAGTCCTTCTTCTGAACATAACTTGACCCGGATGAAGAATGTGCCGCCCTTGGGGTTGTAGTCAAAGTGACCGGGATTAAAAGGACTGATGAAAGCATGTTCACCCTCAGTGAGGTCATCTTGATACCAATCCACGTGGCAATTGCTCCAACCTTCAAAATGATCGCTTGAGTATTTGGTGGCGATTTTGGTGTTGGCGTCAACGATGTAGATGCTGATGGATTGCCAGATCTGTTCGTTTGTGTTGGCAACTACCATGTTGAAAGAGTAATCACCGCCAGGACACTGCTGGATGCCCGAATAAGTCACGCTAAAGTTTGCCTTAGTGTCAGGGGTGGGTGAAGGCAGCGGTTGAATGATTTTCAAATCCGTTTGCTTGCCTAGAATAGTTGCCCCTTCGCTGAAGACCCAGCAATAGCTGCCTGCTACTGAGGGGTTTTCAATATAAGTATAGCTGGTGCTGTTTTCAAGTTTCCCAACTGCGTTCACTTGCTGTCCGGCGGGGATGGATGCCACGGATGGGTAATTCGTGGCGGGCCCGGTTCGGCAGATCGTGTTTTTGGCCAGAGAGATGACCACGTTTCCGGCAGCAGTAACCATCTCTGTTGCTGGGGTTACGTCAGCAACTTCGGCGGTGGCAGTGGCTTCCACAATTGCGGTGGCAGTAGGTTCAAGTGTGGCTGTGGGTGCGGTGGTTGCTGTGGGTTCAACGGCTGAAACTGCTTCGGTGGCAGCTTCTGTGGCAACGATTTCTGGAATTGCTGTGGCTTGTGCCGCGGGTTGAGCGGCAGGCGGTGCCGTGCAAGCTGACAATGCAATCACTATTACGAGGGTGATACCCAATAAAATCGAGTTTTGTTTTTTCATATTTATCCTCCCAAGCAGGCTTCTTTTACGCCTATGACTTGTATGTTTCCAATCTTATCATGGAGTTTTGCATAAAAAAAGGATGGGGAAACTAGATACAGAATTAAAAAACACATGCAGATTTTGGTCCGCATGTGTTTTATTAGATAGTATGAAGAGTTATGGCGTGAAGGATATGGGCTTGGTCACACAAATGCCCTGGGCGTTATCCAGGGTACATAGTTTCACATTGAGATTGATCAGATTTCCGGTGGGATTATAGTTGAATTCACCAGGGTTCACATTCATTGCATAAGTATCATCTCCGCCAATGACTGCATCTTGAGGGTTCATGGTCGAACAACCTGAATATTGGTCAAAGAAATTGGAAGTGTGATTGATGGCGAAGCCTGTGACAGTATCGCTGCCGGTGATTGAAATGTAATGCCAGGGGGTGGCTCCCACATTTTGTATGTATAACTTGAAGGCATATTTGGAAGCACCGCAGTCGACCAGGCTGCTGTAAGTTAGTGTAAAGTTTGCATTAGGTGTCGGTGTGCGTGTGGGTGTAGATGTGGGCTGTAATGTAGCGAACTTCAGTCCTTCTGCGTTTCCATCAAGAACAAATTCTTTTCCATAGATCCAACAAGCGCTGTTATCTTCGTAAGGATTCTTGACGTAAAAAGAATCGTTTTCTCGATTTCGGGCAAGCACTTCTACCAGTTGGCCTGATTTAATGATGACAACGGATTTAAATGCAGCAACAGGTGCACCTTGCCGACAGTATGTGTCTTTGGCCACCACCAGCGTAACGATCTCTGAAGTTGGCGCTAAAGTGACCGTTGGTGTTGCCGTGGGGGTGAATGACTCCAGCGGAGGTTGAGGTGTCTGAGTTATTGTTGGCGCCCCGGCGGTCAGCGTCTGGGCAACAATACTCGCTGCGGCTTGTTCAATAGCCACCTGGCGGTCAGCCGCTGTTGCACTATCCGCTGTGCCTGCATCCCCTGAGGTGGATACATTGCAGGCGGAGATTGACACGAAGACTGCAAAGACAATTATTGCCGAAAAAAACCGGTTGAGTTTCATATATTACTCCTGACTTACTTCGATGGCTATGGTGTAAAAGAGAGCGGGATCGACTTGCAGGTCCCGGCGAGGCCATCGAGAGAACAAAGGGTTACAGTGATGGATATGTTGTTTCCGGTTGGATTATAGTTGAACTGGCCAGGGCTAATGTTTAGGACGTATGAGGATTCGCCGGGAGTGAGGTCCGCTTGAGTTACCCCAGCAGAACACCCGGAGTATTCTTTAAAGGTGTTTGAAGTGTGGTTAATTGCAAAAGCTGTAACGGTATCACTACCTGTAATTGAGATTGACTGCCAGATTGAAGATCCGGTATTTTTAACAAATAGTTTAAATGCATATTGAATGCCACATGTTTCAAGGCCAACATAACTTACAGTAAACCCATGTGTTGGGGTTGGGGTAAAGGTGGGTGTTGGGGTTGGATTCATGGTGGCAACAGTCAACCCTGCGGCGTTTCCGGTGAGCGTGGCATACTTACCATATAACCAACAGGTTGAATTGGCTTCGTATGGATTCTTTACAAAGTAAGAATCGTTTTCAGGGTTGCGAGCTATGACTTCCACTTTTTGCCCAATTTTTACAGTAGCCAGGATTTTAAATGAAGAATAAGGGCCACCAAAACGACAATAGGTGTCTTGAGAAACAGTGAGAAATGTTCCTTCAGGGGTGGGGGTCATGGTGATGGTGGGTGACAGTGTTGGCGTGAAAGTGGCATCAACAGGCGCTTGAATGGTGTTTGTGCTGGTGTTCACTTGACCGGCGTTTGGATTCTCGGCAGAGAGTGTCTGCGCAACCATTGTCTGAGCTGCGTGCTCAATCGCCACCTTGGCAGCAACTGTCCCATCGATATCAGGCGTGCCCGCTGAGGTAACCCCTGAAGGCATATTGCATGCTGATAATGCCATGATGATGAAAATTACCACTCCAGCAAATAAACTCTGTTTGGCTTTCATAGAATCCTCCTAAAACAATAAGTGAACTGTTAATTCTTATGGTGTAAATGTGATGGTTCTTGGATTACAACCACCGGATGCATCCGTTTGACATAGCACTATGGTGGCGGTCATGGAATGGCCGGTTGGGTCGCCGGAGATTTTAACTGCTACGTTACTGCTTTCACCCGGAGTGAGATCAGATTCTGACACCCCGGCTGCGCAGTTAAGGTAATCTACAAAAACGGTGTTGTTATACGTCGTGGTTGCGTTGTTGGAATTATCCGTTGTATTAATTAGAAGCGACTGCCAGGTTTTTGAACCGGTGTTCTTGATGAAGAAACGTAAGTAATAATCAGCCCCACAAACTTGTTGTCCGACATATGACACAGAAAAATCAGGCCCGACAGTTGCGGTGTAGGTCGGTGTTGGCAGCGGCTGAGGGGTATAAACCGGCAGACTGGCTTTGTCGCCGCTCACTGTAGCGTATTCACCCCAAACCCAGCAATAAGTGAAAGTGTGATCGGGTTCAACCACGTAATAGGCTTGATTGTTTGGGTCAATGGCGAGCACGTCATAGGTTTGGCCGGCGGACATTAACGCCACAAAGGGTGATTTGGCAAAAATGCCATTGCGGCAGTAAGTGTCTTTAGATAAGGTTAAGGTTACATTTTCTGGGGTGGCGGTATATTCGCTGGTGGCTGTAGGCTGCAGGGTTGGTGTTTCAGTGGGGTTCATTTGTTGATAAGCTAATTCTGTAAGAATGGTTTGGGTTTGTAATGCAGCCATAGTTTGTTCAACGGCCACGTTAACTGCAATGGTTGCCGCCAAATCCGGGGTTGGTGCGGCGGTGGGTGTACATCCGCTGGCTAGAAGCATGAGCAAAATCACTGCCATGCTGATAATCCCTTTATTTTTGTTCATCTTATCCTCCTGTTACATATATAGTAAAGTGTAGCTGCCCAAAATGCAAGTAATAAGCTTAAGCGAATGGGGGGTGTTTTTTCAATTTACTTAGATTGATTTTCTTCAATGTTTCGTTTTTTGGACTAATCAGATAATCTGACCCATTACGATGCAGCAGCGGAATATGCTTATGAAGGGTTAGGTAATGCTCACGCACCTCTTCAGAAAGGGCCGCATAGTTGTCGAAATCATCCATCCAGTAAGAAAAAATCAAATCAAACGTTTTAATAAACTCCTGACGATAATCTGAGGTGACTTGTTCCAGGTGGCTGAGAATCCAACATTTGGATTCGAACTCCCAGTCATGTGCCAGACCGATAAAGATTGAATCGCTGCTGATGTATGGAAAGAACGGAAACTGCCGGCAGCTTGTGGCGCGGTATTCGCGTTCACAATGGTCAGGTCCTTTACAAGAGAGCAGTAGCAAGTGTTCAGGTGTATCTTCGAGCAAGTCATCGGGGTTCATGGGTTCATCACTGCATTCATCTCCGCGCCAGAGATGCCAGAGCGTGGTGTGTGTCTTTAAATAATCCCACTCTGGTTTATAAGCCACTGGCACAGCATGGCAGATGTCGCAGCAAAAGGGTTTACCAGATGGGTTGAAAGGAGCACACAGTTTGCCGCAATCCAGGGGGGTGGTTGAGGCCTTAAAGCCATCCAGAAGGTTTTTAAAATCGATCTGTGGTGAAGTGTTATCCATTACTCCATTTTATCGCTGTATTAACACATTTGAAGAAGAATATTGACAATTAGTATACCGAACGGTATACTAGGGCTATGGATAACCGTGGAACAATCCTCGAACGAGCCCTGATTCTTTTTTCTGAAAGAGGATATGATGCTGTCGGCGTACAAGAAATTTGCGACGCAGCAGGCATCACCAAACCCACGCTCTACCATTATTTTGGCAGCAAGCGCGGACTGCTTGAAGCGATTCTTGAGCAATCCTTCAGTGCATTGAGAAATCGACTGACCATTGCGGCAGATTATCGCGGCGATTTACCGCTTACTCTGCAAACCATCGCCGAGACCTATTTTTCTTTTGCTGGTGAGTTCCCGATTTTTTACCGTCTGCAGCTTGCATTGTGGTTTGCACCACAAGAAAGTGAAGGCTTCAAAGTAGTCAACATGCAAAACAGATTTCAACATGAGATGATCGAGAAAGTCTTTCTCAACGCAGTCCCCCAGCATGGAAACATGCGCGGACGGCATCAGGCCTACGCGCTGACCTTTTTAGGTATGCTCAATACCTATATTGGCTTGGGTCTGAATGGCCTGGCAACCCTCGACGTGGAACTTGCCAGACAGGCTGTCCGACAGTTCCAATATGGAATTTATTCGTAATAATATTTGGGCGGGTTCGTAACCCGCCCTTACTAAGGATCTCTTATGAACTGGATTGATAAAACTATTTTCTATCATATTTATCCGCTTGGATTATGCGGTGTACAGTCTCACAACGACTTCAGCCAGCCGCCGGTTGATCGCCTGGATGAGCTGCATCCGTGGCTTGAACATATGGCAGACATGGGCATCAACGGCCTGTATATCGGTCCGCTTTTTGAATCGGTTTGGCACGGTTATGATACCGTTGATTATTACAATGTTGACCGCCGGCTGGGAACCAACCAGACCTTCGCACGTTTTGCAGCGCGGGCGCATGCGTTGGGTATCAAGGTTGTTTTGGATGCAGTTTTTAATCATGTTGGCAGGGGATTCTGGGCTTTTCGGGATGTGTTAGAGAAACGCCAGGCATCACAGTTTTGCGAGTGGTTTTCTGGCTTGAAGTTTGAAGGGGATAATTCATTTCATGACGGGCTGACCTATGAGGGTTGGGCAGGCCATGAATCCCTGGTAAAACTCAACCTTAACAACGAAGAAGTGCGCAGCCATCTCTTTGGCGCGGTCAAACAGTGGATTGATGAGTATCAGATTGATGGGTTGCGTCTGGATGCGGCGGATGTGATGGATAAAGACTTTTTATCAGCACTGGCTGGCTTCTCAAAGAACCTTAAAGAAGATTTCTGGTTGATGGGTGAAGTAGTGCACGGTGATTACACGGCTTGGGCTCAGCCTGGCAGGCTGGACTCTGTGACCAATTACATTGCTTACAAGGGATTGTATTCCAGCTTCAATGACCACAATATGTTTGAGATTGCATACACTTTACAGCAGCAATTTGGTGCAAATGGAAAGATGCTTGACCTTGGCCTCTATTCGTTTGCTGACAATCATGACGTCAGCCGGGTGGCCAGTATGTTAAAGAACCCGGCGGCTTTGCTGGCTTTGTACGTCTTGATGTTCAGCATGCCCGGCATCCCTTCGATCTACTATGGCAGCGAATTCGGCGTCCGCGGACGCAAAGAGGATCAAGACGCGGCGCTGCGTCCGGCGCTCAATCTGAACGAACTGTTGGCTCATGGCGAACGGCTGGACTTATATGAGGCCATCAAGAAGTTGATCAAAATTCGCAAGCAACATCCTTCGTTTATTGATGGTGCTTACCGCCAACGCTTGCTAAGCAATGAGCAGTTTGCGTTCAGCCGTGTTTTACAAAGCGGGTTTGCCGTTACCGTGATCAACGCTGCCGATCATGCAGTTTCAATCGATATGCCATTTGATGGCAATCAGACTCACTTTACTGATCTGATGGATGAAACAGCGAGTTATGAGGCTCATGACGGGCATCTTTATATCGAAATGCCGCCTTCTTCAGCCAAATGGTTGATGGCATAAATAAAGGCTGGCTTTCGCGGTTACGGATTTTTGCAGGATCCCGAAGTCTGGAAATGACTTCGGGATCTTGACTAAGTAAAGAGATTTCAACCTGTGAGGGTCTGCAACTTAGGCACTCTCAACCACATCAACGGCAGGTTCTTCTTCTGTGTGTAAAAAGCGTTCCTGTTTGCCGATTGCGCCATGTAATCCAAAGAAGGCCAGGGCGGCCACACCGCACAAAACACCGCCAATATACCACAGCAAATTGGGATTCAAATTATCCAGAATTACGCCAGCTAGATAGGGGGCAATCACACCCGGGATGGCCCAGGTCATGCCAAACATGCCCATAAAGCGTCCCCTCATGTCTTCAGGAGCAAAATTGGTTGCCAGGGTCTGACTGGTAGGCACCACCAGCATTTCACCCACCGTAATCACGATGATGGCAGCCACAAACAGCCAGTAAACATTGATCAGGCCAAACATGCCAAAACCTGCCATATAAAAAAGTGTGCCATACGCCATCATTTTAAACGCCGGTTTTTTCTTTATATAGCGCATGACACTGAACTGAAACAGGATGACCACAATAGCGCTGGCTGTCAACAAAAAACCATAGGCATTTGGGGCAAAGTTATGGCTATCGCGCATGTAGACTGAAAGCGAGTTATACATTTGCTGATAGACTAATCCCATCAAGATCAACGCAGCCAGAAAAGCCATGAAGGCGCGATTTTTTATCACCTTACCGTATCCAAGGAAGGTTTTGAAAATACTCTCTTGGGGTTCATTGGCATGTGCCTCAGGCTTCGTCTCCGAGATAAACAAGAAGAAAAGAAAAGCCACAAAACAACTGATGATCGCGTCAATAATGAAGAGCGCCAAAAATGATTTTCCGGCCACAAACCCGCCAATGGTTGGGCCGATAATCCAGGCCATGTTGCCCACCACGCGCATGATGCCAAAACCTTCATGGCGCTTTTGCTCAGGCAGGATATCGGCAATCATGGCGTTGTGCGCTGGGCCTGCCATATCAGAAAGGAACCCAATAACCAATGCAAGCGGGATGAGCACTGAAAAATCTTTAATGAAACCAAGTGTAAGCGTGCTCAATGCACTAAAAATGAGACCAAAAATGATCAATTTTCGGCGGCCAAACTTATCGGTCAGTGCGCCGCCAATCATTTGTCCGACTAAACCTGACAACGCGAAGATCCCCAATACAATGCCGGTTTCTGTCATGCCTACATTGAATTTTTGTGTGATGTAAAGTGAGAAGAACGGAAACAGCATCGTCCCGCCAACATGATCAATAAACGACACCCCCACTACAATCCAAAACTTTCGTGGAAAGTCAAAGAAAGTCTTTTTTAGCTTATAAAAAGCTTCAGACATAACATTATTTTTATTACTATTTTCCATAATGAGACACCATTGAGCGATAACAATATAAAAACTGGCCACCTCAAGCGGCCGACACGATGAATTTCAAATTAATGAAATCAGACGCGCAAAAATTACACAGGAAATCTAATGAAGTTGCAACAAGGGAGAAAATGACCCCTTTCGGCGTAAAGGGAAAAAACGATATCGATTTATTGATCAAAAATTTGCGTAAGCTGCTGTCTGCTGAAGCACTGGAATTTTACTACAATTAAAAACATCTATATAATTAAGCATAAAATAAATCCCGTTTTGGAGGCTATGTCATGGCAGTTCACCAAACCATCGCAATTTCTGATAAAAAGCGCAAGGTTGTATTTGGCATCCTGGGATTGACGCTGCTATTGGCTGGTTCCGTCTTCAGCGCGGACTGGATGAACTATTTCAATAAGACGACCAGTCTTTACCCGGCTATTGCCAAACCTTGCATCACCCTGCTGGCTTTTGTGCTGGTCTTGATCGCTGGAGCCCATAAACTTGAACGTCGTGATTGGAAGCTGCTCGTGGCAGCCTTCTGCTGTATGCTGCCCACGGATATTCTGATGAGCCTGGTGGTCGTAAGCCCAACACTTTCAGTCGGCGGCTGGGTCTTCATGGTAGGTGGCGGATTGTCGATCCTCGCGCACGTCTTTTTGATCATCCGTGTTGGCCGCGGATTGCATTACCTGAAGAAGTTCCAACTCAAAGATCTTTGGCTGCCGCTGGTGATCTACGGCATTGCTGCGGTTATTGTCGTGCTTTTGTGGCCTGACCTCGTGCGAGTCGGACATGGTGTAATCGCCCCAATCTATACCGCTTTCTTCTGCACCACCATGTGGTTTTCTTGGGAAACACTCAGGCGAAAACTCTATCCCGCTTGCAATGCGTGGTTTGTGGCGCTGGCTGCCACCTGCTGGTTTGCCACTGAAATTTTGGGTGAGATTTACAACCTGGGGATGGGCAACCTCTCCAACATTACCTTCGGTTTGGTGTGGATATTCTACGGCGCTAATGTGGTGTTCTGGGCGTTGAGCGGATATCGCTGGCACGCTGACAAGAAAACTCACTAAACTTATAAAAAGCTTAATGCTATTATTCTCGCTTAGTGAGAGAATAGCTTTTGTATAGGAATATTGACATTTTAGACCTTATCTATTAACATTTCCAACTATTCCACTATTCAATTATTGAATAGTTGTTAAACGCAATTAGTCAGGTTTCTTCTTGATGAAAGTTAAGGTGTTGGATGCTTAGTTTATGGGTTGCTTTTATTACCGGTTTGACCACAGGTGGATTAAGCTGCATGGCTGTTCAAGGTGGATTATTAGCCAGTTCTTTGGCCAGCCAGATTGAGAAGGAAGTCGCCACATCAGGCACAAAAACCACACAAAAATCATCGCCGCAGATTGCCCTGCCCATTGTCCTCTTCCTGGCGGCTAAGCTGGTTGCTTACACCCTGTTGGGAGCCTTACTCGGCGCGCTTGGATCTGTGTTGCAGATGACCCCCACCATGCGAGCGATTTTGCAGTTCTTGATTGCCATTTTTATGATTGGCAACGCTCTGCGCATGTTAAACGTGCATCCGATCTTCCGTTATTTTTCATTTGAACCCCCAGCTTCAGTAACACGTTTTATTCGTAATAAAGCTAAAAACAAGACATCTTTATTTACTCCCATCTTCCTGGGGGCATTAACCATTCTCATTCCCTGTGGTATCACCCAGAGCATGATGGCTGGCGCCATTGCCACCGGTAAACCTCTTTTGGGTGCAGCACTGATGTTCGCCTTTACCCTGGGCACAACGCCGGTTTTCTTTGTTCTGTCATATTTCGCTACAAAACTTGGCTCCCTATTAGAAAAACAATTGGTGCGGGTGGTGGCCGTAGTGCTGCTGGTCTTGGGTCTGCTTTCGATTGACACGGGGTTGAACCTGTTGGGTTCGCCTTATTCCCTCACAAAACTAATGCAGACCAATACACAACCCCAGGTTGCAGAAATACGACAGGCTGAAACGCAGTCTGATAACGTGATTACATTGAATGTGGTCAATAGTGGATACCAGCCCAATGTTTTGCAAGCCCCGTCAGATACCGAATTGACGTTAAACCTGATCACGGATAATACTAACTCTTGCTCGCGGGCTTTCTTAATCCCAGAATTGAATATCAGTGAACTTTTGGACCAGACAGGCACCAAGTCAGTTCAGATTCCTGCCCAGCCAGCCGGCAAGAAAATTGCTTTTACTTGTTCCATGGGCATGTACACCGGTGAGATCGTCTTTAACTGAGCAAGGGAAAAATGAAATTATTACTGTTGGAAGTTAAAGACATGCATTGTTCCAACTGCGCGATGAAACTTCAAGCGCTCGAAGATGATCTGCCCGGCGTTGACACCGTGGATGCCAGCTACCGCAGCCAGAAAATGAAGGTGGTCTACGATGAAACTATCGTCACCCCAGCAGCGATCATGGATGCTGTGCAGAAATTGGGTTATACGTCTGAAATGGTTGAATAAAAATCGCAATAATAAAAAACTGCCTAATTCTTAGGTACCTAAAAATACTTGCCAAGGTTTCAAACCTTGGCAAGTTTGATCTATCCACTTGTTGATTGAAAAATCCTTAGAATTGCATTTCTTTACATCTTCCTGGAATCATACGCCCAATGCAGCAGCGCTTGGCGCTGTTTTCTACGGCAGTTTAAATTCCCTGGCGGGCAGTTCTTTTTGATCTGGGCAATGTGACGGGTCATGGCCTTCCAGCGTTTGATCTGGCGCGCGTCATCCTCTCCGCGGCGGCCCATGTAGTAGCGGCAGTACCACTGAAACCACCCGCGCGGATCGTCGGGATGGATCCAGCCTTTTTCTCGCCAATAGCTCAAGGGTTTTGAAGCGTTGATGCCGAAGAAATTGAGATCCGGGTCGTGGCAGTCAGCATTGAGGCGGGCGTTTTCAAACCACGTGGCAGGGAATTCATCCATGCAGTCGTTCATGTACTTACCGCCAAAAACCCCCAGCGCCAACAGTTCACCGGGGGTCAATTCGGGTTTAAACTCAGGGTCAAAATTCTGTCCTACTGCCTCGGTGAGCCAGTAGACGTAGCCTTGCTGCATGCGGTCGTTAACCGTGACCTTGCGAGGTTCCATAAGATTACGGTGTTGGAGTCGCTTCAAGTGTCGGCGTGGCTTCAATCGTTGCTGTGACTTCAATCGTCGCAGTGGCTTCAGGGGTCGCAGTGGGGGGAAGTACCACCGGGTTGACCGCCTGTTTTGGTACATTCGGAAGACCATCCACCAAATATTGCCAGGCAGTATCCACGTCGTTTGCGGCCACTACCGGATACGCAGGCAGTTTTTCAATCGCCATATCTACACGTTCGATGACAATCTTCATGGCATCCAACTGGTCGGCGGGTAGTTTATCGAGCAGGGTGTAGAGCAGGTCTCTTGCGGCCAGCAAGTCCTTTTTGGCAAGACCGAAGTTACTCTCTGAGAGATAAAGGCGGCTGCGTGAAATCAGTTCAATGCCTCGTGTCAGACTGAGTTGATTTGAAAACTCGGCCAACATTTCTGTCTTGTGAGAGGCAAAACTGCTATCCAGCAATTTTTGCATATTTTCAAGCTGCGTCAGAGAGGCATCGTGCGAGGCCAGGCTTTGATCCACGCTGTCAGCACGCCCTTCAAGGGTAGCGGCGCGTTCTTGCAGTGCTGAGATCTCTTCTTCGAGGCGCGCGATTTCTGCATTTTGCTGATCAGCCAGGTCGGTGATGCTGGCAGCATTGTTTTCGACAGGTTTGATATAGCGGTCATACACAAAGGGGATGCCCCACTTGATGGCTGCAAAAACCGCACCGCTTAAGAGTATGAGTACCACGATCCAGGTGATCACGCGGCGGATAGTGCTCTTTCGTGTTATTTTCTCCACTTCATTGCCGACCGCTTCGGCGATCTCTTCTGATGAAGCTGCTTCAGCATTTTGCAGTTTTTCTATGTTTTCAGCTTCCATTTTCTTGCCGAAATCTTCCATCAAAGTGGCTAATCGTTTTTCGGTCAAGCCTTTGACGTTTGAAAAATCTTCAAGCGTGGCAAACGGACGGCCAGCCGCGACTTTTTCAGCCAATGCGGGTGTCAATCCGGGCAGGCTGTTGAGTTCTTCTTGATCAATCGTATTGATATATTCTAAAAATTCCATTTTGAGACCTGTCCTTGGGGTGAGAAATGTGCTCTTTATCAAAAAAACTGTCAACTAATTCAATGCAATTATCATGCCTGGTGGTTATTTCTATTATACAAGCTCATTCTTCCTTTTAATCAAACAGCCTCTGATAAATTTCATCAGAGGCTGTTTTAAAAAACCGTTATTTATTCTTCAGTGATAACCACGGATTTGACCATGTCTCCATCAAAATCGGTTCTGGTCTCAGGGTCGCGGCGGGTGATATTGTTAACCACGTCCATGCCATCGGTGACCTGTCCGAAGATGGTGTAGCCGCCGTCAAGAAACTCAGTGGGGCCAAAGGTGATGAAAAATTGGCTGCCATTGGTGGCAGTCTGCGGACCTGAGTTTGCCATAGCCAGAACGCCTTCTTTATCGAAGGTGAAACCGCTGTCTTCATACTCAAATTTATAGCCGGGGTGACCCATGCCGGTGCCAGTGGGGTCGCCGCCCTGGGCCATGAAGTCTTCCAATACGCGGTGGAAGGTTGTTCCATCGTAGAAACCCTGGCGGGCCAGGAAAACGAAACTATTGACGGTCACCGGGGCTTTGTCGGCGTATAGCTCCACAGTGAAGGTGCCGCCCTTGGCAAGCGTAAAGGTGGCGCTATATTTCCTGGTGGTGTCGATCAGCATGGGGGGTGCTGAGGAATATTGCTTTTCGTCCACAAGGTAGGGGGTGGCCATTGGGTCAACGTTTCCAGACTCTTCGGGAAGATGGGCTTGTAATTCGGCTTTCGAATTCTGGGTCATAAAGATGATCAGAATGACAGCCAGCACAGCCAGCAGGATGATTACGATTGGATAAAACACAGTTTTGAGATTCTTTTTCTTTTCAATTTGTTTATTCGCCATGGATTCCTCTTCTGGTGATCAAATTTATAATTATTGATTATAGAGCCAGTATGCAGAAAGGTAAATGCCATTGTGCCCAGAATTATGCAGATTGCACTGGCTGGTTGAATCTTCTATACTAATAGTACATTCATAATCCATGAGGAGTTGACATGAGTGATTTTACGTCCAGTTTGATTGTCGCAGCGGTTACAGCCGTGTTGATCGGGGTTATTTTTCTGTTGGTTGGCGCTCAAAAAAAGAAAAGGATATCAGCTTTACGTCACCTGGCAAGCATGAATGGATGGAGCTATGAACCCATCGAGGAACAACTAACATCGGGGTGGCGGCTGCGTAAAGGGGAGTGGACAATTGAGGCGATTAATCAAACCACTAAAAATTCTTCTGACAGTGCAAATTCTTCAACTGTAAACAGCATAACGCGTTGGTTCAGCAGTTCTGTTCATTTGAAAGATGGCATTATTCTGATTGGGCCTCATCAGGTTGAAATTAACTTTGGCGGCTTGGGCGACATGATGCTGCAGATGGGCTTGCGCTTGATGATCGGTGATGAAGCGGAGGACGCTGTTGGCATCCAGAGGGTGGAACTGGGCAGCCTGGAGCTAATGGCGCGCTACATGGTGTGGACGAACCGTGAAGAAATCGCGAAACAGTTAATCGATCAGCAGCTTGAAAATGAACTGCGCGCATGGCCGATGAAATTGCCGCCGGTCATTAAGTTCTCACCGAAAGGCATGGAAATCAAAGTTCAGGGCATGCGCCTGTATAAAGAGCAAGATCTATTTGCCATGGTCAAATTGGGCAACTCACTTCTGGATTCTGCTTATCAATTGGAGAAGATGAACTAAACCAGTATTTTTACTTTGTTAGACCAGCCTGGAACTTTTCGAGTGGAGTCTTTCCGTCAGCTTCTTTAGTGTTTAAGCAGGCAGGGTCAAATTGCGCTGAGGCAGTAATCAGCGCGGTGACTTCATCCCAGGGCACATCTTTAAAGGCACCCAACAACGTTTGTTTCTTGTAAAGATTGCTGCCTTGCAAGAGATGTGTCGGGTCTGGCAAAAACGCGCCGTGGATGAACTCCAGGCTGAGATAGTCTTGTTTGAAAATAATCTGACAGATGCCAGCCTTGACGGGTCCACCCCGGTTGGCATCATAATAAACTATGCCGCTGCGATCAAGCCGCTCAACCGCCTCAGGGCAAACCCTTTCAACAATATCGCGGATCTCCATCACAATATCCAGCAGGTCTTCGGGCAGGTGCTTGAGCTGTTTTTCGAGCAGTGCCAGCGGGATCATTTTTCATCCAGCTTTAGCAAAGCGGGCAAAGAAGCGCCCCAGGCACGGATATCAGGCCAGTTGCGTTTTTCACCCGGTTTTGCGCCTACTACCAGCATGACAAACAAGGCGTCGAACCATTTTAAGCGGTATATATCCAACCGTCCGCCGAAAAAAGCAAGCGCTTTCAAGCTTGTTGGAGCAGCTTTGAGAACAGGCGCTAAATAGTGTTTTAAGGTAGTGAAGCTTTCTTTGAAGCTGAAGCGGCCTGGTTTTTGCGGAGGAGTGATTAATTTTTGATCAATATGTAAATCCACGCCTTGCATTTCGGGGCTAGGTGATTCAGTCAGACTCATGGCGGTCAAAAATAGCGCCATTGGTTTGGAGGCTAAATCGGCTTTGTGCGTATTGAGGTAGTTCAGTGCGCTGCGGTGCCATCCAATGATCATGGGGGCGCCTATGACTACGGCGTCAAAATCGTTGGTGCTTTTTACTTCTGCGAGTTCAAAGACTTGTGCTTCAAAACCGGTTTTGCTTATTTCTTCGGCGATGGCTTCAGCGACATCGCGGGTGGTGCCTGAATGGGTTATGTAGGTGACTAATACTTTTTTCATATGGTCCTCAACTAAAAATTATGCCAGCGAACGATGTAAAATTTCTTTTTCTGCACTCTTAATATCTTTCATGAGCTGTGCTGCTTCGGCCTTCAATTCTGCTGATGGCCCCGAAGTCATGGGGATGAATTTGATCAGGTCATTGGCCTGTCGCAGCACATCTTTTACCTGGGCGGCGTAAGAAAAATCCATCCATCCGCCATCTTCAGGCGGCTGAATTTCGCGCGCCTTTTCAATCAATTTTCTTGCTTTTTCAATACGTTCTTCGGTGGGAATGACTTTGCTCATTTTTCCTCACGGGATAATATACGCAGCCTTTTTGAAAAGGTTGCTTAATGGATAAGTTCGTCGCGAACGATTTCAAGCACTTGTGTCTCACGTTTCACCCAGCGTTCAATTTTTTTACCGGATGCCAACAGCGCCAGATTGTTCTCTATTGCTGCATCAATAGTCACCCACTCAGGCACGAATCCCAGTCTGGCCTCATATTCATCCAGTTGTTGAGCGCCGAGCAGAGGTTCAATTTCACACAGGTAATAATAAGAAGTCATGCAGAAAGTGGTGAATTCTTTCTCAGTCGGAAAATCATATTCTTGCACCTTGCCGAAGGGCTGAGGCGTGGCGATGACGCATCCACCGCTTTCTTCAGCCACCTCGCGGATCAATGCGGATTGTTGATCCTCGTCCTCTTGAACACCACCGCCGGGGAATTTGTAATCGCCGTTGACGGTTGAATGGATCAGCAGCAATTCACTTCCGCGCAGGATGACGGCCCTGACAGCCTCGCGGCAAATGATCTTGCCTTCATGGGGCACATGTGGATGTCGGTCAATTTCAGCCAGGGTTCGCATGGATAACTGCCAATAATAAGTATATACGATTTCAAATATAAGGTTATAACGTAATCAGAATAATGGCTGCCAGGCAAACAATGACACCGCCCCATTGTTTGAGTGAAATACGTTCTTTAAGTATAAGCCCGGTGAGGATAACCGTGGCCGCGGGATAGAGTGATGAAAGCACCACAGCGGTATCCAGGCGGGTGAAGTGTTTGGCCAGCATGAAGAAGATGTTACCGCCTGCATCCAGCACGCCGGTCAGCAGGCAGATCCAATTGCCGCGCACAGAAGGGAAGCTTGTTCTGTTGATCTTGAGCATAATCAATGCAGCAAGCACCACCATTGAGCGAGACACGATCAAAGGGGTAAACACCTTGGCGGAATCCACGCGTGACATAAAGATCATGAAACCTGCAAAACCGAAACCGCCGATCACCGCCAGTAAAAAGCCTTTGCGATGGTCGCCGGTCTTTTCAGTGGAAGTCTGTGAGACGATCCAGATGCCGGCGAAGGCCAGCACAAAACCCACCAGGCGCAGCGGATCGGGCAACCCTTCCGTGAGAAAGCCAAAAGCTACCGGCAGTCCCGCTCCGATCACAGCGGAGGTAGGCGCCACCACCGCGGATTCGCCGATGGATAGTCCTTTATAAAGCGCTGCGATGCCAACAGCACCGGCCAAACCGGCCAACGCCGCCCAGAATACACCCTTCCATGTGGGGAAGCTTTCACCAAAGATCAGCGCAGCGAGCACCAAAAGCGCCATCCCGGAGAGGGCAGACAGCATCACCACCTGGTATTGATCGCGCCTCCGGGTGGCCAAGCCTCCGATGAAATCTGCACTGCCCCAAACCAGGGCAGAGGTGAACGCCATTAAAATTCCTAACAAGTTTGTCGCGGGCAGCATTAAATAAAAATCCTTTTAGATAAGCTCGGTTCTGTAATTTGTTTAATACGAAAATCTTTGTAAGCTTAATATTATAAAGATCTTCTTTGCGAGCTTTGCGTTTGTTTTCTTGGCGACCTTTGCGAGAGGCTTTTTTATTTGAGATACTGGTAGATCATAGTCTTGACTTCCAGCCTGAAGAGCTCACCCGCATCTTTGATATAAGGAGGATAGCGCCTTCCGATCTCGTTAAGGATCAAGCCGTGCAGACGGCTCCACATGATGTAGGCCAGATAGAGCACGAACTCGTTTTCCACCCCAAACTTCACCTTCCATTCAGAAAGCAATCCGCTCAAACCGGGGGGCAGGGTTAGCTTTTCTTCTTTTTTCAAACGTCCACCGGCGTCTGCCTTGTTGAGTATGCCGATCAGAGCGGCCAGAGTGGGTGAGACTTCAGTCTGGGGTGAATCTGATTGCAAAGCGAAAAAGAGCAGATAGCGCTGCGGATTTTCGACACCCCAACGCCGGTAAGCCTGACAGACCACCCTGAGCTGCACATCCGCGTCATCTTCAAGGTGAGGGCTGTGGGCATCGGTGAGTGTGCGCCCCAGGTCGGCATCCGCGTCGGCAATCAGCGCCGCCAGTAGCACTTCGCGGCTCGCAAAGTAGTTGTAAATAGCAGGCGCGGTGATGTTGAGTGCGCGCGCGATGGCGCGCAGGGCAACCGCATCGGCACCTTGTGCGGTGATCAGCTTCCAGGCTTCGGCTTTGACGGCTGCGCCCAGGTCATAAGGTTCGGTGCGGACAGGTCTTCCCATGCAGGCCTCCAGAATAACACCCTGTAAATATACACCGTATAATTAAGAATGTCAAACCGTTATGCCGAATGTCACGCGACGCTTTATTGCCAGATAGGATACAATGAAAGTGCAACAGCATTCAAGAGAGGCACTTCCATGAACATACTCATATTTAATTGCGGCAGTTCCTCGCAGTGTGCGAGGCTTTATCAGGTTAACAACAACCATATTGAACCGCAGGTGATCGCCAATTTTTTAGCCACCGCCGTGGAGTCCCCCTCCAGCGCCGGACCAAAGCTCACCTGGTATGTCAATGAAAAGAACGGTGTCAATAAGGCTTCGAGTATTACGCATAAGCAGGTAGCCAAAAAAGTCATTCAGATCTTGCATGAAAACAAAATTAAAGTGGATGCCGTTGGCCACCGATTCGTGCACGGCGGGGACCTTTTCACCGAGACCACCCTGATTGACGCCAGCACGCTGGCCAACCTGCGCGCTTGTTTTCCGCTTGCGCCGATTCACAACCCCAATGCCTTTGGGGTGATCGAGATGTGCCACGCCTATCTGCCGGATGCCCCCCAATACGCTGTTTTCGACACAGCTTTTCATGCCAACATGTCTGAAGAAGCGCGCACTTACGCACTGCCGCGCGAACTGGCCGAGAAAAACGGTTATCACAAGTATGGCTTTCACGGCATCTCATGTCAATATATTTCTGCCAAAGCGGCTGAACTGCTTGAAAAACCCCTCGACCAGGTCAAGCTGATCATCTGCCATTTGGGCACGGGCGGTTCCTCGGTCACGGCGTTTTCAGAAGGTCGCACGCTCGACACCTCCATGGGCTACTCGCCGCTGGCCGGGCTGGTGATGTCTACCCGATCGGGGGATGTTGACCCCGGCATTTTGATTGACATGATGCGCAAGGGCAACTCCGCGGACGAGATCGAAACGATACTCAATACTAAATCCGGGTTGATCGGGCTTTCGGGTTACTCCTCCAATTTGTCAGAAGTGATTGAAAAATCCGAGGCTGGCGACAAGGTCTGCCTGGCAGCTTATGAAGTCTACGTGTTGCGCCTCAGGCACTATCTTGGTGCGTTTAGCTGGCTGCTCAACGGCGCGGATGCCATCGTCTTCACTGACGAGATCGGCGTCAGCTCGTGGCGCTTGCGTGAAGCAGTCTGCACCGACGCCGAGAACCTGGGCGTCATCCTCGACCGCTCGGCCAACCGCAAAGCTGAACCCAACGCCGTCACCTGGATCCATGAGGATGACTCCGCGGTGAAGCTGTTGGTCATGCCCACCGATGAAGAACGCGTGATTTTAGATGAGGTGTTGAAACAGAAATGACTTTTGTCGCGAAAAACCAAAATTTGACATTCAACCGTAGGGGTTCGTTGCAACGAACCCCTACAATTTAATTATGTAACCCGATTGCTACGCCTGCGAGGATGAGTCCGACTTAGGCTATTTTAATATCAGACGTTCGAAATCACCATGTGCGCTACCTTCTGTCTTTCAATTCCTTCCAGGCTTGGATGGCCTCTTGCAAACTCGCCCCCGGATGGCTTTTATAAAAGTCGCGGATATGGCGGTTGTACTCGAACTGGCTGCCGATCTCTTTTTCTACGCCAGAAGCCAGATCCGCTTTATAGGCATCCATGGCATCTTGCAGTGTTTTGCCCGCCTCGTTCTTGATAAAATCCCGCATCACACTATTAAAATGGAAACTCGCTCCGAATTCGGTTTCAAAGAATGATCTCAGGTCCTGGCTGCAGTGCCAGCCCTTACCGATCACCATCTCCCGGCTGAAGGTTTTGGGCATAGTGGAATGAGTTTTATGCTTGACAATCGGCTTTTCAACTTTGCCGGAGGATAGAAATTGTTCAATCCGTTTGCTGAGTTCCAGTTTTCCACCAGAGGTGGGCAGATTCTGCGCGCGGCAGAAAGAGGTTAGTTCTTCTTTCAGCCAGTAATTCTGTTGGAATTCCAACAGAGTAATTTCTTTCGTTAGTTCTGGTCTCAATGCTTGTCCTTATTAATTAATCAACTATAAACAGTTTAGCCCCAGTCGCGGTGGATGACCGATGCGCCTCAGCGCCGTCTGCTACCTGATAGCTCATCCCCGGTGTGAGGACGAAGGTTCTGCCATCCTCCAGTTCGGTGTGCAGTTCGCCTTCGAGGCACAAGAGGATGTGGCCTTTGTTGCACCAATGGTCCGCCAGGTAGCCGGGGGAGTATTCGACCATGCGCACGCGGATGTCGCCAAACTGCTGTGTCCGCCATGTGGCAACGCCTGTTTCACCTTGATGCTCAACTGGTTCGATCTGTGCCCAATCCGTGGTGCCAAAGGGGATGTTATTCAATTCCATAAAAAATCCTCTACTTGCTAATTATCGGGCGACCTGGCACCACTCGCCGCTTAGCGGCTCGGGTGTGCATCGATCTCACCGGTCGCCCTTAACACGGCTAGTTTGATGTTTTATTGCACTTATTTTTAGTGTTTTTAGTGTGTTTCGTGGTTAAAAACTGATCTTCCTTTTCAAGCGTGCCTCTTCGATCAATGCCAGCATTCCGCCAAGGTTGACATCCCAGCTTGACCCTTCCTGTTTTTCGATGGCCGCCAGCACCAACTCGGCGTAGTTTTCAGGCTGCTTCACCCGCAGCGCCACCGCCTGCAGCAGCACCTCACACAGCGCGGAAGTCATTTCTTTAAATAATTTATTGTTGGGGGATGGGCTCTCGCTGAGCAGCGCCGCCAGGTCTTTCACCCGGCCGGCAGTGGTCTTGCCGCCTTCGCGGAAGAGAAAGCCGCTGGGCGCTTCATTGGAGGGATGCCACAAATCGTTCATTTTCGCGGCTTCACCTTTCGGCTCAAGGGCGCAGATCTGCTCAGCCAGTCCATCAATCGCGCGTGCAATGGGGATGACCGTGCCCTCATACGCACCGCCATGTGGTTCGTAGAGGGAGGGCATGCAGTTATAGTCCGCGGCGCGCATCATGTCGCTGAAGCATTGCAGTCGGCCATCCAGACAGGACACGTTGTTGGGGAACTCTTTGGCCAGCGCCTGCATGCGTTCAAGCCGCGCCGGGCTGCCACTGTCGCCGTGGACCGTGGTGAACACCACAAATAATGGTAAATTCTTGTCTGCGCGTAAGAGTTGGCGGGTGCTTTCAACCATCACGTCGTGCAGTTTCTGCGCCACGCGGCGGCCCATGCTGACCACGATCACCTTATCCGCACATTGGCTGCTGATCTCGGCCGGCAGCAGCGCCCGGGCTTCAGCCTGCGTCTTGAAGAGCTCCTTACGCGCCTCAACCGGATTCTCGATCAGGGCTTGTTTGAGCGCCAAAAGCGAATCGCTGACTCTGGCGAATGAGGCGTTGTTAATGCCCACTACTCTGCCCATCAAGGCTTGCAGGTGCGGTGCCATCACCCTTGTCTGGATGGCTTCATTGCGCATGCCGTAGGCGAATCCGCGGTTGACGGTGGTGACCACATCGGCCAGTTCCATGCCGATTTCGAGCGCTGTTTTAATGCCTTCGGTTTTGCGTTCTGTACCGAAGCGTTGAAAAGTTTTACCGAAGGGCTTGATCTCGTTGACCAGGCATTCGTCAAAAGTGTTATGCAGGGTCAGTGACACATGATGGCGGCTGCGGGCTAAGACCATTGCTGGCACGGTTTCCCAATCCGCGGCCCACACGAACTGCTGCGCTGAAGCAAACTGCTTGAGCAAGGCATCCACGGCCAGGCCGAACCACAGCGTATCTTCGCGCAGGCTGGCTAATGGAATGTCGTATGGTGTTTCGCCGCCCTCGAAACGTCCGTCAATGGCAAGATAAAGGATGGGTGCGAATTCGTCCGTGGTGACAAGCACCCGGCAGGGCAATCCGTTCACCTTGAAGGTCCAGTCCGTGGGTTTGATTTTGCCGTTGGTAATCGGATCGTCTTGCGGTTTATCGCGTTTCAGGTTTGGGCACCAGGGCGCAATCATGATGCCGCGTTTGAAGTTGCGGCGTTCCTGTTTGGTGACCGCGGTGATCCCCGTGCAGGGCGTGTATTCAGTTTCGTAGCGCAGCATAAAAAACTGTGCGCTACCGATCTTTTTCATTAACTTTTCTTCCAGTGGGATGCTCAAAGATAACCCTCCCATAACAGTGAATCGTTGAGTCCATTATACATTGTCATTATTCCTTACGGATTTGCTAATCAAAAAAGAGCGAGAAAATTTGTCACTCTTTTTTACTGAATTTGGTAATTTTGAGGGAGAGCCTATTTTACCTAATGTCAGCCATCATCCCCAATAGGTGTTTGAAAGCTACCTGAGTATTTGCATCCCAGATTTCAGATGGACTATACGTGATTAATTCAATCAGTCTGTCTTTATTAGGAATGAAAGCTACTTCATAGGACACATCATTGCCATTGATATTTTCACAAACGCCAATTTTTGATTCCCACTGCCCCCCCATGCTGTCCATGCGATCCCCATCGCCGAGTGTGCAATCACTCAAATTTAAACCAGATAATCGATCAGTTTTCCATGCATTCAGATGTTCCACGGGATCGGCAATCTCATTGATAACAAATATCGCCAAACCACTTTGTTCATCTTCTGATTTGAACCATAATCCATTATCCTGCCAAGTTGGCGTAGGTTTCTGCCAATCATGCACAAACATTGTCTGTAAACCAATTGAATGGTCAGCGTGTTTCTGCCATAGTTCGATTCTATCCCGCAAGTCGCTAAAAGTCTTTTGCAGCTCGGTCCATTGATCCGTCGGAGCGAACCACATCACTTCCATTATATCTTCTGAACGTTGGATGTAAGCCACTTGAGCCGTAACCCCCTCACCATTTGCGATTTTTGTGGAGAGTGTCAGCCTGGCAATGGTTACTTCTGGACCATCAGTCACAGTTTCAGGTGTGAAAGTAGAAATTCCAACAACACCTACTTTTGAGCTTCCCCAAGAACTTAACAAAGCGTCCGGGCTGCCTTGTAATCCTATTTGAAAGGTAACACCTAATGGCTGATCTGGATCTTTAACGAATTCCCCCTCACCAAAGGTCAAAGGCGAGGAACCATCCCAGTTGCCAGGGAAGGCGAAACTCAACTCATTTTTTGTGGAGGCTGTTGTGGACCATTCACTTGATAAAAACTCAGTGGGTTCAGGTTGCGGGAGATCAGTTGGCGTTGGTATTGGAGATGGTTGCGTTTCAGTTGGAAGAGCGTTTTCCAATGTTACTGTGGGGCTTATATCATTTTGGCTGCATGCTGAAAAAAGCACTGCAAAAAGAACGATTACAATGACAAAACGAATTGTTTTCATAATTATCCTCTTTGGTTAACGTATAAATGATTACTCGATTGTACAAAACAGTCTATTTGAGCTACATTGGGATCTTTTTTGATTTATACACTCTTTGATGCAGTCACATTTAAGGATTACATACATTATTGCATATTCTTAAAATAATCCAAGTAGTAATCAGAAAAATGTTGCCCAGGGAGTGTAAGCGCACGGCCAGTTGAGCGCAGTGTTGAAATAAAGAACAACGGTTTCGCCTAGGGTTTGGGTATGGGTAATAGTCGCCCTCCTGGATAAGTCAGATCTTTGCGAGTCTCAACCAAGAAACTGATCAGCGCTTGATCTTCGGCATCTTCAACCTGCAAGTCGAAGACTTATCCATTGATCTTGAAGTGAACCTCGCCCAGTAAACTACTTTCGTGTAGTGAACCGATGACATCTGTGACGGTGAAAGTTCTGGGTGGGTCATTAGAGATGAAAGTTGCCTCTAGGCACAGATCGGGGTTGATCGGCCAATACTTGAATCCATCGAAGTCTTTGAGGGCTGGCGACTCCACATCCCAGGCAGCATGATCTTGTTGGCGTTCGCGTTGCCAATGAAGCTGTAACCCTTTTCTAGTATTAACAGCCTTGTCAGTGCCAGCCAATGCCACGAATTGGCGCGCACCCGTTCGTCGCATTCTTTGCGGCAGGTTTGAACAGTATGTTGCCAATTTTGAGTGTGCATAAGTTTCATTTATTCTGCAGGATGTGACTCTAACACTGGAGCCAGTTTCAATTGATTGGTGCGCTTCATTGAAAGCAGGTAAACCACCAGCAGCGCCACAAGCAGCACGAAAACGAAAACAGGGATGGTTTCAAGCGAGATTCGGCGAGCGAAGACCCCCATCAAAGTGGGCAGCAGCGCGCCGCCGATACCTGCTGACATCATTTGAAATCCAATCGTGTTGGCAGCAAATTTTGGGCTGACACGCGCACTGGTGCCAGACATCAAAGCCGGGAAGATCGGCGCAATGGCAAAACCGATCAACACCACGCCGATCAAACTGACAAGAGGGGCGGGGTTCCACCACAGCATGATGGCCCCGATAATCGCGCCGCCTGCACCGATCAGGATGGTTTTATTAACCCCCAGGCGCTTGGCATAAATTCCGGCCAAAATGCGCCCGATGGTAAACAAGGCATAAAAACTGCCCGCCCAGAAACCGGCGGTCTTGGTAGCAATGCCGCGCGACTCGGTGAGAAGGGTGTATGCCCAGGCGCCTAAACCCATTTCGGCGCCCACATAGAGTACAAAGAGCAGCATACTCAGCCAAACTTCCGGCTGGTTCAAAGTTTCTTTGTAAGAAGTTTTATATTCGGTAATATTCTTTTCTTCTTTAGAGTCGTTCTGTTTGGGTTTAGCTCCCCACATCTTCATGGTCAAGAAGAAGGTGATAGCCAGCACAATCTGAAAAATGGCAACCACACGGTAACCAAAATACCAGGTATTTAAAGAAGCCAACCCGAAGGTCATGAGGATAGGCCCGAGGGTTACGCCGATGCCATAGCTGGCATGCAGCCACTGCATCAAGCCTTCAGTGAAGTTGGCAGCGACATAGGTGTTCAAACCAGCATCAATGGCGCCTGCGCCAAGACCACCCAACAAACCCAAAATAGCCATCATCCACCATGCCGGAACGATGGTATAGCAAAGCAGTGCAAAGCCGGTTAATCCGCATGAAGCGGCAAGCAGACCGCCAACCCCCATTTTTCGCAGTAGAAAACCTGACGCAAAACTGGCACTCAGGTAACCCACGGTGCTGGCAACCATAAAAAATCCGAGCGCGTCGAGGGGAACTTGAAAACCAGCTCGCATCGAAGGCCAGCCTACGCCTAACAGCCCGTCAGGCATACCCAATGCAATAAAAGCGATATAGGCCAGAAGAATCAAACCGATTTTAATAGCAGGTTTTTTTGCAGTCGTCATTAGTTGTGTCCCTCGTTATAAAGATTTGACAATTATAGCACTAGTTGCAACCGGTTGCATAATACTCTTTGTTTACACATTTTTGAAGGTTGAGAAAAAATAAAAAAAAGACGCTATAGTATTCTATAAGCGTCTTTTTTGAGGGCAAAAAATCTTGCCTAATCGTGTTTGCCTTTCACCAGTTCCATAATTTCAGATTTGGTTGAATAAATCTTTACCAATTTGCCGTCACGCATTTGCAGCACTCGATCTACATATTCACACATGCGCAGATCATGGGTGACCATAATGCCGGCGCGGTTTTGTTCGTGGATCAACCCTGCGAAGGTCTCAACCACCTGGTAGGCGCGTTCGGTATCCAGGCTGGCGGTGGGTTCGTCGGCCAGCACCAGGCTGGGGTTGTGGATCATGGCGCGGGCGATGGCCACACGCTGCTGCTGACCACCAGACATTTGACCGGGCAGGTTGTGCAGCCTTTCAGAAAGCCCAAGCCTGGCCAGCAGCTCTCGCGATCGTATTTTACCGGTCTTGTCGAGGCGGCCGTTGAGACGCAGCATTAGTTCCACATTTTCAACTGCACTGAGATAAGGCACCAGGTTGTTCGCCTGAAAGGTGAAACCGATCTTGTTGCGGCGCATTGCGACGCGGTCTACCTCATTCATGGCAGCCAGGTCCTGTCCGTCGAGGATCACCTTGCCGGAAGTCGGTTTGAGCAGCGCCGCAAGGATGGAAAGCATGGTGGTCTTGCCGGATCCGCTGGGGCCGACCAGGGCAACAAATTCACCCGGTTTAACCTGCAGCGAAACCTCATCCACGGCGTTAATGACGCCAGATTCACTCTGGTAGGTTTTGGTAACAATTTCTGTTTCTAGCGCGTAAGTATTCATCATGGATTCCAACTCTAGGAGAGCCCCAATGCTTTGAGGGGTTCAATCCTGACTGCGTAACGGGTGGAGATAAGGCCACTCAAAGGTCCGATCAGAAGTAATGCAATCACAGCGATGGCCGTGGTGGTTCCGTTGAAAACAATCGGTACGGTTGGAGGAAAGGAAAGCGAGAACAAGAAGGTCATAAATCCGCCGATGGCAACGCCAACCATGGTAACCACGATAATTTGAAGGATTGAGGCCATGGCGACAATCGGGTTTGAAGTGCCAATGGCTTTGAGAACGCCAATTTGGGCTACTTTTTGTAATATTTGGATTTGGAAAAAGCCGCCGATCACTAAAACACCGATAAAGAGGGTGAATCCGCCTTGCAGATTGAGGGTGCTTTGTTGGGCAGAATAACCGGGAAGCGCATTGATGGCTTGCTTCAAGGTTGCGGTTTCGACATTGTTGACTTGAGATACGATGCTTGCACTGACTTCTTCAATTGCAGCAGGGTCAACCAGTTTTATCAGGATGACATTGGCCACAGGATTTGAACTATTGATCTCGGCTTCTGATTTGGGTTTGATGCGATCCCAGGTATAAAATGGAACAAATACCGAAGGCTGAAGGGAATATTGTTGGCCATCCGAGACGCCAACGATGCGCAATGTGTAAAATTCATCTTGAGTTCCCTGGGTTACACGGAGTGTCAGATCGTCACCGATTTTCAAGTCGCTGCGCAGGGCCGTGTTTTTATCAATAATCACTTCATCAGACAGATCTGTGCCTAGCTGCTGCCCTTGAACTACGGCAGGTTCACCTGTGTGTCCGGGTTGAACGCCAAGCAGCGCAACCTTGAGAGGTTCCACATCTCCCGGCAAGATCAAGGTCGCATTGGCCGTGCCAAGCATGCCAACATCGGCCACCCCTTCCACGCGGCGGATGGCCGCCAAACGGTCTTTACTCAATCGGCTGGCCGCGATCAAGAAATCTGACTTGGATTGGTAGGCAATCAATTCAGCATCCAACTTGGCGATATATTCTTTATTGCCGTTGCCAAGACCTTCACCCAAAGCAGCGATAAACAGCACCAATAACGTAATCAGGGCAATGACCAGGCTCACCAGCAGAAAGCGGCTGCGGTTGCGCCATATTTCTTTAAGGGCCAAAAAACCAGAAATTTCAATGATTTGTTTCATTGCGTTTTCTCAGCCCTTTCTACTTGAGGAACTCAACAGCAGCAGTCATACCCCAACGCATCAGTGGATCGGTTTGAGTCAGCAGGATGGTTACGGTGTAGGTGATATCACCGCGTTTTTCTTCAAACAATGAGTTAATGTAGGTAACTTCGCCTTGAAGCGATTTTTCAGGAAGTGCGTCAAGGATCACGTTTGCCTTTTGTCCGGCGGTGATGGAAGTTACTTCGGTTTCGGTGAGGTTGTCAGTTTTAACAATCCAATTTGAATAGTCTGCCACCACCACAGCTAGTTCACCTGCGGTCACTTTTTGACCAGGCTGCAAGGTAAGATCGACGATGGTGCCAGCAATATTTGCAGTCAGGGTCAATGCATCGATTTGACTTTGGGCGTTTGTCACCGCAGAAAGTGCAGAATCCAGCCTTGCTTTTGCCATCTGCAATTCGTTGGAATCAGAATCGTTTTGTAGTTTTTCCAACTGGCGCTGTGCATCTTCAAATTTGGCTTTGGCGACTGCAACTTCAGCGTTCGAAATGGATAAATCCTGTGTATTGGGTGGGTTGATAAAGTTATTCAAATTGAGTTTGGCTTGTGTAAGATTCAACCTGGCGTTTGATAGACTGCTGAGGGCTGCTGCCTTGAGGGGATCAGAATCAGGCGTTTCGCTGAAATCGTTATATTTCTCTTCCGCGGTTTTTACGATATCTTCCGCAATCGTTACTGCTGCACGGGCTGCATTAATCACGTCAGGGTTGGATTGCCGCGCTTGATTTTCAGAGATTTTGTTCCAACGGATTTTGTCATAGTCTTTTTGTGCATTTGCCAGGTTCAATTGAGCCTGCGCAAGGGTTAAGTCTTTTGAATTCAGAAGCTGGTCGTAAGCTTGTTGAGCGGCCAAGGCTTCAGCCTGGGCGTTTTCAAGGGCAAGCTCGGCGGCAGCAGAAGTGTTAAGACGAACCAACACCTGTCCGCTTTTGACCGTATCACCGTTCTTCACCAGAACCTCTGCCACCTGGCCAGATACTGAGAAGGAGTGCGCCAATGAGTTGATTGGCTGCAGGCTACCTTCAGCTATCAAAGATTGATTCTGAACATTCACAGAGGCAGGTGCAGCGCCTTGTTCGGGTTTTGCTGCACAAGAGGTCAGGAATAGTGCAAAGACTACTAGAAGAATTAAGAATACAGGCAATTTTTTCATATCAGATCTCCAAACATTTATAGATTACTTGACGCCACGACCAATGGGTTCATCGAATGATTTCGTCCAATCAGTAGAGAGGACTCCGTTCAAAAATAATTCCAAAGAAGGATGGTCGGCAATATTATCGTAATAGTATGGGAGCAGAATTTTGCCGTTCGTGCCGATAATAAAGGTGCCAGACATGAGCATGGCATCCTGGCCTTCTGGCGGACCTTCAACCTTATACCCTCTTTTTTGCGAAGCTCTGACCGCAGCCAACACCTTCCAGTTTAGAAAAGTTTGCCTCAGCGTACCGCGTTCCAATCCATATGCAGTATAGGCTTTTCGCTCAGGGTCGGCCAAACAAAGCAATCCAGGTGCGAACTGTTTGGCAAACAAAGCGGTAGTTTCTGGGGTCCCCTGGGTAATGACTACAATTGATAAACCGGCAGCTTTGATACTGTCATGGGCTGACACCAATTCAGCAAGCATCTCTTTACATTGGGTGCAGCCGAAATGTCTGGTAAAAGCCAATACCAGGGGTTGTTTTGCCCAAAGGGATGATAGTTGGACTTCCTGTTTATTGGTGTCAAGCAGTTTCAAATCAGGGGCAGAGGCATTAAAGTTGAGATGTTTTGTGTTCTTCATGTTTCTCCCAAATTAATTCATTTTTATCTAAATTAAATAGTAACAAATTACAACAATCAGCGCATTAGAATGTATAAGGTTAGTAGCGTGTTTCGGGATTTTTTATGAATTATTCACAGCGAAATTAAAGGTAATGAACCTAATCTGATATGCGCTAATTTTTAATCAAAAACCGAATTATTCTCACTTTTTCACAATTGGTATTGAGGTAAAGAATAGTACAAAAAAGGATGACGCAACTTCTAGCATCATCCTTTTTGTTTACAGCGTGTCTATGGAGTGACCAGCATTTTTCATCAACCAGACGTAACCGTCTTCGAGCCCGGGTTGGACGGGCTGCGCGTTGGGATAATCTGAGGCGCGTTCTCCGACCATGAGATATAGGGTACCTTCGGCCAAGTGCAGCATGGAGACGATGGTCAATCGAACATTAATATTATCTGGTGCAGGCTGGATTTTTGTTATTTTATCAATCCCATGGTGAGGAAAGAGAAGATGACAATGTCGCTGAGGAGGTGAATCCACCATGACCAGAAGAGCCCTCGGGTTTCTAGCATGGCTTTGCTCAAGATCCATCCCATAAAAACGGATGCAATGGCACCGGGTATTCCGCTGGGAACACCAAAGTAATGCGAAATGCCAAAAAATGAAGCTGCCATCCATAGAGCATTCAGACTACCAGCAACAGGTTCAAGCGTGGCCAGCATGGGTGCTCTAAAAATCATTTCTTCGTTAAACGCATTTAATGCGGCATAAAAAATGATGGAAGGTAGAAAGGGCAGCATATTAACAAACAAACTGCTTGAGGGTTTCATGCCAAGGTAAAGCGCAACCCCCAACCCAGCGGCGATACAAAACGACCAGAGCAGGCCAAAGTTCGTCCAGGGTTCAGGTTTTGGAAACCCCAACAGCTTAACGGGTGTAATTAGCGCCTTGAGATTGCCGCGGGTTAAAAAGATGTCTTTACGTTTATAACCCAACACAAACAAGATTAAGATCATGAAGACCGAGACGGCAAGTTTTCCGGTTTGCTCAGCTTGCATGCGTTGGTCAAATACATTGGCGCCGAATAAATTTTGCAGAAAGGGGATGGTGAAGTTAATCCGCGAACTCAGTTCCAGCAGGCCAAAAAATGCAATCATGATCAGAAAAAAATTATGCAATAGTTTGATGGGTTTATAAAAGTAAGAAGCCACAGCCAGAATACCCAAAAGAATGAGTTTGGCAGCCAGCATCCATGCAGGCACCGAGCCGGTGATTTCAGAAAAGGCGATGTCTGGCAGGGCGCTAATCAATGCAACAATGATCCACGCGAAGATGATGAGGCGGTGATTATTAGTTTGGGAGGGAGCGGCAGTTGGCATGAGGTTTTCCTGGTAAATACATTTTTGGTTTGATTCATGGAATTATAAGTTAATCCATACATTTTTTAGGAAAATGCCATTGAGTTTTTATTTATTTGCCGCAAGTTCAGGCGTTATCAACGTTGAGAGAGGTGGTTATCACGTTTAAACCCTAGTTCAAGGGTGAAGCTCGATTTCTTCAGGTATCCAGCGAAAAGGACAGTTTTTCATAATTATCTTGATTTTTTATTTCTTGTAATTATTGATCAAGTCACGCAGTACAGGTTTAATAGGCGGGCTGACTTCATCAGGGATTTTAATAAGATTAATGAAATTGTTTGCACTATCTCAACTAAGTTGAGTTTCATACATTCATTTTATTACAAGAAAACAGCAGATACCATGTGACCTTCATCATCATTAGTAATTCCTTTTGTTGATTAATCAAAAGCATCGTCGCGCCAACCATAATTAATGGCTGGTGCCCAACAAGCTTTCGTAATTCCAACAAATAGCTCATTTTTTCCTCATGAGTAATAGGCAGGCTTTTGGCTAAGGCGATGATTGGTTTTGCTTGACAAAGGAAAACCAGTCGTTAATTCAACCATTGGTTTAGAAGCATTGTCAAGCGTCTTTACTGGTTTGCTGTGGTGAGATCGGAAAGCTGCAAAGCAGCGTATCCAAATATTCCACACCGCGAAAGTGCGGACAGAGAGACACATTCTTAACTGCGCACCGGTGAATGTTCGTGGATTCGGCTTGATTCCACGGGCAGGCGTCTTGCTGCCAGGCGATATCATTAGCAGGGGTGGCCAGGTCAATATCCATGTTGGCACCCTTAAGTTTATGAATGGTAGTTTCCATCGGTGAGGTCTCCTCACTAATATTTATACACCAGCGTAGGCTTTTTTAAACCCTAAAAGTCGAGTTTTTCAATTAAAAATTACTGGCAAAAAAAAGCACCCGGCCTAAAAAGGTGGGTGCTTGTCAGCTCATCAGAAAACCTTATGCGGCTTGCGGCAAATTGATGCGGCGGCCAATTTCCATTTTCAAGTTCTGATCCACGTGAGCAACTTCGTGGGTGAGGATGTTTCTTTGAACAGTACCAGTGAGGTTGTTCATTAAACTATCAGCCATTGCTTCAACATTGTGTGCGTGTTCCACAGCTAATTTTTCTAACATGACACCATTCAAAATTACCGACACCAGCCGGTTAATTCGCATTGGTTTTACCATTTCTTTTGAAACATTATTCGTATTCACAAACAATTACCAACTCTCTATTAGATTTTAATGACCCGGTATTATATCGTATAAAAAGTCCAATTTGGTTAAATGAGAAGATTCTCATTGAGTGAAATGAGTGGTGGCAAACATTCATAATAGACATTAAATGGATTTAAGGACTCTTAACACTCTCAGAGTGACCCATTTGTTGGGCTCATTAGGCTTGCCGTAACTTCTCCAAGTTTTGCCTACATAATCATATTCCAAAGGCCAACGGCCTAAATAATCCTGTTTATTGAGAATAATTTCAAGCGCGCTCTCAAGGCGTGGATCTTTGCCCGCACCTAAAGAAACGAGAGCTTCAATAGTTTGTAAAAGGTCGGTGACATAGAAAACCGGAAAGCCAAGTTTCCACCAGTTGCGGCTGGGATGGTCGTTCAAGCCGTTTGGAAATTCTGCTTTAGCTAAATCAGTATTTAGGAAAAAGTCCAACCCCATTTGAATGGCTTTCTCAATCATGGGTGTGTGTTTCTCTTTAGGCAAGATACCAAAGGCCAGCATAACTTTGGTTGCACCCCAGGCGCAGGGCATTTTGTTGTTTGCGCCGCAGGCGAAGTTTGGGCCACATTTGTAAGCATAATAGCGGATTGGCGCTTTGCGATCTGTATTTGGTGCGATGCCGTCACCGGTCACTGAACGCGCCATCCAATCAAAGGCAGACTGTATACGCGGGTCTTCACAGCCGAGCTTCAGAAGCGTCCAGCACAGGTTGCCTTGCAGGCAGTCGATGGTACCCGAAGGTTCCTGGTTATAAGCGAATTGTCCGCCTGTTGCGAGGGCGTTATCTAGCAGATAAGTGCAGGCTGTGCCAATGCGTTCATCCTCGCGGATGTCAGCCCCCAATTGCGCAAGCAGCATCAGCGACCAGACGGTGGATTTATATTTAGGACCGTAGCCAGGGCCGGGTTTCTGCCAAAAACCTTTGGGGTCCATTTTTTCGAGTATATGAGCAATCGGCCCTTGTTGGTGGGCTGCTTGACGCATCGCCTTCAGTTCTGCGTTTTCGTAGGGCAGTTGTTCCAAATCGCGCAGAGCCAGATAGCGTACCTCAGGGTTTTCAATATCAAGAAGCCAGGCAAGTGGGTTTCCGTTAATATTGTTGTCCAGGGTCATATTACCTCCTGTTAATCAGCGGAAATTCTATTGGTTTATGCCCCACTGTTTGTTCAAGGCGTCAAAAATGGCAGCGCTGGCGACTGTGTCTTCCCAGGGAATCAAGTCGCTTTCAATTTTTCCGGCACGGAGCAGGTCTGCGCAATGCCGAATCTGATATTCAAACCCATCGGGCACAGGTTTCTTGAATTTTTCGATGGTTTTTCCATTTTCGTCACAAAGAGTGCAGGTTTGGGGGCCATAACAGTTTTCCAAGATGATACGCCCCTGGGTGCCGTAGATATAGGCTTCTTCCATGGCACGGACGTTGAATCCGCAAGCCAAATTGGCCAACTCACCGTTTTCAAACTTCATCGAAAAGGCAGCGGCTTCATCCACACCATTTGGGGCGAGCTGAGCCGACCCGGTCACACTCTGGGGATAACCTCCTGCAATGCCAATGGCAAAATCAATGGGGTAAATACCTACGTCAAACAAACTGCCGCCGTCGGTTTCTTTGTTGAAGATTCTGTTATAAGGGTCATATGGCGTACGGTAGCTAAAGTTGGCGGTGATCAATTTCACCTGTCCGATGCGGCCATATTTTACCCACTCCTGGGCTTTGATATAAGCAGGCATGCAGCGCGTCCACATGGCTTCCATGAGGAAAGTTTTGTTCTTTTTTGCCAGGTTCACTAATTCAATCGCCTGCTTTTGGGTGGTGACAAAGGGCTTTTCACACAAGACGGGTTTGTGAGCTTCAAGGCACTTTTTCGCGAACTCATAATGAAAGTTATGGGTCAAGCCAATGTATACCACGTTGACATCGGGATCGTTGATCACTTCTTCGTATGTAGCAGCGGCTTTTTGAGCTTTAAATTGTTTAGCGAATTTTTTTGTACGTTCTATGTCGCGTGAAGCCACTGAGCACAATTCAACGTCTTTTACAGTATTCAATACTTTTGCGAAACGGGTAGAGATTATACCAAGGCCGATGATTCCAAATTTGATCGTCATTCTTACCTCCCAAAACAAAAAGTCTTTATTAATCATATACCAGAAATCATGCGCGGTCAAAAAAGCTCTCCCGGTTGAGAGGGAGAGCTCAAAATCTATAATTGGAATGCTAATTGCTTTTCTGCGGTACCTGCGGGATGATCCAACTAATTAATGCTTGTGGAGACCGTGTTTGGATGTAGAGTTTGCCAGGGCCAGTTAACTCCACCACCAGACCTTCACCAGACAGGATGGTTGATTTTAGCCCACCCACTGATTTTGTCTGCACATCCATGGTGGCTGAAAATGCTACCAAATGCGAGGTGTCAACAATGTATTTCTCACCTGGTACGAGTTCTTTTTCAAAGATCGCGCCGTATGAAGAGACTAATAGTTTGCCGCTGCCGGTGGCTTCAAGCATTGAGACGCCCTCACCAGCTTTGAAAGCCTTCATGCTGAATTTACTGTTGAGATCAATGCCGTTTTCAGAAGCGAGATAAGAGCCGGATTGAACCATGAGCGGTGTGCCGGTCATGTCTATTTGAGCGATGTCACCGGGTAAATTAGCAGCGAGGGTCACTTCGCCACCCTGGGGGCCGGCCACCCAGAAGTTTTGGAAGAAGGATTCGCCGCCGAGGACAGCGCGCCCAAGTGATTTGAACAATCCGCCTTCAGCTTTGGTTTCTACTGCCACACTGGCTGAATGGCTGACCATGGCGCCTGAATCCGCGCGAATACGTTCATTGGGTATGAGTTTGACGACTGCGAGAGAATATGAGGGTCGAAACTGAATATCAATTTCCATTTTAATCTCCTGTTAAAAAAACAAACCAATATAATTATCTTTGATGATTAAAGTCTATTCACTATTTGTTTCATTTTCATTAGATTTTTCAGAAAAGTTGGTGTAACATTCTTTCTGTAAAATGCTGAACCTTAACAAAAGCGGTGAGTCAGAAGTATCCTTAAGGTGACTAAACCAAAAAAGGAGAACAAAATGACTCACCAAAATGATTATACCTTTGCAG
>Ga0180732_1000315_pt1 | contig 44482 bp, 72 predicted proteins | sample KR11_01MetaG_FD_148674 | JGI IMG/M metagenome (GOLD analysis project Ga0180732, IMG submission 148674) | Groundwater microbial communities from the Olkiluoto Island deep subsurface site, Finland - KR11_0.1 MetaG | ecosystem: Environmental > Aquatic > Deep subsurface > Groundwater | place...
TGCATTTGAAAACAATCTCCAAGCGGCACCATTAGTAGAGCCCCCTGTTGCATAATCCAACATTATTTCTCCCGTAGCAACGAATAATTTAGAACTCGGCGCCGTCGTCCCGATGCCGACTTTGCCGGTGCCATCTATCACCATTCTGTCTACTAAAGACGCTTGAGCAGCATCAGAATTTGTTTGAAATCTTAATTTCCCTTTCCAACTACCAGAGTCAAAACCTCCGATTATGGCTGCATATTGCCAAGATGTATAGGTAACTCCTGGTGCAAAACTTATCCCTGGAGAACCGCCAGTATATGTTGCGGCGGCAAATCTTGCCACTATTGTATCGTCAGTAGCACCACCATCATTGACGTGAAATGTTGTTAATGGCCCCGTCGTGCCGATGCCGACCTGCCCAGAAGTATTTATAGTTAAAAATGGATTAGTGCCTACTGTAGTCCCATCTCCTATTTGAAATTTATCATCATCATCACTTGCCCCATCACTTACATTCCCAGCCCAAAAGTCAGTATCAGTAGCAGTAGATTGGTCAAAGATTATTGCGGGAGAGGATGAGGTTATGGTAAGGTTGCCGAGCATTGTATCAGCGGCGGAGTTGACTACAAATGCGTCATCTACTGATAAGTCATCATTGGTTAGAGTTATATTTGTCCCTGCGGTAAGATTGGTATCTGATGAAATATCAACAGTGCCAAAAGAAGGATTCCCTGCGGCATTACCGTGTAATACTGTTGTAGTCGTTCCTTGATTAACCATACCTACGCTTGCGCCTGTTAATGTAATTGGAGTAGATACTGAAATTGGAGTTTGTATAGTAAGATTATCTATTGTATCCAGTGCTTTCTGAATATCAGTATTGGTAATAGAAAGATTATTATTGAAGTTTGTAGTATCGGTCGTAACATTATCAGCTTCAGTCCCAGGGTTTCCGCCCTGTGCTCCAAAGGATAATGTCGGCAATAAACAAAATATGATTATAAGAAATACTCGTTTTAATACCATGCTAAAATCTCCAAAACTACGCCCGCAGTTGCCGATTGCATGTATAAAGTCCTCGTAGTTCCCAATACACCATCATCCCAATACCAAGTGTTTGCTTTGATAGTATAATATGTAGTCCCGCTTTCCGTTGATGTATATGTTATTTTTACATCATAGGCAGTCCTACATTGAACCATAATTTTATTACAACCAGATGGAAGTGCTTGCGAATATTCTGTATTTGCAGAAGTCAATGTCTTATTATAAACAATAGGATTATTAGGATATTCCACTTCCACTTTTTGCCCCGCGTAACACTCACCCGCCAAAACCAATAAAATACTTATGAATAAACAAATTTTTCTCATTTTGCCTCCAGAATAAAGTCTAAACCTTTGATTTCAGCTTCTATCTCTTTAGTATCTTTATTGTTCTTCTTCATAAACATTTGCTGTTCGTATAACTGTTTTCGTTTTTCTCTTATCTTATCGCCTTTAGTTTTTATAGAAAAATCTATATTATTACCTTTTATCTTTTCTTCTATCTTGTAGCGTTCTTCAAGAATAGGTTTTAAAAGTTCCGCTCGAACACGGTTAAAATCTTTCTCATAATCAGAATTTCTTACAAGTTTATCTATCAATGTTATATCTTTAAAGATACCCTCCATATAATTGATGGATATTTTCTCTTCTAACTGCCTGATTTTATTTTCTATATAACCTTGCCACGCCTTAAAATTATCTTCTAAAAAGATAATCTTTGAATTTATAGAACTAATTAAATTGTTATGTTCATTAAATTCAGTTCGTAAATTGCTTATATTACTGGCTAATGTAATAATCTTTTTATCTAATAAATCTAACTCTTTTTTATTGAACATAAATTAGCTCTCCTGTATTGAAAGTAAAATTTTCATTTGTTCCTGTAAACTTACGGGCCCATATATCCACATCTCATAAAACCCTTTTACTGGGATATTGAGATTATATTGATTTAGGATATTGGTAGACCAGTCTGCGCTATCAAACACTATCCTGTCTCGCTCATCGTAAATCTTAAATTTAAAATCTGTGGTAGACGTAGCGCTTTCTACATAGACTTGGTTTAAGATACCTGTTATCCTATTAGCGGTTAATCCTTTCCATACGCCTGCTGACCAGCCACTATCGCCTGCTGAAACTGTTTTTTCTTCTTGATGAATGCCTATCATAGAGACTCCTTTAAAATATATAACAGCCTATTAATAATCCACCAAAAAAACATATTGCAAGAAAAAATCCTATAAAAAATGACTTTATCATTCTCCGCCTGGTGCAATATTTTCTATTGCTTTAATTACAGGTTTTCGTAATAGACTAGTACCTATACCAGCTCCTACTAAACCAGTTCCCCATTTCCCAACAGTTTTAACTCCAGTAGCAAACCTATGTGCAGCTAAATCTTTAAATATTGATTCAGTAAAACTTCCTAAAAATGGTTCTAAGTTTTTCTTAATAAAATTAAAGTCTTTTGGAGAAGTAGCTTTCTGAAGTTCGTTAGCTATCATGCTACCTTGGCCAGGAATATCTTCAGTAATTCTATATATTTTATCTAACTCCATACCAGCGGTAAGACTTGATAAATCATCTACGAATGGGTCTTGGATATAACCTTCAATCTGTTTTAAAGCTCTTATTTGTTCTTTTGTAAGATTATGAAATCTAGCTAAATTCTTTTCGTTTAATAATCCTTTTGTAGCGAGATTTTCCATCTCAAAAGCAGATTTTTCTAATTGTCTTGCATATTGTATACCTGACATACCAGATTTATCAGCAGAGTTATAAAGAGCATCTCTTAACTGCATTATAGATATATCAGAAGGTTTATCTTTTAATAATCTTGATAACATATCCCTATATGTTAAAAAATCTTCTTTATTAATTTTAAATCCTTTTAGAACTTTACCTTTATATGGAGTTCTTAAATCTTGGTAAAGCCTTGTTAACTCGTCTAAAATAGGGTCTAATTTAGAACCATATCTTGTTGTAGGTTTTCCAGTCTGGTCTACCCAGCCCTTTCTTTTTAAGATAGTACTTAATTGGACTCTAAAAGAAGAAGCATCTATTATGTCATCAAATTTATCTACAATATTCTTATAATAACCATCTATCATCGCTCTTTTATTTTCTAATCCTTTGGTTACTTTTTGGTAGATATTATCAATATTATTATCATATAAATCTCTAACTTTATTTATAGCATTAACACCTTTTGATTTTATAGTATTTATAGCAGATTGAGATATTTTCAGTTTTTCTCTTGCAAATTTCTCTATTCCAGGAGTGAACTTATCTATATTAGTCTTAACAGCTTGCTGTGCTTTAGGAAGTAACTCTGTCTTTATATAATCGGATTTGAATACTTTTCCTAATTGAGCAGGAGACTGCCTTTCTTTAGTCATAAACCTTGATAATGCCTGTACTGGCTTCTGTTGCATTGTTACTCCACCTAAAGTACGCCCACCACCTACAGGAGTTTTTCCTGCTAACATCATTAATAAATTAGCTGGATTAGTAGCTATATCTCCTGCCATACCTAAACCAGAAGCTGCTATCATACCAGGTAATTCTTGCATTGTACTTGCAGGTTTATTTCCATAAGGTCTTGAAGCTCTTTTCTCTAATAACATCTCCTGAAATGTAGGTACTTTTTCTGGAGTAATAGCCCCTTTTTGATAACCTCTACCTAATAGTCCAGACCTTATAGCCGCGCCTGGTCTTTCAAATACATCGCCTAAAAAAGTCCTTTCTCCTGGTCTTTCTTGGTATTTAGTAAGTCCTGCTGGTAATAGATACTCAGCTTTCGTTCTTGGTCTGGAACTTACGACTTCCCATTCACTGGGGTTATACTTTTTCGTATCTTGGACTACTTCCCATTCGTCTGGATTATATATTTCATTGCCCATAAGCGCTCCTCGGGACCATCTTAATTTCTCCAGTTCTCTTATTTCTTATTTGTACCATATCTCCCTGTGATTGCTCTTGGCTTCCTCTGAATATATTTATCGGTTTTGCAGCTGGTGTACTTGAAACATTCTGCCACATTTCTTCAAAAGCCATTTCTTCGTCTTTACTAAGTTTTACGCTTGATATTAAAGCTTTAAGTCTATTCTGTATAACCCATGGATTCTGGCTATTTAATTTCTTTACTTCTTCTGGAGATATTACATTCTTCTCTATGGCTAAAGCAATCCTATAAGCATTTCTTAATGACTGGTGAATATTTCTTGAAAAGTCTGCTTCAGATGATATTTTCTTAGGCAATGTAGTTTTAATCATTCTTACAACACCTTCTATAATTCTATTTTGCCCAGTAAGTATTGGAGATAATGATAATGCTACTTCAGCTAATTGGCCTTCAAAACCAGTAATACCACTATAAGATTTGTAAGGGTCTGTTTCTCCAGTTATCCTTGCGCCTAATCTACCTGTTGCTCCTTTAATAGCGGGGCCAATACCAAGACCTCCCTGTTCTTTTGCCATTAGCTTACCTTGAGCTACTAACTCAGAAAATGCACCTTGAAGCCTTCTCACATTCTCAGAAGCTTTTAAATAACTTTCAGATTGCTTACTAGATAATTTAGTTGATTCTGTAATACCTGTCTTTTCTGCTTCAGCCCCTATATCTTCATATTTAGTAGGGTTTAAGTTACCCCATACATCTTTTTCGTAATTCGTACCTCTTAACTGTGGGGTATTACCTATATCTTGACCTTGCTGATTTTGGAATGGCATTATACCAGTTGCTCCAGATGGTTGTGGAGTTTGTGGTCTCATCTGTGAAGTTATCTGTGGTGCTCCTATTTGTGGAGGCATCTGTGGACTAGGAAAACCACCTTGTCCTTGAGCATTTTGCTGGCCTATTAAAGCAGATAATGGTATATTTAAAGCTTTAGCTACTTCTGCAAGCTTTCCAAGATTAAGCATTTGGTTTAAAGGATTCTGCTGTTCAATCTTAGCTTTTATTAAAGCTTCCATTATAGCATTTTTATAAGTTTGCTCTTGCTGTTGTTTATTCTGCCTGCCTTGCAGATATTGTTGAGCTGCTCCTGTAAATGCTGCGGTACTAATTCCCATAAAACCTCCTATTTAAAACCAGTTCCATATATTTTGACCTAAATTCCAAAGACCTTGGCCTACTTGAGCTGTTTGTAGACCAGTTTGACCGTATCCTAAATATTTCTGTAAATCACTTTGCTGAGGCATATTTCCTATATCTTGACCTTGTGTATTATAATAAGGCATAAAACTTGAACCAGTATTCTGTCCTGTTCCATAATTAGGGTTATATACTGGATTCTGTGGGAATAAATTACTCATCATTCCCATGCCCATTAAAGAAGCTAACTGCTCGTCTGCTGCTTGTCGCTTTGCAACTTTAGCATATTCTAATTCAAAACCACGTTGAATAGGGGTATTTTCTAACCCAGTATATCCTAATCCTTTATTATACCAGTCTGAACCAGAAGAACTTATCTGCGAACCTAAATTACCAAGTTGACCTGCTAACCCTGCTTGGAACTCCGGAACCCATTGAGCTAACTGCCCGCGTTGCCCTAAAGCAGTTGATTGCTGTTGAGCCAAATAATCACCTAACATATTAGCCCTGTATGTAGAGTCATACTGCCCTTGCGAAGCCATTAAAGGATTTATATATTTTTCATATTTCTGCCTATCTATATCCTGTTGAGCATTAAGCCCTGCCATTATCTGTTCTGTCGGGTCAGTCCCCATTAAACTTTGGAATTTATTAGAAGCTAAACCATATTCAGCTGGATTCATAGTTCCTTGCCTTACTTGCTCCATCCAAGTAGGCCATTGAACCGCTGAAGGAGATGGATAATCATAATCTTTTTGATTTAAGTATGCTAACATCGCTAATGGTAATAATGTCCCCGCGCCACCAACACCTTGATAAATTTGACCTAAACTACCCCAAAGACCAGCTTGACCTCCTGTTTGACCTCCTCCAGTTTGACCAGTTGCTTGATTGTTTAATAATCTTCTTAAATTATCTAAAAGATTAGGTTGAGAATTATTAGAATAAGTTAAATTATTTGGAGGCATATTCTGTCCTTGAATTTGAGCTAAATAATTAGCCAAATCAACAGAACCTTGAGGCATACCCTGACCTATATTTTGCATAAGAGTATTATAATCCATATAAGGTTGACCACCTACAGTCATATTCCCACCTACATTCCCAAGATAATTACCCCCACCACCTAATTGAGAATATATGTTTGGGTCATTAAAAAAAGAATTTATAGGCATTTGTTGTCCATTTATAGTAAGATTACCCATTAAATCTGATATAGGTGGCCCACCTATTGAATAATTAGGTTGAGCAGACATTTGCATTATTAAATCATTTATTAATTGTGTAGGTATCTGTTGACCGTTTATAGTCATATTATTTCCTGGGTTTTGCCAATTTGTAATATTTGGACTAAAAGAAGTCTGCATCTGTAAATCATTTATGAGTTGTGTATTCTGCGCTCCTCCATTCTGCCCCGTAAGATTCGCCCAATTTATTGAACCATCAGGGTTATAAATGCTTGCCATATTTCCTCCTAATTGAGATGCTGTTTGACCTTGAGTTCCTAATTGACTTAATAATGACGCATAGTTTATTCCTGCCCCTGCTCCAGTGCCTGCACCTGCTCCAGCTCCAATTCCACCAGATACATAGCCAGTTGTTGGAGCAGCACCACCATATAAAAGATTACTACCTGTTGAAGCAGCAGAACCTGCTCCACTAGTAGTAAGATTTGAACCACTTTGTAAAGCTCCCCAATCTAAAGGAATAGCAGATTCTACTACACTTCCACCACCTTCTACAGTTGCTATTGTCGCATCAGTTGCTGCATGCGGAGCTGTTTCCATTATACTTGAAGCGTTAGGACTACTAAGAAAATTTGTTATAGACTGAGTTATTCCCTGAGCGCCAGCAGATATTCCATATCCTTGAGCAGCTCCTAAACCTACAGGCAATATTGCATCTTTTAATTTAGTGCCTTCTGGGACGCCTTTTGAACCTGCAAGACCACCATAAGCAGCTGCAATAGCTTTTGCTGCTAATAAACTTGCGCCACCTGTCATAGGAGCGAATATAACACCTAATACACCTATAATAGCTTCAGTAATCATTTGAGTAGTCTTGTTTTCTGATACAAATGTCCTCTCTGCCTGCCTTCCTGGCTTGTGCATAAAATTCTGTAAATCTTCTGACATTAAATCAGTCATCACTGCACTTGCTACTTCTATCGGCCATTTCCAAAAAGCTGCACCATCTCTTTTTATAGCTTCATCTATGTGTTTAACTGATTCGGGGAGTAATGGATCAATTACTTTTTTAATAGGTTCATATATTGGTTCTAAAACTGCTTCATCAAACTTTTGAGCAACATCTTTTACTGGGTCAATAACTTTATCTTGAAACCAATTTCCTATCTTCTTAAAAAACCCATATCTAATTCCATCTACTTCATGTGGAGATACAGATATTATAAGTTCCTCTAATTCATGTTCCATATGCTGTTGATTTAATTTTTTATTCCCTGTATCTACAATAATAGCAGTTCTTTCTTTAGGATTTGCAAATCCAAATGTCTTATCAGCATATTCTTTATGCGGAACTAAATCTTTGTATTCTTTTTTGCTTACAATTCCTATCTTATACTCATTGTGTTTTTTAGGTCTATAATGGCTCATATATCTCCTATGCGGAATTTATAGTTCGTAAATTATTAGCACTATCTAAATAGTAAATTTTTCTTGAAGTTGAAGTAGCATGATTTAAAATTTTCACATCTGTTAATATCCCGCCTTTTCCATCTCCTGTCTTTGACATAACAGTGGAAACTGGGGCAGAATCTACCACTTCAATAGTTATCAATTTTGAATATATATCCCTCAACGTATCCTCTAACTTCGCTATAACCGCCGCCATTTGAGCGGTAGCTGAAGGGTCATCTAATATAATAGGTGAAGCTAGAGAGATGTCAGGGATTTTGATTTTATTCTCCTTTTAAAATTAAACTTGCTTCTTCCTTTGTAATGCCTAACTTTTTGAGTATCGCATTTTTCTTAACATCATCATCAAATTGCTTTGCTTTATATTCTGCCTGTTTTTCTTCTTGTCTTATTTCTTTATCTTCTTTATCCTTATCTGTCGCTAAAACTAAACGCCTTACTTGAATATAATCAGGAATACTCTCTACTAATACAGGCTTATGCTCTGGCGAAAACTGTCCTGAATGTATCGGCACATAAGGATAAGTTTCGCTAAAATCTATTTTATAATCCCTGTCTATTAATCCTAATATTGACAAACCTTTATCCTTTGCTTCTTGTTCCATCGCTTTTGCTTGATTTTTCTCTATTAAAATTATATCTTGGGTATTAGAGTCATAACTTCTAAATGGATGTGGTTGTTTATCAAAGTCATTTGAATTACCGTAAGCTGGATGGTCGGGAGCTCCTGCCATTGATAAAACTTCTTTTGTATTTTTATCTATTAAAGCCCAAAGCCAGTAGTCTTCGCCAGAAGCAGTTATATATCGTTGAATAGCATAAAGCGTATCTGTACTATCAGAAAATAATGAAATATTTGTAGTATAAGATGTCCAACCCAACATACTTCTATCGCTTCTTCCTGCGATACTGGCAGACCTTCCTTCAGTATTAGCTGTTGTCATTTTTATTTGAGGATAAAATCCATATTGTCCACCTGCAAAGGTATATTGGTTCATAGTGGCAGCTGTGCTATTACTTACTTCACTCGTTGCTGTCTTTAACATAGTGGTAATGACTTTTCCTGCGGCTATCGTAGTAGCGTTTCCAGCTGAAGTTACATCGCCTGTAAGGTTGGCGTTAGTAGTTACTGTTGCGGCGTTGCCTGAACAGGAAGTAGAAGCCCCAGTCAAAGCGGCTGTTACTGTCCCAAATGTTGGGCTTGAGGTAGTAGTTAGAGCTTGATTAATGGCAGTAAGGTTAGAATTATATGCTTGGACATCACTGCCTATCGCTAAACCTAAAGCAGCCCTTGCAGCTAAAGCAGTTGATGAACCAGTGCCACCATCGGCTACCGCTAAATCAGTGATGCCAGAAATCGTCCCGCCATTTATAGCAACGGTAGTTACTGTTCCTAAATTTGTCCAAGTGCCTGTTACTGTTACCGCATTTGTAAGTGTCCAAGCGGAAGGATGAAAAGTTAAAGCGTCGCCTGTGGCGTTACCTATGGTAGTATCACCGTTTAAGGTCGTAGCCCCTGAAGCAGTCAAAGTCGTGAATGCCCCAGTTGAAGCAGATGTTGAACCGATAGCGGAAGCAGTAGTAAAGTCTATTTTTGAAGCTACTATTGCGGCAGTAGTAGATATATCAGCATTGACTATAGTCCCATCGGTTATATCAGCAGTTCCTATCTGATGATTTAGTATGTTGTCAAATTCTGCGTTAAGGTCAGTATGAGTTAGAACTTCTGCACTCCAAGTCTTGACACGGGATATATTAAGCCCATAAGCTATACCGCCTAATATAAATACGCCGATAGTTATAATACAAATCTTTTCTAATAACCTATTTTTCATAATATCTCCTTGTTAGAGCTCATATAAGCCTCCGCCTTTCTAATATCTTGTGGTCTAATTATAAAGTTTCTTGTTAAATCATGACAATCATTGCATAATGTTTTTCCATTGGTTATATCCCAAAAAGGTTGATAATTTATTGCTAATCTAACTAAAGTTTCTTTATCTTCTATGGGAGAAAATTGACTGTAAACTTGCAGAAATTCTTTTAGAATTATATTAAATCTTTTAATATGATGTGCTTGTATTTTTCCTTTTTTTCCACATTCTTGGCAAGTATAATTATCTCGTTTAAAAATAGTATCTCGCCAGTTCTTATTTTCTTCTAAATGTCTTATTAAATTATATAAAGGAGTAATACCGCCTTTCCAGTTAGGATGTTTTGGTTTATTATTTTTCCAGTAATCAGATATTTTTTTCTTATGTTCTTCAGATATTGGTTTGCCTTTAAATCTTTCTCTCATTTTTTCTATGGTTTCTTGAGAATGATGTTTACCTTTCATTGGGCCTACCTTACCTTTTAAAGGATGAATAAAATCAGGTTTTTTACATTTATGATTTTCGCTTATTTTTCTTTTTTGTTCCTTTGGAATAGTGCCACCTCTATTCCAAGAAACTCTTCCTACATTTATTTTATGTCCTTTTGTAAACATTCTTATTCCTCACAATTCATATAAGTATTCGTAGTCCAGTTGCAAGTTTCTAATTATCGGCTGTGAACCTATGTCCGTATGGTATATTTTTATTGATATATCTTTTCCTACTGCGTTGTCTGGTAAACGTGTAGTAACTGATGTTTCTGTATCTTCAGCTAAAGTATCAGTGCCTAATATAAAAGCCCCTAAAGCAGTTCCAGTAGGAGATGTATCTATTGTAAAACTTCCACTTGTAATTCCACGATTTGTATACCAAGTTACTATTAAACTCCCTGTGGCTGAATAATATCGTAACCTCACTTTAGAAAATCTTTTAATCACATGAGGTAATCCCATATCAAAATACTTAGTCTGGTAAGTGCCTGCGATATTAGCAGTATCATCAGCCCCTGTTGAGGAGAAATCTAATCTATAAACAAATCCCGTGGCTTGTGAAGTGCCTGCAAATAACTCATTAGCGTCAGTCGCGCCATCAAAAACTATCGGGCAGTTCATGCTTAAAGCATCTCTTTCATACCAGATATTTTTACCCTCGTATGGATTAGAATGGTCGACATCATATACTAAGCAGTCCTTATTTGTAGTATCACTTGTTGAGGTATAAAATAACCAGTAAAGCCCTTCTCTGTAAACTCCGAAAGCATTTTGTATATAAGTTGGATTTATTAGTTTTATAAGTGAATTAATCTGGTCTGAAATCTTGATAAACCGTGTGCCATCATACATCCAGACTGCGTCTTGTGATAAGAAGAACATTAAACCTTTGCCTTGAGCTATTGAATAAGGCGCTGGACATCCTGGCGCTCCGGATATTTTCTGTGCTTGCGGAGCAGGATAACCCCAGACTTTAAAAGCAGTGCCATCTTTAAACACTATGTCATAAGCTCCGAAAGTCGCGCCACCAGTTAAAGATTCTGATTTAGCGCCGTCTATGGCTATTGAACCAGCGTCATTAGTAGCGCTCCAGTCATCTGCGGCTGCGCCAGTAGGGTCTATCTTTGAATAATAAAGAGTAGAGCCATTAACTATGTTATTAATAGCTATTAAACGTCTATCTACTCGTTTATATAGAAATCTACATTTATCTGTAGGCGCGCTTGTAGTTGCTGCGGCAGTATTAGTCCCTGGCGTAAATTTATATAAACCATCTGTTAATCCGGTAAAAAAGAATAAGTCGTTATAGTTGACCCCTGTTACAAATTCACCTGTAGTAAAAGCTACTGTGCCTGCTTCTCTTGTAAATGTAGCTCCATCATCATTCGAATAGTAAAGTCCGACGCCGCATTTGGCTAAAAGTTTAGTAGTCCCGCTTGTTTGATAAACTCTGAATAATCCTGTAATTGCCGCATCACCTATCTTCGTAGCGTTCTTTTTAGTGAAACCTGTTACCTTTTTAATAGCTCCGAGTTCAATTTGAGACCAGTTCTTTCTAATTATAGACTCATTATCTAAAAGCTTCTCGTTAGCGGCAGTAGTATTTAATCCCATAGAAAAATCAGGGATATATTTAGAGTCGCCAACGTTTTCGATTTGATCAATTACCTGATACAATTTAGGCATAATTAACTCCTGTAAGCATCTCGTATCACGCTATCATCGTCAGTTTCTTCATAATCGCTTATAAACTGCCCTAACTCTTGAAAATACTGTTGCATAAAAAGTTGTCCAAGTTGGCTACGAATCCCCCCCTTGCTCCACGACCGACCAAGAGTATAAAGAATCATAAGCGGATGTGCAGTTTCAGGCAATTCACTCACCATACCATAATAACTTGATGTAGTAGGTGTAGTAGTGAAGTTTACTGTACAGACTTTAGTTGAACCTACATAATCAGTTATCTTGGCTCTTTCGCCTATTCCTGTCCCTGAATAAAGCTCCATATATAAATCATTGTAATAATCATCTACACTAGAACCATAAGGTTGAGTCGCAGAACCTGTGGCTAATGTAAGAGTAGTCGCTGCTCCTGCCGAAGCAAGTCCTGCGTTTAATATTCTCGGCATATAGATACCTTCAATCAATAGATAAGCACCTGCATTACTTGCGTTAGGTTTAGGATAGAGTCCTATCGTTTTAGAAGCTTTATCGTAGTAGTAATTCATCGGAGTCCCGCTTGACGCGCTTCTCCAGTTTGGTTGGTCTATATTAAGCTGAGCTTTAGTAGTATATTTAAGAGTATCCCAAGAAGTGCCGCCTATCTTAAAGCTAACCCCATCTTCAGATATGTCTATAATGTCCTGAAAAGCGTTTGTAGAAGTCTTTAAATCGTATTCTTGTGTGCCAGAGGTTGTAGTTACTGTAACTGCTTTTTTAAGGCACCTTGCTTTCATTGCTATATCTTGCTGGGCCTGGTTAAGCCAGTTGTAGAGTTCCAGATCTACCCAGAAGCTTGGGCTCACTTCCGCCAGTCTCCTTCTAACTTCTAAAAACTGTGCGTAAAAATTAAGACCTTGTGAATGGATAAAGGGTGACATATTATCTCCTTAAACTGTGAATATATGTAACTCGTCAGAAGCACCCTGCAAAGTTACAAGCAAACCATCGAAACAAGCCCCTATATTTCTAAATGTTCTCTCGTAACTTGTAGCCGCAGTCGCTCCTATAATTTTATCAATAGAGTTGCTATTTTTATCTTTTATAGTAACTGCATTTGAATTAGTCGCTGGTATATAGGAAAATTTATATACCCATTGCTTATCTGTAGAAATTGATGTTTCTGTTACTCCGCCTGTGCATCTAAAACCATAAGTCGTTTTAGTTACTGTTAAAGCTGCCATTTAATCCTCCTTAATTATATTTAACTGATTTTTTGTTTCGTAGTTGGTCTGCGTTATGCAAATTTCCTTCTTCTCCAAGTTTCTTAAAAGTTTTGTTTATAGTTGACCATTCTTTCATCGCCTGCTCATGGGTTGTGCCATCAGTCATTTTAGACTGTTTCCACGCGTCATATTCTTTTACGCGTTTATTCTCATGGTCTTCATCGTGGCAGTCTCGCTGTTCCATCTTGTCTTTAGAAAATATAGTTTCTTTTAAACCGCTCTCTATGAACTTTCTCCTATGGTGAAGCTCGTCTTTAGACATATGGCTTACTTCTCGTGATTTACTTTTTACTATTAAATACATTATTCACCTCTAAGTGAACCTAAACTAACAGGAGCCTCGCCTATTTGTAAACCGAGTTCGTTTATCTCTTGAACATTAGCGATATAACCTTTTTCCTGTTCATACTTTACTCTTATCGCTGGGCCACCTCGTTTAATAACAGATTTAGATAATAGATGTGGTTTAAGTTCTGCTATTAACTTATCACGCTTTACTTTAATTTCACTTACATCAGTGATAGTTTCTGCAACTTCACTTTCCGACGCTGTTTTTGTTTCTTTCTTCTTAGACATGTAAAGCCTCCTTGTTTGAATTACCATTTTCATATATTGCAAGACTAAGCATTGCTATCATCCATACAGGATAGCTGAAAAAATATGTAAAGCTTGTTATTAAACAAGCGACTATTATCGCAAATGATAAAGCTTTGTTCTCTGTTATATATTTATGTAAATCAAATAGATACATACTTACAAGTATCGGAAATCCTATTCCTAACTGCCACCATCCTAAAAGCCACTCGTTATGAGGGTTATTCATTATCGCCCCAGCGTAATTAAAGCACCCTCCCAAATAATAACTTTCTGCTTGTGGTATAGTCGCTATTATTGGTTCAAAACTACCTACGCCCCAACCAAGTATAGGGTTATGTTTTATGCCATCGAGTGTCCCTGCCCAGAATATTAACCTCTGCCAAAATTCTGTCATAAGGTAATTCCACTTACTCATCAGGAATGTAATTGAAACTAAAGTTACTAACATACATATAACTAACATTACTAAGTTATAATATTTCTTATTAGTATAATATAGATAGAATGCGCTTGCTAAAAGCCCTGCTATAATCCCAGTTGTAGAACCGCATAAGAGTAAAGCTAACGCTAAAAACCATAATCCATGCCTAAAATATCGTATAAAGAGTGGTGTAGTTATGCCTAAAAATGCACCTGTTACGCCAGGATTACCTAAGAAGCCGCTCAATCCTTGAACTGGAAGAATCCTTATAGCGTTGTGGTCAAATACCTGTATTATTACTAAAAATATATTTAGAATAGCAGGAATTAGAAACCATTTTAGTATATCTTCCTGTAAATTTAATATTCTTGTAAAATAATAAATTCCGAATATGCAAAATCCCGCTAATCCTGCTTCATATAGAAATATATCTGGAGCCTGCTGGAATAGCATAGTTTTTAAAAACATCAAACTGCACAACCCTGCAAGATAACCAAGATACTTATTGAAACGGCATATAAGATAACTTCCTAATATCCCGAATGAGAATACAAATAATGCTAATTGAGGTGTATTAAATCTATTTATGTTTTCCATCTTAAAAGTAAATATCCCAGTTAAAGCTATAAGTAATATTATTATTTTCTTCATAAATTAGAGCGGGGCTGTTTATGCCCCGCCCTTAATTCACTACTTTAATAGTACGCCTAAATCATCTGTCAATTTAGTAGTAGTTAAATCAATAGCAGCCTTAGAACAAAATAATGGTTGCCCATCAGATGTTCTCATCCAGATATATCCTAATACTGTTCCGTTACCATCAGTAAAAGCTATATACCCTGGCTGCCCTTGATAACCATCTACCCTGACATTATTAGTGCCCGACTCATACTTAGACCAGTCTGCTCCATACGCTAATCCAGCGAAGCAAAAAGTTCCGATTAAAAGGAGGACTACAATTTTTTTCATTGGCGGCCTCCCTTAGGATGTCGCATCGTTGCCATACACGAATGTCCAGTCAATCCAACCATATGAATACCTCATATAAGCTGAATATCTGGATTCGTAGGTATTGAATGCTACATCTTCGTTCAGTTCAAGCGCAACCCTATCAAACCATAACAAGCTCTTCTTTTGCAATCTTGAGTCCACTATAAACCAATCGTATTGACTTGTTAAATCTGGCCATACGATTAACTTATATTTCCCGTAATGAAAGTTAGCATTGTTTATATCTGTTTCAGGTTCGCCTTTTGAACTGATTATTACCCAAGCATCTTCTTCTTTATCTAATGGGACTATTAATGTATCTCCCATCACGCCTATTCTCTCACCATTCAAGCCATTGAATTTCATCATGGCTAAACGAGCTGAGGAAACAGTCGTTTTAGATAAAGTGTCTGTGCCTGTGTTGCTCTGTGTTGATACACCGCTTACAGTTGATGTATGAGCAGAATTGCAAAGTGAAAGACTATCAGGGCCGCCTGTCCCTGCAAAAGCTCCGATGAATACACCTGCACCGTGCTTTTCCCTACTTCTTGCGGCTGCTGTTCCACGCTGACTTACCAAGTTATCAAAAATCGAGTATAAGTCATCGTCTTTTAAAGCCCTTCTAATCTTAAACGCCTTTGTCCACTCATTGTGAGTAAACGTCTTTTTATAGCCTTCTGCGATGTCATCATAAGTAAGCTGTCCTGTTGCCGTAAAATCTTCGTAATCCCCTAACGCAGAAACTGATAAAGCATATTCATTCTGCTTAGAAGATTTGGACATCCCGAATATTCTCGGCACCATAGCTTCTTTACTGATGACTTCATCATAGCTATTGAAAAAGACTTCACGTATACCAACTGTAGTTACATTGGTAAAACTACCAGAAGTCATTGGTGCTCCCATAAAATTCCCTTTCTGTTATCCTACTGTTATCCCATTGCTGAGATTTTAGTATCACTAAATACTACTAAACTTGAAAAACGAACTCCACGAGTGTTGAGGTTATCAGCAGAGGTGAGTATTGAATTTAGTGTTGGGTCAAGTTCTAACCTTCCGAACGGCCCTTCAATAAAATTCTTCAATACTATAATTTCACTTGTCGCTGAGCCATCAAGCTGAGCTAATAGTTTTGTCCTATCTGAGTTCAGGATATTTCCACCAGCCGCATGAATACCAACGTGCCTGATTAAAATAAAATCAGATGTATTATCTGGTGTAGTTGTAAATGCTGAACTTACAGTATAAGTCATGCCATCAGCCGCCTTAATATACCTTAACTGTCCTGCGCCTGTTCCTGAATTGATATAAAGCCATCCGCCATCAGCATTGTCATCATGTGCCGCTGTAGTAACAATTGTTGATGTTGAGCTGGAAACATCTAAATCAGTAGAAGCGGTTAAATCGTAATAAGCCTTCCAGATATTAACTGGTTGGACTATCTGTACTAACGCCTGATATACTACTGGTGTCCCGATATGAGTTGTCTGTACTGCTGGAACATCTAACGCTACTGCAAAAGCGTCTACTCCTGCATTAGCAGAAAGTATCAACCCTGTGGTATCTGTACCATTACCATCTACTCCCCAAATCAGAGCTTCACCAGCTACTATCACATTCGTAGCGCTATATATAGGCAGTTTTATTTCTCCGCTACCATATTCATTAGCTTTAATCATTTTATTTCTCCTTTTAACTGTTCCCTAAAGCGATTAAGAGTATAACAGTAAGTCTCATCAGTAATAATTGAAGCTCCCACATTGGGGGCATCCACTATTTCCTGTCGCTTCAGTCGCATTTCCGTTACTCATTAACATGGCACAATCAACATAGGCTGTGCCATCCGCGTTATCCGCGTATATATAGACATCAATAGAACTTACTGAAGCTGGGCAAATGACTACTACCGATATATCCTCAAACATCTCTTGCCCACGATTATAATTAGAATAGTAAGTAGTAGAACCTACTTTTAAACCTAATCTAATTACGTCTTTCGTGGAGCATTTCACCCTCGCCCTAAATGAAACTGTCTTAGAATTAAGGTTAGAAGGTGTTGCGTAAGACTGTGTTAAGGATTTAGTAGTGCCACTTCTGGTAATCTGTATACTATAACTTCCATCATCAGATTTATCAAAATATCCTGAAGTTGAGGTTTTAGTTATAGTTCCAGTTACTGTCCAACTATCCAGAGTGCTACCTGTCCAATTTTCAAACGAGCCGTTGGTTAAATAATTCCCACTCGTTATAGTTTCTCCTGCGTATTCTGTGAAATCCTTTGCATCCCGACTTGTATTGCAAATAAATCCGCACTGTTTACAGTAAACAAAGCCTGCTTCTTTATAAGGGCCTAAATCTCTATGAAGCCCTTTAGTAAGAGGTTCTGAATAAATATTTCCTTGTTTAGCTGTTGGCGATGGATGACCCATAATTTCCTTTTAACATATTGCTCCTCCGTGATAATAAGGTTGAATTGAAGGATAATATGGATAATTATAATCTCTATATGGTCTGCCACAAGTAGGACAATATCCACAATGAGGGCAAACTCCACCAGTTAAATGATTTATGTTCGCACTTCCTGTTTGTCCTTGTTTTTGCATTTGTTCTTTAAATTGTTTTAATGTATCTTCCGAATTGGACGGAGTAGATTTTTCGTTTTCCATTAACTCCTCCCACCATCTGGTTTAGTAAACTGTAAAAATACATTCCTATCATTCGCCGCTTTAGAGTTAGGAAATCTCCTGCGATATTCCTGAAAACTTGTTTCCATTTCTGGGGATAGCGGACTTCCAGAACCGCCACCACCAGCAGGAGGTAATCCTTGATTTGACTGAGTATTTAGAAAATCATTAACTCCTTGAGCTGCGGCATTCTTTCTCATCTCATCAAACTTCCTGCCTTTGACTCTTAAAAGAGCATCTTCCCAAGTCTTTTTATTTGCCCTATACTGTAAGGGAACAGCAGCTACTTCTTTTTTAACATCTTCTTCAAATCCTTTAGCTTCAGCAGAACCTAAAACCTCATTCTCAATTCCAAAACTCTGAGTTTGTAATTGGTCTCTATGTTCAAGCATAGCGTTAAAAATAAACGCTTCCCGCTGCCCTGTGGGCATTTTAGCTAACTGAATTTGTAAAGGGTCGGTAATCTGCTTTCCTGTGTAAGGGTCATAAATAATCTCTTGTTCCTCTGGCGCTTGATAATGAGGTTGCCCTTGAGGAGCTACATAGCCAGGTCTTGGTATGACATTCCCTTTATCATCTACCGTTAAACTGCCTTGCGACTGTTGTTCTACCTGAGTCTTTACTGTATTGACTACATTTTTAGTCCTTCCAAGTTCTGTCTCAGCTTCACGATAGCTTTTAGCAAAGTCATCATTACTCTTAAAATTCTTTGCTTTCATCACTTCTTCATACGGTGTCGGCTGAGGTGGTTGATTACCTGCCGAAGCCGCACCTGCCGCAGGATTAACCTGTGGATTAGGATTTGGGTTATTCGGTTCCATAAATCTCCTTTTTGCCCGCCTATCTCATAAGTTAGGGCATTCTGTTAGGCATACCTTGTGGCATACCTTGTGGCTGTTGCATTCTTTGCTGCATAAGTTTCTGTGCTAAAAGTGCAAGTATCTGCGGAGGGAGTCCGCCATTGCCTCCTGGCGGCATCCCTTGTCCACCCATTTGCGGAGGTTGAGGCATTCCTTGAGGCAAGCCCTGTGGAGCTCCTTGAGGAAGCCCTGGCGCCCCTTGCGGTAAGCCCGCTGGCTGAGGTGGTTGCATTGGCTGCATCGGCATATTCGGATTTATCATTATAAAATCTTCTACATCTTCTAATCCAAGCCATAAAGCAATTCTCTTTATAATATTAGGATAGTTTGTAATCGCTTGAGCTGGAGGTATTTTAGCAGTGAGTTCCATTAACTTGGTAAGTTTATCTATATTCTGGGCTTTATCTATACTCTCACTTAACCCTGTGCAGAAGAAGTTAAGGTTTTGTGTAATTGCCCCTGGCGTATACTGATAGACTTTACTCACCCCTAATTGCTTTAACTCATCCTGACTTGCTATAAGCTCTATAGCCTTATTCTGTTTAAAGAATTGCCTTGTAAGTATAAAAGCCCTATTAGCGATCTGTCTGACTCCCATTAACTCCATCATTACTAAGTCAGGTTTTAATTTTTGGATAGACTGACTTAACATCATTTGCATACCACCTAAAGTATCTGGTAAGTCTTTCTGGTTTCCTGTGGGTTGAAGCGAAGCGGTAGCTCCAGTTATTTCTCTATGATCATTGACTGCTGTTTCTTCTTCTTTGTAATCATCAGGGGTTAAAGTAACTGGAATATCAGGTCTTGCCGCCTTATCAACGTCAGTGCAAGATTTCCAAAGCCCAGGAACAGCAGTCTGTAACTCTTTCTTTTTAATCTTTTTATCTAAAGCGTTATACCAGCCTCCGCCTTTTAAGAGTTTCTTCTTCATATCACTACGGATATTTACATTAAGATTAGCCCTATCTTCCGCGTCTTTACCTATCTGGACTACACCTATGCCGTAATAAGATGGCTTCTCATCTTCAGTCCAGACTATATGAAAGAGAGGAGGTTTCTTATCCCAACGAGGATTTTCCTTCTTCTGTATTAGATACTGGCGATTAGCAATCGTAATCCACATCTTCTTTTCTTCGCCTTTAGATTTAGTTTTTCCTTCTCTATCAGTTTCGCTATCGCTATAAAATCCCCAGTAATGCAGTAACTCTATGCGCGGGTTCTTATCATCTTTATATTCGCCTTCTTTTTCTAAACGTTTAAGGTCTTTATTATCACCGAAGATACTTTCTTCTATTAAATCCATATTATCGAAAGCAGAATAGCCCATAGCCTTCGCTTTTGTTTCCTTACGTTTCAAGTCATTATAGGTTACAAACTCCTGTTTAATAACTGGGAAGTCATCATCATCACTTAATTTGTTAGGGTGTATTCGCCAAGAAAATATACTCGCTTTCTTCATTTTATATCTATCTTCTACTATCTTTTTGTTCCATTGGAGTTTCTTAACAGTCTTAATTCCTACTTCTTCTGTCCTGACATTGCCTTCTTCATCGAATATACGGTTGCCATCAGGTAATACCATAGGGCGATAATCTGGCTCCTGGACATCTTTTTCCTCTGGGACTGTATCTACTTTCTGATACCACTCGTCCTCAAATAATCCTGTGCCATAGATAGCGGCTGAACGCATACCTGACAGAAATTCTTTACTGATTAAGCCTATCTTGAACCAGTGAGCGACCATTGATTTACCTACAAGCGCCTGAAGTTCGTCATTTACCTCGGTAGAGTCTGTATCTATGGGAGCTGAAGTCGGGAATAATGCTGAATGATACCTTGCAACGAGTGTCTTTTCTGCTTGCCAAGATAATCGCTTATGAAATTGTGATTGCCATTCCTCATCACGCTTGGGTTTTACGCCAATCCATTGATCGTAATAACGCTCAAACTCCTGTAACTTATTACCCCAATGAGCGTCCCAAGACTCCCAAGAGTCTTTAACGAACATTACAATTGGCTCTAAAGTCTCGGTTTTCTTTAAACTATTATCTGCTGTTGACTTCGTATTATAATGACTTACTTTTTCTTGTCCCATAGTTTACCTCAGACTCTGTAGTGTATCGATTTCGGTTCTTTCTGTTTCTTTATATTAGCAAAACTCTCAGCTTCGTATTTAGGTAAAGCTGAAAATAAGTCAAAACCTTTCTTTTTAATATCATCTTTAATCTCTGGTGTTAATTCTAATGCTGGCTGTTTAAGATAGACTGGGCTACCGTCTTTCTTAGTTCCAGTAGGCATCAAGATTTCAGTTATCTTTCCACCTGTTAAATCCCGTAGTATATTTGGTATCTGTTTATCATATAGGTTCTTAGCCCATTCGCCACCAAAACTTAATCCTTTACCTGATAATTTACCTTTTGGATTTTCTATTATTTTTTCAGCAATTCCTTTTCCAATAACTTCATTTATTTTTCTACCACGCCAATCTGCATGACCTCCCCAAGTTTCTATAATAGTTCCATCTTTTTCTATTTCTAAATTAATATTATGTCCTTCTTTTTCAATTAAATCTATTGCTTTTGTTTCTCTACCATGCCATTCACTTTTGTTCCATTTAACTTCATTTAAAACAGTTGCTAAATCATACCTATCTGCCTGTTGTTCACCAGTAGTCCAAGAGATATACTTTTTGCCTTCATTGACACTATCCATTAACCATTTCTTTATTCCAAGTTCCTGCCAGTTTTTGAGGAGGGGATGGGAAGGTGATTGGTGTTGATTAACCCAATCTTGTGCTTCTTGTTTAGTGTCAAATGCCCTGCCTACATCACTTTCATTGATAGTATCAGTAACCCACCATTGATTTCCAGGCAAGTTGGTTGCAGGTTCTACTTTATATTGTCCACCGCTACGAGCAGTTTTCGCCCAATCACTCTGCAATTCCTCTAAGAAAGATACATCTTCTTTCTTATCGGTTAATCTATCGTTTTTACGCAGATGGAGTAAGGGGTTAGGTTCGTCCCAGTGAGAGGATTTGAAATTTCCTGCCTTGACGGAAACATCACCTTGAAGTTCATCTTGAGTTTTAGCTTCACCAACCATGTTCCCATTTTTATCATAGGCACGAAACATTCTATCAATGCTATCATATTTAATTATACGAGGGCCAACCATTCCCTCTGTTGGTGCCTTTACCACCACCTCTTTATAATTAGAACCGCCTGGAAGTTGGTATTGGGAGAATTTAGCAGAAGTTATTCCAGTCGGCTTTTGTGATAAGACTTCTGATATAACCGAGTTTTGGGCGTCTTGGAATGAGAGATATTTTCCAATTATTTGAACCGCATCAGCATAGGTCGTAGCTTCTGCAGGAGGTTTTAATCTAAGTGCTACAAATTGACTTCCTTTTTTCTCAATAACATATTGATTTATTTCAGTTCCTAATACCCAATAATCTTTGCTTGTTTCTTGAAAAGCCTTTTTTAATGAACCTATATCAACTGGTTTTCCCCCCTTCACCACTTCCTCTATCTGCGGGGTAGACTGTTCTATATGTTTAAGCAATTCTTGTTTAGTAACTTTAGATTTGCCTTCAAGGAATTGTGGTATGCCTAATCCTTCAAGTTCTGACTTCCTGACTTTGCCACTTAAAAATCCAAGTATCTGGTTAGGTGTAGCCACTTCTTGAGATAATAAAGATAGTAATTGAGGCGTTCTTAGATTAAATGGTATTGTCTGCCCTACCTTCGCAGGCACTCCAGCGCCGCTATACATAGAAGTTAGATTTGGGTTTAGTTCAGGCATACGACCTGCTACATAATCGCCTAATCTTGATTTGATAGCGCCAGATTGAGCAGGATTGAACAATCCTTCGGGTAAGCGACTATAAGCGCCTTCTACACCAGCGTTATATCTATTCTGAAGCATACCACCCTGTAACTGTTGTAATCCTTGCTGACCTGCCTGCCCTGCCATAGCAATAGCGAGTATTGCTCTCATAGTGTCTAAACCTTGAGGAGTGTTGGTGGCAAGGTTAGTTTCAGGAGCTATCGGGCCCAAAGCTCCATAATGAAGCGGAGCCATAACAGCGCTTGGAATAGTCCCAATAGGCGTCTTTACGCTTGGAGGCGCTAATCTTCTAAGTAACTCTTGCTTTAATAGTTCAATATCCATTATTTCCTATAATGTGATGTTTTGTTCTTTGACTTTCTTTTATTCAAATATTTCTGTTCTTCTGGAGCGATTGTTGGTTTCTTTGACTTGCCAGATTTACTCATTGCTATTGCGATCGCTTGCTTTTGTGGTCTGCCTGATTCCACCAGTTCACTTATATTCTTTCCGATATTCTTCTTACCACGTTTTAAAGGCATATTCCCTCCTGGTTTAACTATTTCTTGAAAATTTCCTGATGTCATTGAACTCATATAAAATTGTTTCTCTTTGCTCTACCTTTATAATTATCTGTTTTTTTATGGCAATCCTCACATAAGGTTTTGCCATTATCAACTATATATCTTAAATCTGGATAATTTTTCCAAGATTTTATATGATGAGCAGTTATATAAACTCCACTTAAACCACAATTCTGACAAGTATATAAATCTCTATCAAAAACTGCTTCCCTCCATAGTTTATAATTTATATCGAAATATTGTCGTCTTTCTGCTGTGCTTCTGCCACCTTTCCAATTAGGAGATTTACTTCCTTTGCAAGCTTCACTAAGTTTTCTTCTCTGTTCTTCTGAAAGTTTTATATTTTTATGAGCAATACTCATATTTTTCTTCGCTTCAATACTATGTTTTTTACCCTTATTTATAATACTTAGTTTTAATTTATGTTCTTCTGAAAGTTTCCTACCTTTATTAGCAAGACTTATATTTCTTTTTGTTTCTTCTGTCATAGGTTTACGTTTAATTTCATGAGTTCTTATATACACACCTTTTGGCATTATTTTCTCCTATATAATAAAAAAGGGTTAACCAACTCGTGAATAGGGATATTAACTCACGAATCAATTAACCCTCTGTTTTGTTACAGTTAGGCGATTATTTAGTTATACAGCCACGTTGCCACTTTCACCCTCAATTCGTCTAATGGTTCTACAAAATTATCACATTCTCGCATTTCTACAACTTCGTTTATACGGTTAAATTTTATTGTTTGCCTATAGTGTTGTTTGCCCATTGACACTGGTAACACTGGTTGTTGATATGCCTGTTGCCAATCTTGCGTTGTTGAAGTAGCTGCATTACCCCAACCACCTAAAGCACTACCTAACATACCTATGCCAATACCTTGATAAGGTGATTGAGCCAGAGGTGGAGCTTGTATTTGCTGTTGTGCCAATGTCTGATAATATCGTAATAATTCCTTATCTATTTCTCCCATTATCTTAACCTTTTCTCTAATGTCAAGTTCACGTTAGGAAGCCTTGCCATTAAAGCCTGGTATATTTCTTTAAGGTTCCCAAGTTCTACATTAAAGCGTCCTTCAAGTTTACCGTGTAATTCTTTAGTCAACTGTAATAGCGCCGCAGTCTGTTCTTCCCTGAATTTATTTAAATCCTCATTATATTTCTTTTCAAGCTCAATTTGTTTCTTTGCAACCTCACTATCTTTCCGTTCCTCGTTAATCTTAACCATGTGCTTTATTTCCTCCTGCTCAAGGCGTTTCTTGAGCTTCAAATCTTCAAGTTCTTCTTTCGTAACCCTCAATGCCTTTACAGTCTTTTCATATTCAGCCTGTAATTCATTGACATCCGTTTGCTTAATAAATAACTTGCTCCACAATCCCATTTTAAGCCTCCTTTTTGTTAAGGTTAGTTTGTATGTTAACAGCTGGTATATGCTTAGTAAAATTACAGTTTATAGGCACACCCGACTGAAAGTTTATTTCTAACTTGCCGAATAACTTATTAGTTCGTATGTTCATAAGCTCTTGGTTATGATTAAATCGCAGTTCAAAATCTGAAATCCAATCACAGGAGTTAATCATTTCTCTGTTAATTTCAATAATAGTTTATAATGCCCATTTACACAAGGGATTATCTCTAATTTATATTTTGAGTCTTTAAATACTTCTTCTAATATATTATGTAAATAAGTTATAGAAACTGTATCACCATCTTCTTTGCCTATCACATCTAATATAATGTCAAGGACTATTTCATTCATCATTCATTGCCCAATATTTTGTTTATACTAATATCTTCGTTGATAACTTGCCCAAATTCAGGTTCATCAAATTTGCTCTTAATAGCTTTAAGGACTTCTGCTTTTAAAAAGTGCCAAGGGCATTTATCTATAATCTCTTTAATTTCGTTAAAAGTTAAAGCTTTCATCTCTTATTATGCCTCGTTTTTTCCCCACCAAATTTTATCATCTGTTAGCTCTGGAAATACAATTAATTTATAACTTCTATACATTATAGAAGTATCTACCCAATTTTTGACCATTAATATCTGTAAATGTTCTGTAATATCCATCATCTCTTATTATGCCTCGTTGAGGGGTATGTGAAAACCGAATATTCCCCGACCGTTCCTAACGGCACGACCTTACTAAAGTTAAATATCTTCTTGCCATTTTTATTACTCATGATATTTTCCACTTCCTGCGGTTTGAAATAAAACATCGCATTGCCAAAGTCCCTATTTTTCATTATGTCATTATAGACTTGCTGTGTTTCTTTCCAAGCCTCTTGGCTTAATGGGTTATTGAACTTACCGGATAGGGCTTCTGTATACGGTTTATTTTTATTCTTTACGGCATAGTAGCCTTTATTTAGGATTTCTGGTATCGTCCTTCCAAACTCTTTAGTCTTACCGCTTAAGAGACGGTTTATAGCAGACTGCATAACCATCTTCTTTACTTCGTAAGGCTGGTTAGCGGCTTCGCCGTAAGTGCCTTGCTGTAAGGCTAAGACTTCTTCGGGTAGTAAATTTAAGTCTAAACTATTTATGTTTCCCAAATGCGCCACCCATACGGTTAAGAATATTAGGTTTAACAAGCTGAACTTTTGATATACTGACTTTAGTATCATGGTCTTTAATGAAGTCTTTAGCTTTGTCAAGCATCCAGAGGCAGATTGGTTCATTATACATATCACCATTACCTGGGCCTTTGACTTCAATACCCTTCCCTTCTTTGAAAGTTATCTCCATATGTAAGTCTTTAGACTCTGGGATTATTGGTTCTATTGGTTTTAGGGTGTCGCCATTCCCGTTAGACATGCTGCCTCCTTATGTAATTTTCACTATAACGGTCTTCTTCTTCCTCGTAGGAAATTCTCACATCGCCCAGATCACCGACAACTTTATATGTTACATCGCTATTTGATTGTTTTGTTTCTTGAATCGGCGAGAACACATTGACGGCGATGTAGTCAATGCAATTCATCGGATGTTCATAAAAATTTTCCCTTTCTGGTTTCTCTAAAATATAGCCATGTCGATTGCCTTCAGGATAATGCCAGCCACCCTCAAATGCTTCTATAATAACCTGGTTTCTGGGTATATCATTTACGAGTAAAGCAGGCATGCCATCTATTAACTGTTTTAATCTCATCTCGATTATGTTTTTACGAGCTGTATAGTTAGTCATATAACTATTGCTCGCTTTAGATATAACCTGAACTCCTGTAATTTCTTCCACCCACATAGCTGAAGTCTTGGTTGATTTATCGTTTACCTGCTCGCCTGCAGGATCACCATAGTTAGTTATCGGATATTTAGGAAAATTCTGATTTAAAAATAATACTACTTTATCTGCGAAATCTTTAATAAGTTCCTTCTCTCCGAATACACAATCAAGTATATGCCACCTACCTATATCAGAAATTTGCGAGATTACACAGCAAGGATGCCAATATCCAAAGTCCCATCCTAATATCAGTTCTTTAGAACTTATAACATTAAGCTTACGAGAGTGCATACCACGTATAAACCCTGCGTAGAATGGGTCACCTGCTGATACTGTATAATTTATATCAAGCTCTTGAGCTATATCTTTTGCTGGACGAATTGCTTTCTGTTGTTCATACCAAGCTTGGGATTTATTAGGATGAACGTGCCAGTGTAAACTTATAGTCTCTATCTGGCCAGATTTCTTGAGGCGCGCAAAGTGATTGTGGTTGCCTTTCGGAGTTGAAACCACGAACTTGCTTGGTGCGGTATCACCCGCGGCAGTCCAGGCTTGCTCCGCCACATCCCAAGATGCGAATTCGTCCAGCAATATCGCGTTAAACCTACCTTGCCTTGAGAAGTCTACGTTTGTAGACTCGCCTATTATCGAGGCTTGATTAGGTTTATGTATCTTCATAAATGATTTGGTGTCTAATTTATTAATACCACAAGCCCTAATTAACCATAATGGCATTCCGTTAATCATATATCGTAAGCGTTCAAATAAGGTTTCTATGTTGCCGAGTGTATCAACGAGTTCTTGTTTACGTGAACCTATTAAGAAGTTCTCATCATAAAACATCCAACGGTATAAGAATACCCCAAGTATCATCCAGGTAACTCCCATATCTCTGGACTTCTCGGTTAGCAATGATTTGCCCTCAATTATATATTGATTAACTTTTCTAACATAATCTTCTTGGAATGGATAAAGTATGAATGGCTGGTCTTTTATTTGTTGGCGCGGGTCGTAAGTGAATAAGCATAGATTAAAGAAGCTTACTATATCAGTCTTGAATAAATCTATTGCTTTAGCTTCCGCTTCTTTATTGTTTACGCAGTTTATATGAAACTCTTTTCGTAAATCTAAATTTTCGTCTATTGTCATTTACGGTTTAGAATATCTCTTATTTTATCCTGCACTGGGAGTTTTCTAAATTCTTCTAAGTTTATATTGTTAGTCAAATGTAAATGTTGAGACTGGTCTATTACAGGTTTATCGCCTTTTATTTCTCTGCGTAATTGTTCAAGAATATCAGTAATATCTTTTTTAGTTCCTAAATTTTTCTTACGTCGATACATTGCAATTAACTCTAAAACTCTGCCTTCTTCTAACACCAAAGGATTAAGTTTCATTACCATATCTAAATAAACTTGAGTATTGTTTCTAACTATTGTAGATATGCAACCTTGTGTCAAATCTAAATTTAATAATTTTAAAACTTCGTCTTGGGTTAATTCTGGTTGGTATGCAAGTAATTCGAGGATACAATAATCTCTATCTTTTTTCTTTTGACTTTCGCCTTTTATGCGGTCTTTGAATTGTTTTTCGCTCATATAAATACAAAATAGCTCAACCGCTTGATTTCTTAAGCCGCGAGCCTCACCTGTTTTGTTCTGTGCAATAATAATATGCCTTATATTTTATTCTTTGTCAAGCTTGTTATTCTCTTCATCTAATTCCTTTATCATAGAAAACTTATTTATAATATCCCAGAGTTTATCTTTGTAAGGGGTTATTTGCGTTTCCCTGGCTACTCTGCATACACTTTCAATATGTAGTAATTCATTTTCTGCTTTCTCCGCATCTCTGTAAATAGATTTAAGTGCTTCGGGCCAGTTTACATTTTTAATATCACCAATTCTACGTTTACGTAAACATCGCCGAATAAAAACATCATCGATGACCAGTTGCACTTTCTTAACCGCAGGTAGTTTAATCTGCCTATCAAGTATCCCCACGATCACCGCCTTTCTCGCTTCAATATCTTCGTTCTCACTTTTACTCGTTCCACTAAGTCTGTATAAACTCTATCTATTTTTTGAAATGGATTAGTTTCTATCAGATATCCTGCAAAACCTTCAATCTCTGAACGCTTATACTTTTCCCAAAGGATAGTTGCGTCTGGTTCAGAAAGACCAAACTCTATCATTATGGCATTTATCATAACTTGCTTACTATTTTTATTTAAACGGAGGGCAGTTTTTGATTTTACTTTCATCGGGCTGAAACTTGCGTCGCAAATCCAGCACCTTCCAGTGTCATAATCCCATCGGTGTTTATGGATTTTAACAATATTAGTTTTTATCTCTGATTGGGTAGCCACACAACCCACTACCATTAATGATACAAATGCCACTCCCGCGATAATTTTATTTGCTTCCATAAATCCTTTCCGTGTATTTTTTCTCCAAGTTCATCTATTCTTTTATTAAGCCAGAGTATACGATAGTATTTAATATCTTCAATGCGTCTTTTTATAGAACTCCCTCTGGTTTTGAGCAAAGTCGGTCAACTCCTTTTGGGCTTGGCTTATATTTGTAATAGATATATTATTTAATGCTTCTTCGACTATTTGAGCTTTTTCGCCGACATTTTTGCCTATTTGAAAAATACAAAACAAAATCATAATCACACAAATAGGCATTATAATATAAACGCAAAAGTTTTTCATATTTTACTCCTTTCCAGTAATAGTGAATGGATTGCATCCGCTATCCTATCTGTTTCTTCACAATCTTGGTCTAATCCTATATCAGCAATAACTCTATGGATTTCCAAAGCACTCGGCACGCTTAATTTAAAGTGGGAAAATCTTTGAGCTAATTCAAGTCTATATCTTCGCCTTTCTGAATTAGTTTTACTCCTCTCTATATTTAACTCATACCCTTCAAGCATATCTAAAATTTTGTTCTCCTCCAACTCTACCTTCGGCTCAGGCACTTCTTTGGGTTTGTTAATATAAATAGGTTCCCATTTCTTAAATACTGCTAAAGCACAAATAAGTCCATTAGCCATACCTCGCATATATGGGTCAGTCTTACTTGAGGGGTCATCAACTTGTATCTTTACTAACTGCCATAATTTATCAACATCATTCTTTGCTTCTTTGGGACATTTCTCATCCTTCGGCTCAGGCTTTTCCTCATAAATGCTAAGTGCTCTTTCCCAATACTCTATTTCTACTTCAGAAAGTTCATCTCCCACGCTTCCTCTTGCAGTTGCTATTTCTATTAAATCCTTCAATCTTTTTCTATTTATAGGCACGCTTAATTTAAAGTGATTGCAGATGGATTGGGCTATACTATTTGTTTGGTTATAATAATCCTCACAGCTATCTATTGAGCGATTATCTAATAATTCTTCTACCGCCTTTTCCTCCAACCCTACCTTCTTATTATCTGTTGCTTCTCTTTTTAACCTATCTATTATCTTTTCCGCCACAGTCAAGTTACACCAGACGCAACTACTTCTAATGATTTTCTCTTTGACGTGTTCACATTGATATTCATTATTTACCTTGGGCAACATTTCTACCTTCGGCTCAGAAACTTCTTTGGCTTTGATTAGTTCCTCTTGTAATTGTTTTACTGCCTGTCCACAACCTGCCACAATAGCTCTTTCATAAGGCGAAGGGTAAGCATTTTCTCCATATTTCCATTCAGGGTGTACTTTAATTTTATCACAGGCTTCTTTCATTTCTTTCATTGCCCAAGTTTCATATTTTTCCTGTTCCTTATACGCTTCTTTCCAAGTAACAGGTTTTATTTTTCCCCCATAACCATCATCTTCACCACCTTTGTGTTGATAAATAAGGTCATCTACCTTCGGCTCAGAAACTTCTTTGGTGGGTGGACATAGACAAGTATACAATCCACATTTTGGGCAGAGCTCATCTTTGGCAGGGTCGGTATGTATAGAACAAGGTTGGTAGATGCAATCACAATATACTTTTATTTTCTCTTTCTCCTGTGAGACTTCTTTGGTGGGTCTTTCTATAATCTTGCTACAATCAGGATATACTTCATTTACGTCTTGAGGTGGTTCTTTAGCAAGATATCTGGGACAAGTATCCATTACCCAGTCGCCCTTACAATAGTTTATACAAGATGGACAAATATCTCTCTCTTTCGGCTCAGAACAATAGTCAATGAGGGTTCTAAGTGCATCTCTATTTCTTAGTCCAAGAGGCGTTAGTGCTTCTTTGCTATCTAACATCTCCTTCATAAAAGTTGCTATCCCTACCGCTTCTTTAATATCCATATCTACTCCTTTTGTTTAGAGAGTTGTTCAATGGTTATCTCTAATCTCTTAATGTATTTTCCTAATGGACTTTTCCTAATAAATCTTTGGCACTTGAATATTTCAATGGGGATTTTTCTGCCCCAAAGCCAAATAGCAAATTCTCCATATATATCTGTTAGGGCTTTTTTGTTTGTAATTTCATATAATCTTTTTTTAGTTCTATATTTTGGAGCTATGGAATACCATTCTTTTCTTATATCATTATTAGTCATCTCTCCTCCTTCCCACCCAACAATGACTGGCGTAGGGCGGTGGCTATAATTAAAAGTTTATAATTTTCTATAATTCTATGGCAATGCTCGCATATCCATAATACCTCTAAAGGTTTTTTATAATCTTCGTGGTGTGCGTGCAGTTTTCTTTTTTCATAACAAAGCTGGCATAAATCTGGTTTTTTTATCTTGTTGCTTCTCAATGCCTTACTAACCTGACCTCTTGCAGAGGCTTTTTCTTTGTTTTTATAGTAATAAACCAATGTTCTTTCGTTCCTTTTGTTTTTAAAATCTGGATTATCTTTAATTTTTAAATAGCGTTCTCTGGCATATAAGGCACTATTAGTCCTCCTTCTAATTCTTTTTTTCCTATCCATTTCTTTAGCTCTTTCAGGATTTTTCTTACGCCATTCTTTTTGATACTTTGATTTGCAGGCTTTTCCTTCTTTCGTTTTAACCCATCTTCTATTTTCTTCTAATAGTTTTTCCCTATTTTTTATATAATATTTCCTTGTCCACTCTTTCTTATTAAACATATCTATCCCTCCAATAAAAAAGGCACCGTTCGGGTGTTAGTGAGAAAAGAGTTATCTTTTCAACCCTACTAAGTGCCAGTTTATCAGACATAAAAAAACTCCTTCCCCACTAACGATTAAAGTATACCATTTTTATTGAGATATGTCAATACCATTTAATTTTATTTTCCCAAGCATAACCATTTTAGTAAGCCATAAAATTATTTCAGAACGGGCAGCATTATAGCCAGTTTGATATAAATCAAATAAGTGTTTCTGTTCGTGTTCAGGCATATCCTCATCTTTAATCTTCGGCAACATCTTCTCACTTACATTTATCACAGCGGAGGCGAGGGATATAATTAAATCAAATGCCTTCTTATAATTTTTCTCATAACTAAAAACTGCGGGAGTGTTATAAACTTCTTTGCCTGAATGCTTATCAATATCCACAGAAAAATCAGCCTGAATAGTTTTTAATATCTCCACGCTTTCCTTCACTTCATCTATGTTCGGTATGTTCATAATGCCTCCTTTTTTTTGTAATATTCCAGTTTATCCAGTAAATCTGCCTTCAATAATTTTAGATCGCTTGTATATATCGGCTTACAATAAATCCTATCCTGCATTTCAAGCCACTCGACTTTTTCAAGGCCGATTTTCCTGATTAACCACTCACGATAAAGATGTGGGCGCTTATGAAACAGGAACAGGTGAACGCCGCCATTGAGTAAAACCACGTTATCAAGATTGTGCCTTAAATGAATATTGGAACGTGTTATATAGTGAGAAACTTGCAAGTTATCGGTCTTGCCTGAATATAGGCAGACTTTATCACGGAGTTTAAGAATATCGCGGATAATCTGGTCAAGTTGCGCTATAAGCATAGCCCGCTCACTCTTGGAGTTCTTGCGTAAAGGACTCCGCTTTAAAACTGATTTGCCGCGCTTGAGCCAACTTCTCTTTAACATCCTAACCCCCTTACATCTTTACAGGTAGACGAAACGGTGAATAGCTCTGGTTGACTATTATCTTTTATTAACCAGCTCAATATTCTTATAGTATGATAACCGCCCGGGAACAAAAACCATAGTTTCTTTCTTTTAAATCCTGCCGGTAACGGGGCGCACATATCAAGCCATAAAATATTAGTAGTATGCTTTTTAAAATATTCTACTAATTCCCTGCGCAATATAACATCTGCCGCCACACTTGAAGTTCTACCATATTCCTCAAGTTTAGATTTTCTTTTAATCTCATAGGGCGGGTCAAGTATGATAAAATCCCATTGCCTTGTATCGGTTTTTATAAAATCCAATATATCCTGTCTTTTAGTCGCCTCCGGGCGTTCAATATCAATTCGTTCTTCCCCTATCTTTGAAACCCCGCTAAATAAATGTAAAACCTTGCCATAAATAACCTCTCTTATTATATTGTTTACCACCGGTGTAAATGCTCCGGGATACCCTGTAATATTGTTCCCTAATCCACATATCTCTATATCAAAAGTCTTATTCATATCTCCTTTATGCAAGCAGTTACTAATCTTTATCCATATTTTTTATAATAGGATATGGTGGTTTATCTCTATCAGAAATATCTATTTTCTTTAATCCTTCTTCGCGCGAAAAAGCCATAGTCCCATTTACCCTAACAGGACAATCAAATAATTCCCCATTTTTGGCTTTTTTCCAACAATCCTTTGCCATATTTTTGCCATAAGCAAAATCGCATTCAGTATTTCCGCATACACAACCAGGACAATTTCTATCATAAAAACGATAAAGATTAACATAATTTTTTAAATTCTTTAAGCTTTCATCAACAATGAATTCCTGCAAATTATAACCAAACATATCTTTTAAAGCACCTCTCATGGCTTCTTCAAAATCACCTTTACTATAAATATATTCATTCATTTTCCAACTCCTTTCACTAATTCCCTTATATTCTTACAGTTAGACAATTTATTTAATTCTACGCTTTCGGTAATATTTTGCTTGGCGTTATAATCCGCCCAGCACTCTTTGGCAGTCCGCATAAACCACGCCCATTTGTTTATAATATGAGCTTTGTTTTTGAGATAGCTTTCACAGATAGTCATAATCACTTCTTCGGGTAGTTTTATATTTTCCTTATTGAGCTTGCCTAAATATTTGTAGATAGGGAAGTCTTTGTAAACTTTAACCATAATGTCCTCTGTATCTTTATTCATCGTTTCTTGCTTGCCATTTTTTATAATCTATAATTATAAAATTCCTTAACTGCCCTGGCATTAGTGCAACCAATTTTCCTATTTTCGGATTACGCCTGATACAAACCATACCAGATAATTTAAGACAAACCCACCACGGAGTAGCTTTATCTACTTTAGTATTTAAGATATAATCGCCCTTATGAACATCTTTAAATTTCATACCCACTCCTTTTTTATTTCACTATTCATTTTGTAACTATCCCCCCATCTTCATCTTGACATTCAGGGTGTTCCTTGCAGATAACTTTCAAGATACACCAGACGCTCATATCTTTATTATGCAGGATTATTTTATCGCCTACATCAGTATTTCGTATCGCTTGTAAAATTGCGTAACCTTTCGGGAATGGCATTATCCCACCTCTTGCATTTCTGGATATTTTTCAGAATTTTTATATACTCTCAAAGCAGTTACCTCATATGATTTGCCTATATCTCTTTTTTCTTTCCAGTAATGGTCAAAATTGCAACATTGCCCTAACATCATCATCCGCCCTATGCCAGCAATAGCATTTTTATAGCTCCCGACTCTTACTATCTGTTCAGCTACAACCAACGCCCTTAAAGCTATTTCTTCCCTACCCATTTTTCCACCCATTGCTTTTAATTCCTTACTTATTGTTAAATCATAAATAGCCATTATTTTTCTCCTTTTTTTCTTATTTTATAAATTTTTTTAGGGCGATTTAATGCTATTGCCCCTTCGTTAGGGTCATTTGCCATACAAAGCCTTGCCTCTGGACAACCACAATCAGGAAAAGTGCATTCAGAGGTCAACTTTCCTTTCGCAAGCGATGTCGCTTTCCTTTCGCAAGCGATGTCGCTTTCCTTTCGGCATAATGGTTTCATTCGTCGCTTTCCTTTCGCAAGCGAGCCAAGCACAACCCTGTTTTTTCTCTCGCTTTCCTTTCGCCAATCATTATATATATCTCCATATCATACAACCTTACTGTTATAATAAAAATCCTTATACTTACCAATAAACTTATACTTACTTACTCCTTGAAATAATCCGCCTTTTTTAGTATTTTCTATCCAGCTATTATCTAAAAGCTCTTTTAAAGCTCGGCTCATAGCTTTTGAACCCATTATACCTTTCATCTGGCTATAAGTAACTTGGGTTTCTTTTGAATTTGAATAATCCCAATAATTCCTTAAATAAAGCCAGAGTATTTTTGCTCCGCTTGTTAATTTCTTCCACTCTACATCTTGTAATAGGTCTTTCCGCACCATAATAAAAGGCGGTAGTTTTACTTTCCCTCGTTTGAATTGGCTCATATATCATAAATTAAAAACCTTGCAGGTGAACAATGCTTTTAACATTATTCTTTAAGCTGGGGAGCGCCTGCAAGGCAAAATAAAAGCGACGATTTAATTCTCCGTCGCTGATTTTTTGATTGTTTATAGTTATATTATTCATTTTCACGCTCCCCGATTATGATAATAGTATACATTATCTTTTAAATCCTGTCAAGCACTATTAACATAATTCTTTCTACTCTTTCTACTATCATTAGGAGACAATATTTCATATCCCAATTCTTTTAATACACCATAAAGATAGTTTATATCCACTTCTATTTTACCTGTAATATCAAAATTATAAACTGATATAAGCCTACCTTCAAGTATTATTTTCATATATTTCCATAGAACTAACGTAAATTCATCTTATATACACCGTTGATATTGTTATGATCATAGCTTACTTCATTCTACTTCTTGTAATTGCAGGTCTTGACCATCTTCTTTGAAATCTTTTCCACGCCTTTGAATAATTTATAGAATTTTCTTTATTTTTAAATAATTGGGCGAAAGGTTTACAACCTATGCGCCACACTTCTTTAAGGCGATGGATATTTTCTCTTGCGTTATCTCCTATCAATACAAAACAATATAAATTATCACGTTTAAATCCAGCTTTTTGTAATATAGCTACCGCTTTTCTTAGTGGTTCAATAGCATTTGGAGTATCACAAGCAAGCCATAATGATTTAATCCTTAATCCTCTTAAATCTTCAGCGATCCTCGGAGTTATCCTATATTTTTCAAGCCCACCCTTAAATTCAATAGCTTTTTGTTTTTTAAGCATATCCATTACTAACCGCCAATGCTTATCTGAACAAGCAAGGATATTATTATCTTGGATAATATTACCCTCTGGAAAGTCATCAAATTCTATAAGCCCTCGCCTTACCATACAAAAACTACAATTATTAGGGCAACCTCTTGAAGTAATTGTAATACCATTTTTAAGATATATGCCTATTTTAAATGGTTGTTCACTCTCGCCATCTATCGCCACTCCCCCTATTTTGACTTTACCTTTTGTTCTCCAAGCGGATGCTAACCTATGCGCCTTTTTAATATCCCAAGTGAATGTTGTTGATATATGAATTTCGTCATATATAGGTGTAAACAAATCTGGCTCATCAAAATAAGCGTCTTTATCATCAGGCGACATGCTTGTTTTAGTGGGAAATACTCTTGCTATTTTCATAATTCCATCTTCGGCTTACTTAAGAGAAGGGTCATAGGTTAAATGTTTTTTAAATAGCTATCTGCTAACTTTCCTTCTAATTCTGATACAATAGCCCTTCCGATTATATAAATATCGCTTATTTCAAAAGTATTCGCTGGAGGTTTTTCTTGTTTCATCCATTTTCCTGTCTTGTCTAAATCGTATTCTCTAATATGTTTCATAACAATATCATGTATTTTACTCATCGTCCTCTCCTTTCAGGTTATGACATCTTTTGCTCTTTCATTAAAAGGATTTATTTTGGGCGGGTTATCTACGCCAAAAGTCCAATTAGGTTTAATTTCCGCCCACGACCAATCTTCCTTACCTTCAACACGCAAAAAGAATTTAGGTTTTTCTATCGGCAGTTCAGGGTGTTTAAGGTCTAATAATATCTTTTCAATCTGTCCCGCTATATACTGTTTTTCTTTCATACTAAACATAAACTACTCCTTTCAGGTTATGGGGTATAGGGGGTTACCTATCATTAGGATAAACACTCCATACATCCTCTTTAGTCTTACCATATACCATTTCCTTAATATCATCACGCATACGCCAGATTAAGCCTTTTTTTGCCAAATCCCGCGCATCCCTTGAAGCCCTGTCGGGATGATAAATAGATACTCCAAAGGCGCAGACTTCCGAAGTCCTGGCCCTACCCTTACTCGTTATAAATCTGTAAACCTGTTCTTTTTTGCTTAAATATAGGTCTGTCATTGATTTAAAAGTTTTTCTATGATTAGAGTATCTAAGCGTTCACATTCTTCTTGCGTCAAGTCTCTAGGTTCACGCCCGCCAAAATTATCACTACACAACTTCATAAGGTTTGCCTGAGTCACGCTGCCCTTACCGACCCAACCCATTAACTCCTCTAAAGTTTCAGGGCTGACTAACTGCGTCTTTCGGGCCTCGGTGTCTTTGGCTAACTGTTCTCTATATTCCTTTACCTCGCCAGAAGCAATGTCCACTTCTTCAGGGTCAGGGATTACTATGCCCAAATCTTCTGAAGCAAATTGCCTTATACTTTCAACATAAGCGGTAAATGCTACGGTATCTAAAGAAGTAGTTGAGCGCACAACAGGGAATTTGCCGAGATTATCAATTAAAAACATTGCCCTCATTGAGTCGTGGATTTCGTCAACTGTATAGCCGGTATGATCGCTGATGAGTTTATAACAAACTGCCCAAAGATATCGATTCTGTGGAAGTGTCCTATCCTTTTTATGCCTGCGGACAATGACATCTACATTTTTTCCTTCAAGCAAGGTAAGATAATCGTTGAATAAACCCAGATTATCAAAGACTACCTTACCTGTTGAGATTATCGCTCGGAATATTGGACTCATAGTTAAAATGGAGCTTCTTCTCCTGCCTTTGATTGAGCGCCTATTATCTCTACTTCGTATTTAGTATCCATAGACTGCCCTGTTTTCGTAACCTTAATTTTACTTCCGACAGGTATCGCATCCATTAACTCGGCAAGCCTGACAGATTGAGAGTCAAAAGTTTTATCATCAATCTTGTACCTCATAACTTCTTTTTCCTCGCCAAAAGTTTCTTTAACAATGCTTTTCATTCCTCCAAAAATCCCTTCAATAATCCCGTCTTCATCAAACTTGACAAATGAAGAATTGCGTTTCGCAAAATCTTTACCGATACCCATTTTATTCTCCTTTCTGTTGTGTTTCTAATTTTAAACTCGTTGGCAAATCTATTTTCTTTGGTTCTACACCTTCCTGCTCGTTCTGCCAAATCCTATAAGCTGACTTAAAAAGGTCAAATTTATCTTCAATCTCTGTAAACTTGTATTTCTTTTTGTTAAGACGGTATCCGACTTGAAGTATCCCAAGTTTCAATATCTTATGGTGCATTAAAGCGTGCCTATAAGCAGATACTTGCAACTCATATTCAGGCCAGATATACTGTCCTGTTTTAAAATCTATGAGCCAAGTTTCGCCTTTAACCTGGCACAAAAAGTCAACTGTGCCAGCGTAATGTAATTCCTCGTTGAATATTGCAACCTCTCTTGTTATTATTAAAGGCTTTACTTCTTTAAACCAGTTTACAAAACTTAATAAGCACTCATATTCTTCAAGTGCTAATTCTTCCAAGTTCCCTGTCTTAGGATTAGGATATTGCATATTCATTGCGATTTCATTCCCATCTATTAAGTCCATAATGGCCGAATGAACCTTTGAACCTTTATCACCTGCGGCCTGTTTAAGGGATTCCGACTCATCCCATCCATGATTAGCGAGCCATTTATAAAACGCCACACCTTTAGGATAATGCCCGCAAATCCATGTAACAGAGGGATAGAATACATCCTGCCCTGTTTTTTCGTCGGGTTTAACATAGAACCTCTCATCCTCACAAGTTATCTGCATTGTCTTTTTATCTTCGGAAAGATATTTAATTATTTTCTTCATCTGTCATCATCCTCATTTCTGGAGTCCCAATCAACTCCGCTTTCGTGGTCGTCCTGTTCAAAATATTTTATCCAATATTCTCTATTATAACCTGTTTTACAATGACAACTTGTGCATAATGAAATAAGATTATTTTCCATTATGTTAATTTTATTGTAATCTTTATGGTGAACATCAAGTTTTCTGCCATTTTCTACTTCTGAACAACCGCATAATTGGCACTTATAACCATCTCTAAATCTAATTTGTTCTTTAAAAGTTTTACTCCATCCTAAAGGATACGGTTCAAAAGATTTTCCTCCTTTCCAATTAGAGCCATTCTCTCCCAACTGGCCTTTTGCACAACATAAACGAGAACAATATTTAGTCCTATTTTTTCTTGAAGGACTTACTAAAAATTCTTTATTGCAAATTTTGCATATAATTAAAATTCTTTTATCCTTTTTTCCTTTCCAGTAAATACTTATTTTTCTTTTAAATTCTTCCGTGTGTTTGTAACCTTTTTTTAGAACAGGATTTATTTCTATCATGTGTTTTCTATATTCAAGATTTTTCCAAAGTAATTTTGTTTTTTCACCTGATGGCATATTCCCCTCCAATAAAAAAGGGCTTCGTTCAGCGTGTGGACAAAAAACAGTTAAGTCTTTTGAACGCCTACTAAAAGCCCCTGTTGGCATAAAAAAATCTGTTTTCTGTCCACGATTATAGTATACCATTTTATTAGAGTTTGTCAAGTTCACAGTAATCCCCAGAAGTCTGCAATATTCTGGTCTTTAGTGAAAGCATCTTCAATAATTTCTTCTGGCCCACAGTCTTCTGGCGAGAATAAGCATTCAACGCCGTCTTGGTCTACAAGTTTTAAACTATCCACTTCATCCGGTTCTTCGCCCTTTACTACCTTAATAAGCTCGATTGCTTCTAAAGTTCTGTCAACTGCGGTCATGTTCGCCTCCTCGTTTTTATGCTTAACTGATATTTCCTTAATACCCTTGCCTGTAACTTGTGCAACCTCTTGGTTATATTCTTCCCTTCTTTAGCTGTGATCCTCACTATCGGGATATGGTTTGAATTTGCACGGGTCATACCAACCCCTTAAACTCATCATCGTAAGGGCCTTTCATAGACTGGCTGAACCTACGATAAAGCCAGAACACAAGCGGCGCGGACAAGATAAAAAACAAAATCAGATAGCCCCATCCATCATTCATAAACACCTCCAAATATAAAAAATAGCCCCTGCCTTCTCACGGGTGCATAATGACTTTAGAGCCATTAAACACAAAAAATCGCAGGATGAGTGCGATTTATTTACAGGGGCTTTGTTTATTCTGTTTTTCCGTGAGAAGATTTTAAACATTTTTACTCCTTACATCGTCGGAGAACTTTATTCGATTACCTAAAGTATATACTATGCCAAACCCTTTGTCAAATAAAATCGCATTTATTTTTCGTAGTTAACAATTTAGTTATGGAAGGTTATTTAGGTAAATAGGCGAATTTCGCGTTTAAAGGGCTAAAAAGGGGTTAAGGTAGGATATTCCGTGTTTTGAGAGAAAGTTCAACCTGAGGCATTTTTGAAGGGTAGTTTTGGCTATTATGAGTATGTATGATATATCTATACCCTATTCCTTAATCAAAAAGCCTAATCCGTTGAAGAAGTCCTGTGTTTTAAGGCGTCTTGCATAATATCATACATCGTGTCTTTATCGATTAGCCAGCCTTCAATAGGCGCAGGATCACCCGTTTTGAGATAATATCCTTGCTTTGTAACAGGCTTTATATTACTTTTTTGGCTTATACAACTTACCAAGCACCCTATTAAAAGTAGACTCATCCCCAGACATAATAGCCTTGCCGGTATCTTTTTCAAGTTTATCGTCCTTTCGTTTGAAGAAACCTTTTATAAATCCAAAAGCAGTATCCAATGCTTTTAATCCAGCCATATAGCCTCCTATGCAAATTTATCCCAATTATGAAACAACAAAAAATAAACTAAGAATATAAATATTATACCGAATATGATTATCATAATGACGGGCGGTGTTTATAAACTTGGGTAACCTAACGCTCGGAGCTTAAGTGAGCACAACATCCGCTACCACCGCCAATACACGGAAGGTTGTTAACCAAGTGAGCTCAGAATTTTACAGATGCAATAACATAAATACCGTATTTTGTCTCGCCAAAATCCTTTAGATTTTCCACTCTTTTTTGCCCTACTGCCGCACCTATCCCTACTGCGAACTTATCGTTTATATCATAGTTATAGGAAACTCCAGTAAGAACGGTAACATTATCATTGTTCTGTATCTGGCCTAAATCATTGCCTATAAACGCATCAACATCAAGGTTCTTAATGCCCTTTACATCTTTCACTACAGCTACTCCTACGATTTCAAGCGGTGAATTATCTGCTAATTCGTATAATATACCAGCTTTAGGTGCTGCTGCCTGTGCTACTCCTGCTAACATTAGCAGTCCTACGACGAGAGTGATAATTTTCTTCATTTTGCTTCCTCCTTTGGTCTATCCGACCTGTTAAAATAACTTATGAAAACAGCTGTTACTATTGCACTTACCGCCTGACTATCAAGGATTTTAGCATAAGTAGCATACGCAAAAACTAACCCTGCTATGATAGTTAAGAAATATCGCCCTGATGTTACTTGTCTTACAAATAATTCTTTTAAGGTCATAATCACCTCCCTAAATTATCTGGCCCCAGAGTATTCCTAAAACCCCGCTTGTTAATGCTTCACATATCCGCCAATTAAATATATACTGCCATTTAGGTTTGTTAGATAGATAAAATGTCCCCAAAAATACAATGGGTAATATAATCATCCAGAAATTAAACTTTATAATTAGCGACGGTAAACTAATAGCTAAAGCATAGATAATCTTCATAAACCAATTAGAGTTTTGTCCATAGCCAAGATGTAATGCCCCACATAATACCAATGTAGCCAAAAATACATTAAGATTATATGTTCCATTTATAGTTGATATAATTGTGTATAAAAGAGGGATACCATAGCGCCTCAAAGGTTTCCAAAACATTCCACCTAAACTATATAAAAGAATTGTAAAAATTATAGTAATAAGTATTAAATTTTCCGTCATTCTTTCCACCCATTTAACCCATTATGTATTCTTTCATAACTATTTACAGCTTCAATTGCGTCCTGCCAATCCTGTTCTGCGTTTCCTTGCAAATGGCATCTCTCTCTTATCTGCCAGAAATTATATGCGAACCTTTTAATTATTTCTTCTCTTGTTTCATCTAAACAATTCATTTATTTATGCCCATTACTAAGTATTCGTTTTACATCCGCTTTTATCTCAACTAAATCCGCTTTCACCCTATCAAAATTATCATTAACCTGTTTATGCTGGAGTTCACACATATCTTTGCGAGTAAATTTTTCGTCGTTATCTTTTTTAACTTCATCCAAACGCTGATATATTCTGTTTATCTTTCCATCGCTATTCTTTACCATTGTCCAGACAAGCCCTACAAGCCCTATTACACCAGTTGTTGTTACTATTTCAGCCATTTGCATAGACGCCTTTCATTATGGAACAATATTTCCAGTTACAGTTATTTCCTTAACGCCAAGTTTGATACTTTCTGTTATTACCGCGTTTATATCGGCAATCTGCTTATCCAGCGAAGCTATCTGGCTATTATATGAACTGGTGATATTAGTCTTCTGAGTTTCAAGATTAGCTTTCTCCTGTTTCAAAGATAAAATAGTCTTATTATTTACTGTAACTGTTTCCGTGGTAGTGGTTACCTTTAAAATACTATCGCTGACCTTCTCAATTATCTGCCCTGCATAGGCCATACTTACTACAAACATCAACGTCATTGTAATACATATTATTTTTTTCATACTTCCTCCTTGTTAGTTATAACTTGGCACTCGGTATTCGTATTCAGTTTTGATTTTGTGCGGAAAACTATGAACATAAATCATAACAGTTTTAATATCTTGATGTCCAAGTTGTTGTTGTATTCCGACTAAATTCATTCCTTTACTGAGTAAATGCGTTGCTAAACTGTGCCTGAATAAATGGGGATAAACTCTTTTTTTAATCTTCGCCCTTTTAGCTACTACTTTAACCACTTTTCTTAATGCCCAGCCATTATATTGCTTACCTTCTCGTAAAGTTGTAAATAGATATTGCCCATCTACATTTTGAAGATATTGCCCGATATATTCAGTTACAACTTTTGCACATTCTTTTGAGATATTGACAACCCTATCTTTATTGAACTTACCACCTATAACTCTAAGAACATTATCATCCAAGTTTACATCGTGAGCTTTAAGTGAACAAAGTTCTTTATTGCGTATTCCGCTATAAGCGAGGATTGCTAACATTGCTTTTTCCCTGTTATTTTTAGTTGCTGCTAATATTCTTGCTACTTCACCTTCTGTCATGACATCTTTGAGCAAGGATTTAGGTTTTCTGGGATGAACTATTTTTATAGGCTTTTTTATAAATTCCATATAACGCCCAATAGCAACCGATGTATTTATAACATGACTAAATGAATATGTTTTTTTTCTTATCTCTGCGATGTAATTTTCTGCCTGCTTACGCGTAGGATTTTCTGTCCCAATATCCCTGAAGAATTTTGAAAGGACACGCTTATAACCACCTATAGTCACGTCGCCAAAGCCCTTTTTGATAAGCAAAAAATCGTAAAACTTTTCTGGCATAGTCATTAGTTTACGCTCCTTGCCACCTCGAACCATTTATTCCAATACTTTCTATTGTGATTTGTTTTTCTATGGCATTTTATACAAAGAGTTATTAAATTATCTGGATTACAATTTTTTTTGTCATAATCCTTATGATGAACATCATGAGTTTTATCTCCCTGTTTCTCTCCACAAATTTGGCAAGTATATTTATCTCGTTCTCGAATAGATATTTTTAAACTTCTTGTCCAATCAATAGTATATGGTTCAAAAGATTTACCACCTTTCCAATTAGGATTTTTTTCTTTAAGTCCATGCCCTTTCTTAAATTCTGTTTTAGAACTATAATGTATTCCTTTCTTAAAAGCTGATTTGGGAACTAATCCAGTTTTTAATCCTTTATTCCAAGGTATATGACCTTTAAGTTTTTCTTTAATTTTATTTATTGTTTCTTTAGAATAAACATTAGTCTTTCCTTTGTTCCAAGGAATTTGTCCTTTAGGTCTACCCGAATTAGAAAGTTGCGGATATTCTTTTTTGGTTTTCCCTTTACTCCAAGAAGGTTTTCCTTTGCTTGCTTTATGTCCTGCTTCTACAAACTTTCTTATTCTTTCGTCTTGTGTTGCTTTTAAACCTCTATTCCAAGGAATTCTACCTTTATTTATTTGATTGCCTTTTTTAAACATTTTAATTCGTGCTCCTGCTTACTTCATAAAATGAAGTTCCATCATATATTAACTGTAATACTTTATCGTCTGCCGAAGTAAATGCGGCATTCAAATCTACTGTGTTAGATGTGTGAGCATCTGTATCAGTTATAGAAGTTAAAGCATCAACAAAGATTAAAGTTACTAATTGCCCATTGGCGGCTCCAGTTATAGTTGCAATTACGTTGCTGCCTGCATCAGAAGTTACGGTTATCGTATTACTTGTAACCGCGAATGTTGTTGCCGAAGCAGCAACGGTTACTGCGGTATTTCTTGAGGCAATTCCACCAACTACATCTAATTTTGTTGCAGGTGCCGTCGTCCCGATGCCGACGTTGCCGCTCTCTAAAACCGTGAAAACTTCTACCCCGCCTGTCTCAAATAAATTAAGAATATCTACTGTTCCTGTTGTTTTGACTGCTAACTTAGATAAAGGTGCCGTCGTCCCGATGCCGACGTTGCCGGCGAGAGTTAAACTTGTTCCTGTGTTGTC
>Ga0180732_1000316_pt1 | contig 44460 bp, 44 predicted proteins | sample KR11_01MetaG_FD_148674 | JGI IMG/M metagenome (GOLD analysis project Ga0180732, IMG submission 148674) | Groundwater microbial communities from the Olkiluoto Island deep subsurface site, Finland - KR11_0.1 MetaG | ecosystem: Environmental > Aquatic > Deep subsurface > Groundwater | place...
AACACATATTCTCTTGAAACCAAGAGAGGGGGGGGGTCTTAGCTGGACTATTTAAAACAGAGAAAGTTTACGCTACCACAGGGACATTTTATCCCGACCCTGACCCAGAGACGAGTACGGTGGATGGATATGTGCAAAGAGCTGCTGTAGATGAAGTATTCTCAACAATAAGAGCTGGTGCTGGAACTGCCGCTGTAAGCAATAGTTCTCCTATGGTAGTACGATTAAATGCAACAGCAACTCTAAACCAATTTGAGTCATTGCTACGCATTTATGTATTGTTTGATACTTCTATTATAAGTGCAAGCGGAACTATTTCTTCTGCAGTTTTTAGTGGGTATGGGATTCAAAAAGAAGCGGGGAATGGCTCTCCAGATTTACATTTAGCATCTTCATCCCCAGCATCAAACACAGATTTAGTTGCTGCTGATTATCAACAAGTTGGCATAACAAGTTTTGGTTCAATAACTTATGCCAACTTCACAGGACTTCAATATAATGATATAACATTGAATGCGGCTGGGGTAACTAATATTTCCAAAACGGGAATTTCAAAGTTTAGTTTACAAACAAGTTGGGATATTAATAATTCATTTACAGGCGCTTGGGTAAGTTTGGCGAATACTGATTTTCGTATCGGAACAGCTGAACTAACAGGCACATCTGAAGACCCAAAACTTGTAGTAACATACACAGTCCCCGCAAACTCAAAACAAGATGTAATTTGGTTTGATTAAAAATTGTCGTTAAGCGACAATTTTTAACCCTGTTTTGTGTGCAATCTAAATTGCTTTAAAAAATCACTTGGGTGCTCCGCACCCAAGTGATTTTCTCACGGAAGCCTTACCTCCGTTTTATTACACAGGAAACTCCTATTGTATGTTTTTTAATTAAATTAAAAACCTCACTTGGAAGCGAAGCTTCCAAGTAGTCATTTTAGTAACTCGGTTACTAAAAAAAATATAAACCTACACGCAACTCTGCGATAGCAGAGTTGCGTGTAGGTTTATAAAAAATAAAAAAGGTCGAATTAAATTTGACCTTTGAAATTTACAACATCAACCCGTCCCAAAGTATTTTAATAAATTTTGATTTAGTGTTTTAGTGATTTAGTGATTTCTGCCCGCAACATTATGCATAGCATTACGGGCAGGTAGTGATTTTATGATTTTCTGTTGACATTAACCCCTATTTTGCTATTATCTTTCGACGAGCTCACACGAGCTCTTTTAGTTGGTTGTTTCTTGTATCTGCGTAAATCCGCGTACAATCTGCGTTTACCCTGTGTTAAATCCTGCTTCGCAGGAAATTTGTTTCAGCAAATTTATTTAACAGGGTGAATCTGCGTTTTTATGAAATAAAAAAATGTCACGCTCAATTAAAAAAGGTCCATATGTAGACCTTCGACTTTTAAAGAAAGTTGTTGGTAAAAAACCCGAAGATGTCGGTGTTATTAAAACATGGGTTAGAAGAAGTCAGATTTCTCCTGAAATGGTTGGTTTTACATTCGGTGTTTACAACGGAAGGGTTCATATAGATGTTTTTATTTCTGAGGACATGGTTGGACATCGGCTGGGGGAGTTTTCCCCGACAAGGAAATTTGTGAGACACGGAGGTAAAATGCAAAAAGAAATAGAATTAAAAAAAAAAGAGGCCGAAATATCAGCAGCAAAAGCGGCAAAAGCAACAGGAGAAAGTAAGAAATAGTAAAAAATTACAATGAAAGCAGTTTTAAAACAATACAGACAGTCGCCAAGAAAAGTTCGTTTAGTAATTGATGCTATTAGAGGTAAAAATGTTGAAAGAGCATTAGCAGAATTGAAATTTATTCCAAAAAGAACTTCAGAAATAGTAGAAAAACTTATTAAATCTGCAGTATCTAATGCTGAAACAAATTTTGGGAAGACAAAAGACAATTTGTTTATTAAAGAAATAAGAGTTGATGAAGGTGTAACTTTAAAAAGAATAATGCCGATGAGTAAAGGTAGGGCTTTTAGGATAAACAAAAGAGCGAGTCATATAACTTTGGAGCTTGGGGAAAGACAGGAAACAAGAAAACAAGAAAACAAAGAAACAACAAAACAAGAAAAGAAAAATGCAATGGATAAAAAAGCAGAAAAAAAGTCGACGAAGATTATTAAAAAAGAAAGGGTATTAAAAAAGAAATAATTTTGTATTTTAAATTATCATTTTACATTTTGATTTTTTAATTTTAAATTTTATATGACCCATGTAGTTCACCCATATTCACATAGATTAGGAATTATAAGAGGATGGAAATCTAGGTGGTTTGGTGTTAAAAACAATTATAGTGAAATGCTCAAATCTGATGTGCTTATTCGTGAATATTTAGAAAAAATATTGAGGAACAATTATGTCAGTTCTATAGAAACAGAAAGAAACCAAAAATATTTCAAAATAATAATAAAAACCTCCCGCCCCGGGATTATTATTGGAAGAAGCGGTGATGGGGCAATAAAATTGAAAAATGAAATTGATAAGTTTGTAAAAAAGAACAAACTTATGACTGCCGAAGAAATAAAAATAGATATTGATGAAATAAAATCACCAGAATCAGATACAAATATTGTATTACAGATAGTAAGAGAAGGATTAGAAAAAAGGTTGCCTTTTAGACAAGTTCTAAAACAAACAATTGATAAAGTTATGGCGAATAGGGATGTTCTCGGGGTTAGAATAAAACTCTCGGGCAGATTAGGAGGGTCTGAAATGGCTAGAAAAGAAGAAATAAAAAAGGGAAGAATACCTCTGCAAACATTTAGAGCAGATATAAGTTTTGCAAAAGGTTCAGCAAAATTACCTTATGGAGCAATAGGAATAAAGGTCTGGATTTATAAAGGAGATATCTTCTAAAAATTTTCCAAAAAATAAAAAGCGAAGCGACTATATTTTTTGAGAACCCAGCCCCACTTTTCTGGGGAAGGTAAAATGAAATTTAATAAGAAAAAATTTATAAAATTTAAAAAAAAGATTAAAATTTATTATAAAAAAGTGGAGCTGGGTGATGATTTTCTAAATCTCGCCAAAGCTCAATAAGAAAATCAATCATGTTATTCCCCAAAAAAGTGAAACATAGGAAATGGCAGAAAAAAAGAGTAAATCCTGCTAAAAAGAGTATTGAATACCGAGGAACTACACTGGCCTTTGGTTCCTATGGGTTGAAAGCGATAACTGCGCATAGGTTAAATTCAAATCAAATAGAATCAGCAAGAAGGGTCGCCAAAAGAGCGAGTGGTAAAACGGGTAGGGTTTGGATACGCGTGTTCCCAGACAGGCCATATACAAGAAAAGCGGCTGAAATGGGTATGGGAAAAGGAAAGGGTGAACCAAAAGGTTATGAATTTGAAGTAAAGCCAGGCAGGGTTTTGTTTGAGATTGATGGGGTTACCGAAGAAATCGCGAAAGAATCCTTAAGAAAAGCGGGTAAAAAATTACCACTCAAAACCAAAATAATAACGAGAGAATAATTCTATGTTGGAAATAAATAAAAAAAATGCTACCGAATTAGAAAAAATGCTTGTTGAAAAAAGAGAAGCATTAAGATCATTTAGATTTTCTGGGGCTGGTGGGAAAACAAGAGATGTTAAACGCGGGAGAAATATAAAAAAAGATATTGCACGCATATTAACAGAAATTAATCTACATGTTGAAAAGCGAATTAAATAAAAAATGAAAAAAGATATTCAAAAAAATAATAAAACTTTAAAAGGCAAAATTATTTCGGATAAAATGAAGGATACTGTAGTTGTTTTAGTAGAAAGATATGTAAAACATCCAAAATACAAAAAATATTTTAAAAAAAGTAAAAAATTTAAAGCACATGATTTTGGTAATAAATGTAGAATTGGTGATAGTGTTGTGATAGAAGAATCAAAACCAATATCAAAGGACAAAAGTTTTAAAATTGTTCAAATTGTTTCAAAAGGTGTTTCTAAAAAAATACAAGAATAGTTTGTGATTTTGTGATTTTGTGATTTTGTGATTTTGTGATTTTATATTTTTATGATTTAGTGAAAATATTATGATTCAACCAAGAACATTAGTAAAAATAGCAGATAATTCAGGTGGTAAAATAGGCCGTGTTTTCAAGGTAATCGGAGGTTCAAAGAAAAGATATGCGAGAATAGGAGATATAGTAATTTTATCTATACAAACAGCAGAACCAAGAAAAGATGTAAAGAAGAAAGAAATTTATCAAGCTGTTGTTGTAAGACAAAAACAGCCGCTTAGAAGGAAAGATGGTTCTTACATTCGTTTTGATGAAAATTCAGTTGTAATTTTAGAGAAAGACAAAAAAGACCCAAAAGCAGGAAGAATTTTTGGTCCGATTCCTAGAGAAATTGCAGAACGCGGGTATCAAAAAATTGCTTCTCTTGCGCCTGAGATTGTTTAGAAAAATAACCTGTCCCGTTAGAAATAAATTTAAAACCTCTGGGAGAGGTTTTAAATCCATAATGTTTTTGGTTTCATTAAGAATTAGAAAATAAAGTAAAAATGTGTATTTTAAAAAAAATATAAAATTATAAATTAACTCACGGAAATGCCTTCGGCAATTCCGATTTCTAACGGGATGAAAATAAAAAAAGGACAAAATGTGAAAATTATAACAGGAAAAGATAAAGGCAAAACGGGAAAAGTTTTGAGAGTTATTCCCAGAAATAATTTAGTAGTTGTTGAAGGAATAAACATTGTAAAAAAACACCAAAAATCAAAAGGGCAACAACAGGGTGGTGGAATAATAGAAAAACCAATGCCTGTACATATTTCAAACATAAAATTAGAACAAGAAAGCAAAAAAATTTACCCCGTAGCCCAGCCAAAGGCTGGTGGTACTGGGGCAAAAAAATAAGAAAGTCCCTCTACGGGGGATCTCCCGCAGGGATACAAAAAATAAAAAATTATGCAATCGATAAAAGAAAAAGAAAAAAAAGCTTTTGAGCTAATGAAAAAAGAATTTGGTTATAAAAATTCAATTGAAACACCGCGTTTTGTTAAGGTTATTGTTAGTTCAGGTGTGGGGTCTATTAAGGATAAAGATAAAATAAAACTTATAGAAAATCGTTTGTCTAAAATAACAGGACAGAAACCATCGGCGTGTTCAGCAAAAAAATCTGTGGCCTCTTTTAAGGTTAGACAGGGGGATGTTGTGGGGTATCAGGTTACATTACGAGGCGACAGGATGTTTAGTTTTTTGTATAAGTTAGTTAATATCGCGATGCCGAGATCAAAAGATTTTAGAGGGATATCAAGAAAATGTCTTGATGAAATGGGGAATATAACCATTGGTATTAAGGAACACACTATTTTTCCTGAGACCCTAGATGAAGAATTAAAAGACATTTTTGGTCTTTCTATAACAATAATTACAACGGCCAAATCAAAAGAAGAGGCAATAAAATTCTTTGAGTGCACAGGCTTTCCTTTTAAAAAGGTTAGCAAAAAATAAGGTAATATATAGCTAAAGTTGACAATGGTGTTTTATATTGCTAATATTGGCACCGGCTTAGAGGGCTTTAATGCCTTTTTTGTTTACAGAAAAAGTTATTTATGGCAACCCACGCCAAGGACGGGGTGCTCAAAAATTATAGTCATTAGCATTCCTTAATTTTATGGCAAAAAAATCAGTTATAGCAAGAAGTCAAAAAAAACCAAAATTTGTATCGCGAGTAGTAAGACGATGTTTTCGTTGTGGCAGAAAACGGGCTTACATGAGGGATTTTGACCTCTGTAGGATTTGTTTTAGAGAATTAGCAAATGAAGGTAAAATTCCGGGGATAAAAAAATCATCATGGTAAATGATCCAATATCAGATTTTATTATAAAGATTAAAAATGCAACCTTAGTAGGAAAAGAAGAGGTTTCAATCCCATACTCAAATCTAAAATACGCGGTGGCGGTAACACTTTCAAAGGCAGGATTTGTTGGGGATGTTGCTAAAAAAGGAAAAAAAACAAGTAAAGCGATTGATATTCAACTATTATATAAAAATAAAAAATCCAAAATAAATGATGTCCAGAGAATATCTAAACTATCCAGAAGAATTTATCTTGGTGTTAATTATATTAAACCAATTAAGCAAGGAAGGGGCTTGTTAATATTATCAACCCCAAAGGGAATTTTAACGGATAGGGAAGCTAAAAAGGAAAGAGTTGGTGGCGAAGCATTATTTAAAATTTGGTAATGGCTTTACCCACGATTGGTGACTTAATCTCTTGAGTTTCCAATCGTGGGCACAAAACATTATCCTCCCACTTACTTTGCAGAAATATATAATGGAAGATTTAAAAATAAAATTGAATGAATATACTCTATGCGACACTAGTCCGAATAGGACCGGGCTGTTTGCTCGCGTATCGCCCGCCATATCTGCCGGCAAAGTAAGTAGAAGGATACCCAATTTCATTATTCGCTGTGCTCATATAAAATTGGTATGTCACGAATAGGAAAACAACAAATTGAAATTCCAGAAAAAACAGAGGTCTCTATATTGGATGGCGTTATTTTTGTTAAAGGGCCTGGAGGGGAACTTTCAAAAAAAACAAAATCAAATATTTTAATTGAAATAAAAGATAAAAAAGTAATCCTTAGTCCAAAAGATGAAACAATAGAGACAATGTCCTTGTGGGGCACATACGCTTCTCATATTATAAATATGGTAAGTGGTGTAAATACGCCATTTCAGAAAAAACTTGTAATTGAAGGGGTTGGATATAAGGCCGCTTTATCCGAAGGCGCTATTGTATTAAACATTGGTTTTTCTCATCCGATTAATATAAAAATTCCATTAGGGATAAATGTTTCAATAGAGAAAAATATTATTACGGTTTCTGGAATTGATAAGGAAACTGTAGGGCAGTTCACCGCAATTATCAGATCAAAAAAGAAACCAGAACCATATAAAGGAAAAGGAATAAGATATTTTGATGAAATTATAAAAAGAAAAGAAGGTAAGAAATCAGTGTAACAAAATAAAGCACCAAATTACAAGCACCAAGCACCAAATAAACCACAATGACCAAAATACAACCTGCCTGCCGGCAGGCAGGAATTAAAAAAAGAAAACGGATTCAAAAACTGGCACGACTCTTTGAAACTTCATTTAGAAGTTTCAAAGTTAGAACATTTGAAATTAGAGTTTAGAATTTGTCCCAGTACCACAACAAGTTGGCTACGGGATAAATTTGTAATTTGGAATTTGTGATTTGGGATTTAGTTAAAATCATGTTAGATAAATCAAAAGAAAAAAGAATAAACAGAGAAAAAAGACACAGGAGAATTCGTGCAAAAGTTTCTGGTACTAAAAAATGTCCGCGACTTTCTGTATTCAGGTCAAATTATTATATTTACGCGCAAATTATTGATGATGAAAACGGAAATACATTGGCATATTCCTCTTCTAAAGATTTAAAGATTAAAGAAAAAGGGAAGATAGCGGCGGCTAACGCGGTTGGAAAAGACATAGCAAAAAAGGCAGTTGAGAAGAAAATATCCAATGTAGTGTTTGATAGGGGCGGGTATATTTATACAGGCGCAATTAAGATAGTTGCCGACAGCGCTAGAAAGGGGGGATTAATTTTTTAATATATTTTATATGGAAGAAAAGGTAAAAAAAGAATACGATAAAAAGATAGACAAAACCGTTGAAAATAAAAACGAAACAGTTGGTTCTATTGTTGATAAAAAAGAAAGTAATAAAAGAATAGAAAGAGGGCAAAAACCCTCCTTGAGAAAGAATCCTCGCAAATTTGTTAGAAGAGAGAGAACAAAAAATGAATTTGAACAAAAAATTTTGAATATAAGAAGAGTTACCCGTGTTGTATCTGGGGGGAGAAGATTTAGTTTTAGTGTTGCAATTGTAATAGGGGACAAGAGGGGTTCTGTTGGCGTTGGGTCTGGAAAAGCCACAGACACATCTCTTGCTATTGAAAAAGCCATAAGAGACGCAAAAAAGAATATGATAAAAGTAGTTTTGAATAAAGACATGTCTATAGCAACCGAGATAAGGGCCAAGTACTCGTCATCAATAATAGAAATGAGACCAACACACGGGAGAGGAGTTTCAGCAGGAAGCGCCGTTCATGATGTTATAGAGATGGCTGGGATAAAGGATGTTACGGCGAAAATACTTTCTAGGTCAAAAAATAAATTGAATATTGCTCAAGCCACAATAAAAGCACTAAAGACGATAAAATAATTATCTGAAATAACAAATTACAAGCACCAAGCACCAAACAAATTATAATGATCAAAATACAAAATTCAAAAAATTAGAACGTTTGAAATTAGAGTTTAGAATTTGTTTGTAATTTGGAATTTAATAAACACTATGCAGCTCCATGAATTAAAAAGAAATACTAGAAGAAAAAAGATACGGGTAGGTCGTGGCGGGAAAAGAGGAAAGACATCCGGGAGGGGTCATAAAGGCCAAAAGGCAAGAGGAACTCCAAGACCGGCCATCCGTGATGTAATTAAAAAGATTCCTAAAAGAAGGGGGTATAGTTTTAAGAGCATAAAGGCGAAATCCATTGTTATTAATCTTGGTTTAATTGATAAAAAATTTAATAGTGGTGAAATCGTTTCACCGGCTACACTTTTGTCAAAAAAAGTTTTAAATTTTAAAAAAGGGAGTATTGTAAATATAAAAATATTATCAATGGGAGAAATAAATAAGAAAATAATTGTTGAAAGATGTTTAGTTTCAGAAAAAGCAGTAGAAAAAATAAAAAAAGCAGGAGGCACTATCAAAGAAACAAAAAAGCAAGAAAGCAAGAAACCAATAAAAAAATAAAAATAAATCTTGTGAATATAACTTTTTAAAACCCAGACCTAAACCCAGACCTAAACCCAGACCTAAACCCAACCGTTTTAAAAAGTTATATTCACAAGATTAGAGATTCACACATGGAAAAATTTATAGAAAAAATAAAACAGGTTTTTAAAGACAGAATTTTGAGAAAAAAAGTTTTGTTTGTTCTCGGCGCGCTTGTCATTTTTAGGGCATTTGCGTCTGTTCCAATTCCCGGTATTGATATATCTAGTTTTGAACAATTTTTTTCTCAAAACCAATTTTTAGGTCTTTTGAATATTTTTTCTGGCGGTGGTTTATCAAACCTTTCTCTTGTTATGCTTGGGGTTGGCCCGTATATTACAGCTTCAATTATAATGCAACTCTCGACAATAATGTTTCCTAAACTAAAGGCCTTATATCACGAAGAAGGAGCAGCCGGTAAGAAAAAGTTTACACAATATTCTCGTTTATTAACTTTTCCCCTTGCCTTAATGCAGGGTTATGCGTTCCTCACGCTTTTACAGAATCAAAATGTTATAGGACAATTGACGACATTTGATATTGTTTCAAATATATTAATTATTGCCGCTGGCTCTGTATTTTTGATGTGGGTTGGCGAATTAATGACCGAATTTGGTATTGGAAATGGCGTCTCACTATTGATTTTCGCTGGTATTGTTGCAGGACTTCCTTCACAAGTGAGCCAGCTTTTGTTCACATTTGATGTATCACAGATTCCTATTTATCTTGGTTTTTTCATTGTAGCTGGTTTAGTAATACTCGGTGTTGTTATTGTAACGGAAGCGGAAAGACCCATACCGATCACATATGCTAAAAGGGTGAGAGGAATGAAAGTTTATGGTGGTATCTCAACATACCTTCCTTTAAGAATTAATCAAGCGGGGGTTATGCCAATAATTTTTGCTCTCTCAATACTTTTATTTCCTCAAATGATTTTGAGTTTTTTGGCTAACATACAAAACGCGACAGTTGTAGCAGTTTCAAATTTCATATTAAATATACTTACAAATCAGGTTCTGTATGCAATATTATATTTTGTTCTTGTTTTTCTATTTACATATTTCTATACGGCAATTACATTTGACCCCGATTCAATCGCGACAAATTTACAAAAAAGCGGAGCATTTGTTCCCGGGATTAGACCAGGTAAAACAACCTCTGAATACATAACAAAAATTCTTACACGAGTTACCTTTGTCGGAGCATTATTCCTTGGAGCCATTGCGGTCCTTCCTCTTGTTATGCAGTCAATAACGGGAATGACCACCCTTGCGATAGGGGGTACGGCGCTTTTGATTGTCGTTTCGGTTGTTATTGATTTGGTAAAAAAAGTGGACGCGCAAGTTGCGATGAGAGAATACTAATGAAAAAGCTCTAAATGAGCTTTTTCATCCCTTTCTTTTTAATACTTTTTAATATAATTTTACAAAATCCCTAGATTTTATCTAGGGATTTTGATTTTAGCCCGAAATATCGTATTATTAATCCCAATGACAAACATAACAAAACCGGAGACATTTATATTTATAGGGCCGTCTGGCTGTGGTAAGGGGACACAGGCGGAACTTTTAATTTCATATTTAAAAGAAAATGATTCACAGAGAGGGGTCTTTTATTTAGAGAGTGGAGAGAAAATTAGAAATTTTATGGCGAGTGAAAGTTATTCAAGTAAACTTTCAAGAGAGTTTTATGAAAAAGGGATGCTTCAACCAGAGTTTCTGGCAGTTTGGGTTTGGAGCGATATTTTGATTGAAAACTTAAAAGGAAATGAACATTTAGTTGTTGATGGAACTCCTAGAAAATTGAGAGAGGCAAAGGTGTTTGATACTGCCCTAAGATTTTATAAAAGAGAAGGGACAAATGTCGTATTTCTTAATGTTTCCAACACCTGGTCAAAAGAACGACTCACAAAAAGGGGAAGGGTTGATGATAAGATGTATGGTGATATTGAGAAACGCCTAAATTGGTATGAAAAAGATGTTGTGCCAACGATTAAATACTTGAAAAATGACCCAAACTATAAATTTCACGAAATAAACGGAGAACAAAGTATAGAACAAGTACATAAGGAAATCATAGGAAAAGTATTTAAAGAAACAATTTAAATTAAGCACCAAATCCCAAGTACCAAATTACAAACAAATTAGAATAACAAAAATACAAAATTCAAAACATAGAGCATTTTAAATTTTTTGGTATTTAGAATTTCGGGTTTAGATATTATTTGTAATTTGGAATTTGTGATTTGGAATTTTATTTTTTATGATAATAAAAAATTCAGAAGAATTAGAAATTTTAAGAGAAGGCGGGAAGCGCCTCGCTTTTGTTGTGTCTGAATTAGTAAAAAAAACAAAAGTTGGAATTTCAACAATTGAATTAGATAAACTCGCCCATGTCTTAATGAAAAAGCAGGGGGGTAAACCAGCATTTTTAAACTATAAAACGGAAAAAGAATCTAAACCGTATCCAGCGAGTGTTTGTATTTCTATTGATGAAGATATAGTTCACTGTGTCCCAACAAAAGAAAAAATAATTAAGGACGGAGATATTGTTTCAATAGATCTGGGATTTGAATATAAGAAATTCATTACTGATATGGCATATACAGTTGGAGTGGGGAAAGTTGATAAAACAGGAAAGAAATTAATAAAAACAACAAAGACGGCTCTGTTAAGCGGTATAAAAGAAGCAAAAGCAGGGAATCATATTGGAGATATAGGTTTTGTAATTGAAAAAATTGCTCAAAAAAATAATTTTTCTGTGTTTCAAGAACTTGTTGGACACGGAGTAGGGCAAAAACTTCACGAAGACCCTCTAATTCCAAATTTTGGTAAGAAAGGTATGGGGGAAGAATTAAAAGAAGGAATGGTTTTAGCGATAGAGCCAATGATTGGAGAAGGGGGCGGAGATATAATTTCAGGGCAAGATGGCTTTACTTATAGAACAAAAGATGGAAAAAGAAGCGCGCATTTTGAACATACAATAGTTATAACAAAAAATGGTCCAGAGATATTAACAAAAATATAAAGCACCAAATTACCCCAGTGAAATATGCTCCGCATTTCACGGGGCAGGCAAGCACCAAGCACCAAATAAATCACAATGACCAAAATACAAAATTCAAAAAGTTTGGGACATGGAATTTAGAATTTAGAAATTATTTGTAATTTGGAATTTGTGATTTGAGATTTTCAAATATTAACATTGCAAATTTTGAATAGATAAGTATTATTAAAATTTATATTATTAAATTTAATCTCACATAAAACATTTTATGATAAATCCAAAAGAAGAAAAAACATTTGTTATGGTTAAACCTGACGGGGTTAAAAAAGGATTAATCGGGGAAATTATAAAAAGATTAGAACAGAGGGATTTAAAAATAGTTGCTCTGCAAATGTTTCAACCAACAAAAGACGAAATAGATAATCATTATCCTAAAGACGAACAGTGGGTAACTCGTTTGGGACAAAAAACAAAAATGACTTATGAAAAATATGGGTATGATGCAAAAAAAGAAATGAGTACTGACAATGATTTTGAAATAGGGCAGATGGTAAGAGAGTGGTTGGTGGATTATATGACCTCGGCTCCATTGATAAGAATGGTTATACAGGGGATTCATGCGGTTGATGTTGTAAGAAAAATTGCTGGGCCAACGATTCCATCAGTTGCTGATATGGGAACAATACGAGGAGATTTTTCAATTGATTCTCCACTTCTAGCGAATAGAGAAAAAAGGGCTGTTATGAATTTAGTCCATGCGTCGGAAACAGCAGAAGAAGCAGGGCAGGAAATTAAACATTGGTTTGGGGAAAACCCGCCAATTTTTGACTATAAAAGGTTTGGGGTGGATAACTAAAATTTTGCAAAGCAAAATTTTAGAAACTCCAATAAACAAATTCCAAATTACAAATAAATTCTAAATAATAAATTCAAAATAAATAACAAAATTAAGGTTTTAAAGTTTTCGTATTTGTTATTTTTGTGTTTTTGTGTTTTGTTTGTGTTTTAGTATTTGTGATTTATGATTTCTATTCTAAAATAGAGTAGGGTTGTTTGTTGAAACTAGTCCACAATAGAGCTCAAGGGAGTCTTATATCCTGACAGAATTAATTTTTGTCTATGCGGACACCCACTTATTTTCTCGGCGGGCTCTTTTCACAAACAATCCCAACAAAAAAATCTGCATTAGCAGATTTTTTTGTTATAATTAAAAAGATGAATCTCCACACCAATCTTAATTTCGTTTAAAACGGATTAGTTTGTAGAATAAATAAGGAGTGGATTTTGAAGTAAATAAAGAAATAGATGAGGTCAATATTATTAAAATTAAGATTGGTGTGGGGATGAAAAACAAAATTTTTTTATTAATACTTTTTTTGTTGTCTACGACAATTGCTATTTTGAATATCTATGCAGGTAGATATTTTTGGTATTGGAGATTTTGGTGGTTTGATTTAGCGATGCACTTTATGGGTGGCATAGCGGTGGCCCTGGTATTATTATATTTTTATGGGGTTTTTAATTTAAAAGAAAAAATAAAACTTATTTCTCTGATTCTTTTCTCAACATTCACTATAGCTGTATCTTGGGAGATAATGGAGTTTTTGATTGATGCCAATCTTTTTGGTAAAAATTATTTTTTTGATACACTGACGGATATATTCATTGGACTTATTGGCGCGCTGATTGTATTTTTTATGTCTAATAAAATTGGAATTGTTAATTCAAGGGAGGAAACCAATGTCTGATAAAAAACTAAAAATCATTTTTTATGGAGGAACTGGAACCGTAACGGGAGCAAATTTTCTTTTGGAAAATATTAACCAAGATAAAAATGAAAAAAAGTTTAAGATTTTAATTGATTGTGGCCTTATTCAGGGGGGAGAAGAAAAAGAAAAATTAAATAAATTACCTTTTAAATATGGCCCAGAATCAATAGATTTTCTTTTTATAACCCATGCCCACCTTGATCATATAGGCAGAATACCAAAACTGGTTAAAGAGGGATTTAGGGGAAGGATTTTTTCGACTCCGGCCACAAAGGACCTCTCTGGTTTAATATTGGAAGATGCTCTTAAAATAATGTCCTATGAATTAAATTTGAAGGAGGCGCTATATTCTACTGATGACATAAGAGAGACGATGTCTGTCTGGGAAACAATTGATTATGGAACTAGAGAAGATTTTAAAGAAGGGTTCTCGGTTTTTTTAAAGGATTCAGGTCACATTCTTGGTTCTTCAATAGTTGAGATTGAATATAAAGAGGAGAGAGTCGTATTTACAGGAGATCTTGGGAATTCTCCGTCCCCGATACTCAAGGATACAGAATTTTCAAATGACGCGGATTATATAGTAATAGAAAGCGTTTATGGAGACAGGAATCACGAGGATAGAGAAATCAGGACAGAAGAATTTAAAAGAATTATAAAAAGAACAATTCAGAAAAAAGGAACACTTTTGATACCGGCTTTTTCTGTGGAGAAGACGCAGATAATTTTGTCAGAGTTAAATAGTTTGATTGAAAGCGGACAAATTGATTCAGTGCCGGTGTTTCTTGATTCGCCACTGGCAATAAAAGCGACCGAGATATACAAAAAAAACACCCAATATTTTAATAAAGAGGCAAAGGAAAAGATTAATTCAGGTGATGACATTTTTAATTTTTCAAAACTGAAATTTACGAAAAGGATAGAAGAATCTGAAAATATAAAAAATACTCCAAATCCTAAAATAATAATTGCGGGCGCGGGAATGTCTGTAGGTGGGAGAATCCTGTCTCACGAATTGGAGTATCTTTCCGACAAAAGAACAACGATATTATTTACAGGATTTCAGGTTGCCGGGACTGTTGGTAGACAAATATTGGATGGAGTGAAAAAAGTTAAAATTTTTGATAAAGAAATTGAAGTAAGAGCAGATATTGAACAAATTTTGAGCTACTCAAGCCACATGGATTCAGACCACCTAGTTGAATTTGTTGAAAAATCAAATAATAATAACAAACTGAAAAAAGTTTTTGTTGTTATGGGGGAAATGAGTGCCGGTCTGTTTCTTGTTCAAAAAATTAGAGATAATCTCGGCATAGATGCAATTTATCCAGAAGAAGGGGAGAGTTTTGAAATATAAATTAAAAATGTCCGGGGGACATTTTTAATCCACAATTTTTTTTGTTTTTAAAAGCCCCTTGGTGGGGCTTTTAATTTTATTTTTTTATTTGTTCTACTATTTTTTGAAACGAATCTGGATTCTCTATAGCAATTTGAGCCAAAACTTTTCTGTCCAGTCCTACATTTTTCTTTTTTAAAGCATCTATAAATCTGCTGTATGAGAGCCCAAACTCTCTAACAGCGTAATTTATTGTGTTAGTCCAGTCCCTTCTGAAATTAGCTTTTTTATTTTTTCTGTCATTAAAAGCGTGAACTCCGGCGTGGGCGATTGCTTCACGCGCCTGTCTTTCTTTAGTACTTCTACCAAAACGGTAGCCCTTTGTCATTTTTAAGACATTTTTTCTTCTCTTTAATGAAATTGTTCCTCTTTTTACTCGGGTCATATATTTATCTCAAAACTCAAATCTCAAAAGTCAAAACTACAACTCAAAAATTAAAACTTTAAAGATAGAATATTTTCTTATAATTTTATTTTAGTTAAATGTAATAATAAATGATTTTATGATTTATAACAAAAAACATTATGAATTCAAAACCTCATTATATCGGTTTTGAATTTACATATTTGATAAAAATCTGGCTCTTGATTTGTTTGTCATAACAAAAAGAGCGCTTCTTTTTTTATTCATTTTGCTATTTCTACTTGCCTTTGCATTAAAGTGATTAAGCCCGGGTTTTCTAACAATAATTTTGCCGCTCTTTGTAACTTTTATTCTTTTTGAAAATGATTTGTTTGTTTTCATGATAATAAATTAAAAATGTAAATCTCCCCAAAGTATAAATTCTGTGAATTTAACTACGGGGCAAGCAAAATGAAAAATGACGGTATAAAATGTTAAAATTATTAGATAAGATTTTTTGGATTTGTAATTAATTGTTTATTTGCTTTTAGTAAATTCCGCAACTTTGCCCGCCTGCCATCGCCTAATGCACAATTGTATGGTTATATAAATAATATTGACAATATGTCACATTATATAGATTACAAACATTATCGCTCTGGCATTGGCGGGCAGGCATTTTGATCTTTTAACTTTGAATTTTTATTGTTTATGTTCTATTGTTAGAGATAATCCTTTTGGGCTCTTTTTAATCTCATCGGAAACTTTAAAATCTTCAGTAATTAATTTCAATATCCTCTCCATCCTGCTCTCAAGAAAGTTTTTCTCCATGTATTTTAATCTTCCGAAAAGGAAAAGATCTATTTTAACGCGATGTTTTTCTTTAAGCCACCCCGATACCTTTTTTGCTTTTAATTCTAAATCATGTCCACTCGTGCCGACTTTTATTTGTATTGTTTTTGTTTCTGTTTTGTGTGATTTAGTCCTAGAATCTTTTATTTTTTTATTTTGCTCATACTGAAACTTGCCGTAATCAGTGATTTTGGCAATTGGGGGAGTAGCTGTTGGCGAAATTTCTATAAGATCTAAATTAGAATTTCTCGCCTTACTAAGGGCATCTTTTAATTTCATTATGCCCAAATTACTGCCGTCCGGCCCTATAATTCTTAATTCCTCTCCTCTTATTTGTCCATTTATTCTATTTTGCAGTTTCTTCGTCAATTGTTTAAAGTGTATTTAGTATAACAAAATACACACTATTTATAGCATAATATTAATTTTAGAGCAAGCTTATTTTAGAAAATATAAACTACCCCTTGGGGTAGTTTATATTGTTGACTACACTGCGTAGTTAAACACCACTATATAAAAAATCACAATAATAAATATGTGATTTTTTATTGGATAAATTGGTGGAGATGGGCGGAATCGACCATCAAGTTACTAAATATTTTATTTCTTCGCTAAAAAAAGCGAATCATAAAATATTAAGTACTTGCAGGCCCGGCTCGGTTCCCACGCTTCGCGTGGGCCCCGCCTCCGCCCGTTCGATTCCGACGAATGCCACGCATTCTTCTGTCAAGACAAAAGAAAAAACTGGCATGAAGCCAGCTTTTCCTTTGTGGTGGAGATGGGCGGAATCGACCATCAAGTTACTAAATATTTTATTTCTTCGCTAAAAAAAGCGAATCATAAAATATTAAGTACTTGCAGGCCCGGCTCGGTTCCCACGCTTCGCGTGGGCCCCGCCTCCGCCCGTTCGATTCCGACGAATGCCACGCATTCTTCTGTCAAGACAAAAGAAAAAACTGGCATGAAGCCAGCTTTTCCTTTGTGGTGGAGATGGGCGGAATCGACCATCAAGTTACTAAATATTTTATTTCTTCGCTAAAAAAAGCGAATCATAAAATATTAAGTACTTGCAGGCCCGGCTCGGTTCCCACGCTTCGCGTGGGCCCCGCCTCCGCCCGTTCGATTCCGACGAATGCCACGCATTCTTCTGTCAAGACAAAAGAAAAAACTGGCATGAAGCCAGCTTTTCCTTTGTGGTGGAGATGGGCGGAATCGACCATCAAGTTACTAAATATTTTATTTCTTCGCTAAAAAAAGCGAATCATAAAATATTAAGTACTTGCAGGCCCGGCTCGGTTCCCACGCTTCGCGTGGGCCCCGCCTCCGCCCGTTCGATTCCGACGAATGCCACGCATTCTTCTGTCAAGACAAAAGAAAAAACTGGCATGAAGCCAGCTTTTCTTTTGTTGTGGAGATGGGCGGAATCGAACCGCCGTGTAAAAAATTATTTAATGCACATCTACAAGATTTAGTTTATTTTTTTGATTTAAGTGAATGAACTAAAAAATAAACAAAATATTCAAACACCGATCTCCTTTTGCCTTACGGCTCTCGGAATTATGTTGGAAAATTCACAATTCCTAGTTCGAATTTTATAACATTAGTTTTATCATATCGAACATCTGATAGACCAATGCCATCTAGACCCTTAGGCGTAGACGAACGCCATCTTATTAAAATAAGGTGACGCTACAGATTTCTCTGCACTTATTTTTTCAGCTTGTTGAAGAGAACTGAAAACTCTTATCTTGCACACATTAAAAAAGGTTTCTTATCAAGGCCGATCATCCCCCTAAAACAAATTTTATAGAATAAAACATACTTTAGGCAAACGACCGACTATTATTTTTTTAAAGTTCTTCCAATATCTCTTTCAACATCTCTTTTCTTTATTGTTTCTCTCTTATCGTATTTCTTTTTTCCTTTCGCTACGGCAATTTCAACTTTTAACTTCCTTCTATCATTATATACTGAAATAGGTACAATTGTCAATCCTTTCTGTCCGCTAATACCAATAAGTTTATTTATCTCTTCTTTATGCAAAAGCAATTTTCTTTTTCTATAAAGGTCATATTCTTTTGGTGTATTTTTGGGCTGGTATGCCGGGATATGAGCGCCAACGAGAAAAACCTCTCCATCCTCAATAATTATATAAGAGCCATCAAGAGAACCGTGCTTTTGTCTTAATGATTTTACTTCAAATCCAAAAAGCTCAATTCCTGCGTTGAATTTTTCAAGTATTTCATAATTAAAGCTAACTTTTCTATTATATAAAATTCTCTCCATACCTTAAAGTATAAAACAATTATTACGAAACAGGAATATAATATTTGATAAAAATATAAAAAGAGCATATTGTTGCAAATGGAAATTAAATAAAGTTCAATTTAAAAAAGGAGGCCAAATGCCTAACGAAACAAAACTAATAAAGTATACTTTTACTGAGAAAGATGATGATGGCCACAACAACAGAGTTCACACTATAACAAAAAGGGCCATCTTTTTAGATCCAAAAGATAGTAAATCTGGAGTTGGATTTTTGATAGTTAAATCAAATTGGGGGAATGGTCCCCTTATGATTTATCTAATCAAACACGGAAAAAAAATAGAGAGTTTTTTCTTTGGTGATAATTTTGGTACTGAAGGATTTCCAATTCCAGGTCAGTTGAACTCTGATTCATGGAATAAAATCAAAATTTTATCATCGGAAAATGTTTTATCTGATAAAGAATGTGAAATATTGGTTTCATATTTTAATATCACCCGTTTGAATAATAAAACAAAAAAATCAATATGGAACACATTTAAAAATAGACTATAAAAAAATTTGCGACATGTGAAAGCACATCGCTTTTAAATTATTATGGATTCAAAACTCCATTTAGGAGTTTTGAATTTAGTGATTTCATGATTTCATGATTTCATGCTTTTATGTTTTTGTGTATAATAACCACACATATGAAAATAAACTTTAAAATCAAAAAATTTAATAAAAAGCAGGGTAAAAAATTAAAAATACCCAAACTGAAGTCCCCAAAGGGGGTGAAATTTATTAGTAACTTCTTGAGTGTAATCTTGGTGTTTTTAGTAATAGCAACTATTTATTCAGCATTTGCAGAAGAAGAAAAACCTACTCAAAAAATTTCAATTTCTGAATTAGCCCAGAATATAAATCAAGAAAAAGTGAAGGAGATAACAATAGAAGGAAATAATGTGAAGATTCTTTTTGTTGACGGAACAAATAAAGAAACAAAGAAAGAAAGTGAAATTGCTCTCACACAAACGCTTGTAAATTACGGAGTTGATTTAAAAGCATTGAATAGTTTAAAAATAGAAGTAAAAAATGAAAGCGGGCTTTGGTATTGGATTTTAAATCTCTCTCCTTTCATTTTTCCTATTTTGTTTATTTTGTTTTTTGTTTGGATGTTATCAAGACAGGTTAAAGGCGCAGGAGCGCAGGCGTTTAATTTTGGGCAATCTCGCGCAAGGATAACAGACCCAAAAGACACGAAGCAAAGAATTACCTTTGATGATGTCGCTGGAGCAAAGGAAGCGAAAGAAGAGTTGCGTGAAATTGTTGATTTTTTAAAAAATCCTAAAAAGTTTTTGGACATAGGCGCGCAAATTCCAAAAGGAGTTTTGTTAATGGGAGCGCCCGGCACGGGAAAAACACTTTTGGCTCGCGCCGTTGCCGGTGAGGCCCAGGTTCCTTTCTTTTCAATATCTGGCTCTGAATTTGTTGAAATGTTCGTCGGAGTCGGCGCGAGCCGTGTTCGTGATTTGTTTAAAATGGCAAAACAAGCGGCGCCTGCAATTATATTCGTTGACGAAATTGATGCGGTTGGCCGAGTCCGCGGGACAGGAGTCGGTGGAGGAAATGACGAAAGGGAACAAACACTAAATCAGATTCTTGTTGAGATGGACGGGTTTGAACAAAATGAAAAAGTTATTATTATGGCGGCGAGCAATAGACCGGATGTTCTTGACCCAGCGCTTTTGCGTCCCGGGAGATTTGACCGCCGAGTCGTTATTGATTTACCAGACAGAAACGACAGGGAGGCGATTCTTGGAATTCATATTCGCAAGAAACAACTTGCTGAAGATATTAATATGAGAATTATTGCAGAAAGAACTCCCGGGTTTTCTGGTGCGGACATTTACTCGCTTGTTAATGAGGCGGCGATTCTCGCGGCGCGCGAAGACAGAAAGAAAATTGCGCAGTTTGATTTTGTTCGTTCAATTGAAAAAGTCATTCTTGGCCCCGAAAGAAAAAGTCATTTGCTTATAAAAAAAGAAAAAAAGATTACTGCCTATCATGAAGCGGGGCACGCTCTTATTGCATCTGTATTAGAGTATGCGGATCCAGTTCATAAAATTTCAATAATTTCACGAGGACACGCCGCTGGTTATACCCTTCATTTGCCGATTGAAGAAAAACGACTAAGGTCCAAGAAAGATTTCCTTGATGACCTCGCGGTCTCTCTTGGTGGTTATGTAACAGAAAAATTAATTTTTGATGATATAACAACAGGTTCGTCAAACGATTTACAGATAGCTACGGCAAAGGCGCGCGATATGGTTACAAAATATGGAATGTCCGACAAACTCGGTTCGGTTGCGTTTGAGGAAGATATTGGTGTTGTAATTCGCGGTGGTATTGCCAAAGTTGAGAAAGAATATTCTGAAAAAATTAATGCCGAAATTGATAGTGAAGTTATGAGGATAATGAAAGAAGCGCATGACAAAGCGGAAAGGACAATAAAAACGCATATGAAATTATTAGAACAAATAGCTCAGAAACTTATTGAAGAGGAAACAATAGAAAGAGATGAATTTGAAAAACTACTTATCGCAAACGGAATTACTCCAAAGAAAAAAGAAGAGTGAGTTTTTGAAAAGCTAGAAATAAATTGATAAACAATCAAATGAATATTTTAAATGAAATAATTCTATTAATTTTTCTTTTCGGGCTTTTGGGTTTTTTTGCTGATCTGGTAGTTAGAAATATTAAATTTATTACTGCCACACTGAAAATACGCCTTTTCGCCGTGGGTATTTTGTTAGGAATAATAACGACATTACCCGAACTTTCTATAGGGATTAACGCAATTCCTGAAGGCGCCGCATCTTTATCGGTTGGCAATATTTTTGGCGGCATTATAGTTATTTTTGGATTTATAGTGGGCGCTAGTCTTTTTCTAAACAGAAAAGTTGATACTAGTGACAATCTAAATTCATTGATACCGGCGTCAATCGTGATTTTTTTCTCTCTCCTGCTCGGGATGGATGGGATATACAGCATTTCAGATGGATTAATGATGGTGTTTTCATACGCCGTTTTATTATTTTATTTGTATTATGCAAATTATTCATTTAATAAAAACCAGATTGTATCAACGGATAAGAAAGAAATTATTAAAGCCATTTTTTTGTCTATTATTGGGGTTATATTGATTATGATTATATCCCGCGGAATAGTTAATGTATCTCTAGATTTGTTGGAAAGTTTAAATATTAGAAAATTTACAATAGGATTATTGATTTTTTCAATCGGCACAAACATACCAGAGATAACGGTTGCCATTACATCATGGAGACGAAAAGCGTCAGAATTATCTTTAAGTCATTTAATAAGTTCCTCTTTTACAAATGTTTTGGTTTTAGGTGTTCTGGCAGTTATACATCCAATAGAATTTATTGCAGGACCGATTTTTTATACGACCGCGCTATTTTTGGTTTTAATACTCATTCTATTTATTTACTTTAGTTATAGCCAAAAAAGATTAGACCGGCGAGAGGGGTTTTATTTATTATTGTCATACCTTTTGTTTTTAGTTGCTAGTATTTATTTGGTGGGGCTGTAAAATAAAAAGAGTTTCTAATCAGTAAGTAAAGAAGTAAAAATAAACCACTTTCTAATTCGCGCGAATTAGAAAGTGGTTTGTTGAATTCTGATTATTTTCTATTCCCTAATTGTAGCGAATAGGGGGATAGTTTTTTATTTTCCGATTATTTTGTATTCTCTAATTGTAGCGAATAGGGGGATAGTTTTTTATTTTCCGATTATTTTGTATTCTCTAATTGTAGCGAATAGGGGGATAGTTTTTCTATACAACCATTCAATTTTACCTCGTAGCTCCCGCCTTGGCGGGATGGTACTGGGGTGAATGGTTGTATAGCTTTTGAATGTGTGAGTCTCATGTTTACATATACTACTGGACCGCGGTATAATATACATACAAATAGTAATTAAAGGTTCAATTATGGCAAGAAGAAAAGATAAAGAAATAGCAATTAAAATGCGCTTGGCTGGTGCGAGCTATTCTCAAATAAAAGAAAAATTAAACATAAGCAAAAGCACTTTGAGTTATTGGCTTTCTGAATATCCACTTTCTGCTGAACGAATTAAAGAACTTTGTGGTAATAATCCAAAAAGAATTGAAAATTTTAGAAATACAATGAGAAAAAAGAGAGAGCAGAGACTGGAAAAAGTTTATGAAAAAGTTGGCAGGGACATTTCAAAATTAAGTAAAAGAGAAATTTTTATTGCGGGACTATTTTTATATTGGGGAGAAGGATTAAAAGTACGCAATGCGAAAACCGAATTATCAAACACAGACCCTGCTATGATAAAATTTTTTATGAAATGGCTTCGCACTCTTGATGTATCAAAAAATAAACTAAAAGTTAGATTACAACTATATTCTGATATGAATATTGGAAAAGAAACCAGTTTTTGGGTAAAAGAATTGAATTTATCAAAACAACAATTTAATAAAGCGTATATAAAAAATTCTAAATTTTCAGATATAACTTATAAAAAGAATTTTAATCACGGAACATGTAATATAAGTTATTCTGGTCAAGAATTTCAGGACTACATTTTGCAAGGAATTGAATATGTCAAAAATATGAGATTATGATAAAATATTTTTGTTAAATACTGCGCGCGTAGCTCAATTGGTAGAGCAATCGCCTTATACGCGATGGGTTGGGGGTTCAAGTCCCTCCGCGCGCACAAGGTCAAAATTTATCAGCGATTTTGCTGATAAATTTTGGACTCTAGTAGCTCGGCACGAGCGTTGGGACTTGAAAGGAATTTCGTTATTGAGTCGACTGAAAGGAGGCGAAATCGAAATTCACCAGCGACCGTGGGGCGAAAGTCCCTCCGCGCACAAAACGAAGTTTTGTAAAAATTCAGCGGTTGAACCGCTGTAAATAAAATCTATTCCTTAATTGTAGCGAATAAGGGGATAGTTTTTTGTGTCTCATCTAACTATTCAACTATTTAATTAAATTAGAAAATAGTTTTTATTTAAGATTTGAATGACGTCGTATCTCTGCTATCGCAGAGATACGACATCACTTAGTTTGTTATGGTGGAGCGATGGCTAATGTGCAACATCCGATGTTGCACAAATACAAAATAATTGATTTTCTATTCTCTAATCCAACGGAATTAGAGGATGGTTTTTTATATATTATCTAACTATTCAACCATTTAGTTAAATTGCTGAATGGTTTTATTTTTAAATTTACATATACGCCATGGCTTAGGGGATGGTTTTTTGTTTCGCGCGACTATTCAACCATTTAGCTAAATTGCTGAATAGTTTTATTTTTAAATTTACATTTACGCCATGGCATAGATGTATTTTGGTAACTTTTTAGTAACTCGGTTATCAAATTTTAAAAACATGAGTTGGAAATGTATATCTGGTATGGCACCAACGAATATAATTTTGAAAAATTGCCAAATCCGCCTAAATTTGAACCAACATATTGTGCTGGGTGTAAAAAAATTATTTCTTTACCTAATGTAGGGTATGGAACTTTTAATGGTAAATATACTTGCGACAAGTGCATAAATAAAGGTTTTAATTTAAGAAAATAGAAAAATTATATTATAATTGTCTAATGACTCAAGACGAAGCGCTAAAGATAATGAAAACTGGCGCGAATGTTTTTCTAACTGGAGAACCGGGCGCGGGAAAAACTTACACCATAAATAAATATATCGCGTATTTGCGATACTGCAAGATTGAACATGCTATTACTGCTAGTACGGGCATTGCCGCTACGCACATTGGAGGTATGACCATACATTCTTGGAGCGGTATTGGCATTAAAGAAACTTTAAATAAATATGATTTGGATAAAATTGCGACAAGCGAATATATCAGTCGTCGGGTACGCCGGACGAAAGTTTTGATAATTGACGAGATATCTATGCTTCGAGCGGAGACGCTTTCTATGATAGATGCGGTTTGTCGAGAAATAAAACAGAACAGTGAACCTTTTGGTGGAATACAAATGATATTGGTTGGAGATTTTTTTCAACTTCCACCAATTGAGAAAAGAAATATTGAACAAAAACAAGCGAGTTTTATAGAAGAAAGACAGGGGCGTTTTGGATATGAGTCTAGTGTTTGGGCGCGCTTATGCCCGGTGGTATGTTATATCAGCGAACAATATCGCCAAGATGATGCTAGTTTTCTTTCGCTTCTGCTTGCTATTCGTCACGATACTTTTTCAATTGAGCATCAAAATCAGATAAAGTCGCGTTATATCCAAAATGGAAATTTCCCAGAAAATATTACAAAACTTTTTTCACATAATTTGGATGTAGATAGAGTGAATAATGAAACACTTTCAAAAATAGAAGCAGAAAGTTTTAAATTTAATATGGAATCAACCGGCTCGTTGCCTCTCGTCACTGCGCTTAAAAAAGGATGTTTGTCGCCGGAAGTTTTAGTTTTGAAAAAAGGCGCAGTAGTAATATGCACAAAAAATAATTTAAAAGAACATTTTGTAAATGGGACACTTGGCACAGTTGTGGATTTTGATTCTTTTTCCAGAAACCCAATTATTAAAACTAGAAATGGCAAAAATATATTAATTACTCCGATGGACTGGACGGTCGAAGAAAACGGAAAAATTAAAGCAAAGATTACACAAATTCCGCTTCGTCTCGCTTGGGCGATGACTGTGCACAAAAGTCAGGGTATGAGTATGGATGCCGCAGTGATGGATTTGTCGGCTGTGTTTGAATACGGTCAGGGTTATGTGGCGCTTTCGCGCGTGAGGCGATTAGACGGGCTATATCTTTTAGGATGTAATGAACACGCGCTCAAAGTACATCCGCAAATTTTAAAGCAAGACAATATTTTTCGAAAGAAATCAGAAGAAGCGCAAAAAACTTTTAGCGCGCTTAACGCAGAAGAAATAAAAAAGATGCATAAAAATTTTGTGCTGGCTTTGGGTGGTAAATGGAAGGAAAAAAAAGAGGAGAAGAGGCTCCACTTGGGAGCCGAGTTCCCAAGTGAAGTAAGAGGTCGCCTAGAGCAGATTCGTACTAAACATCAAAATGCTTATAAAAAGTGGACTACCGAAGAAGAAAAAGAAATTGTTTTGCAATTTAAAAACGGAAAATCTATTAAAAACATTTCAGCATTATCTGGTCGCCAAATCGGTGGTATTCGTGCCAGATTAATTAAGTTAGGATTGATAGAAAAAAATAAATAGTGAATGTTATCTTATCAAATTTACACAAAAAAACTCCAAGAGTTCCCCTTGTATAAAGTATTCTCTAATCGTAGCGCCTGTCCGCCTTGGGAGGAAATAAGGGGATAGTTTTTCTATACAACCATTCACCCCAATACCATCCCGCCAAGGCGGGAGCTACGGGGTAAAATTAAATGGTTGTATAGAAAAATAATAGATTTTCCATTCTCTAATCCAATTTATCCCGTAGCCAACTTGTTGTGGTACTGGGACGGAATTAGAGAATGGTTTTTTATTATTCAATCATTCAATTATTTTCTCATACTAAATCTATTCTCTTATTCGCACGAATAAGAGAATAGATTTTTGTCTGCGTAAGTCCGCGTCTAGTCCGCGTAGGTCTGCGCACTACTCAAAGTGTATCTCTCCATCCTTTCGTCCCATCTTTTCTCTTAACAAAGGATAACTTTTTAATTGGGAATCTTTTTCAATAATTTCGTGTGCCTCTATACGCGCGGCTTCAACCATTTTTATATTTCTTATTGCTTCCATACCAATATCTGAAATGCCCCATTGTTTTCCTCCTCCGAGTTGCCCGGAACCGCGGAGCATTAAGTCCTTTTCAGCGAGCTCAAATCCATTTTTTGCCGTTTTTAATGCTCGCAATCTATCAAGCGAGGTTTTTGTTTTTGTGTCTGTGAAAATATAACAATATGCTTGTCGTTCGCTTCTTAAGACCCTTCCGCGGAGTTGATGTAATTGAGCCAAACCAAATCTTTCAGCCCCCTCAATAATTATCATAGTTGCGTTAGGAACATTTACTCCGACTTCAACAACTGATGTCGAAACGAGAATATCAATTTCACCATTCGCGAAGCGACTCATAATTTCTTCTTTTTCTTTTGGTTTAATTTTTGAGTGTAAAATTTCAATTTCAAATTCTGGGAAAACATCTTTCTTGAGTCGCTTCGCTTCTTCTTTTACTGATTTAACGATAAGCGCCAATTCTTTTGTTGGGTCCGGGATGTTTATTCTTGGGCATATTACAAACGCCTGTCGGCCTTTTTTTAGTTGCTCGCGAATTTCTTCATAAGTTTTGTTGCGTTCGTCGGGCGAAATTATATCTGTAATGACGGTTTTTCTTCCGGCAGGCATCTCATCAAGCAATGTCAAATCAAGGTCGCCGTAGATTGTTAGGGCGAGCGTGCGGGGGATAGGAGTTGCGGTCATCGACAACAGGTGTGGCAACCTGTTCGCAGATTGATGCAGATTAGACGCAGATGCGCGCAGATGTGAATTTTTTCGCGCAGTATCATATACAATTCTTTTTATTTCTACTTTTTCTGCACCAAAATTAATTAGTAAAACCAATGAGTATGTACTTCCTTTTAAATAATTCCAAATTTGTGTCTCTTCTCTTTTTCCAATAAAAGGAAGTGCTTTTAATTCAACAACTACTTTGTTTTCAACTATGAAATCTGGCTGATAAATACCAATTTTTTTCTTGTTATAAAAAATATCAATTCTTTTTTCTTTTTCAAAATAGATATTTCTTTTTTTAAGTTCTTCTTCAAAAGCATTTTGATAAATACTTTCTTTGTGTCCACAGCCGAGTTGATTATGTATTGTAAAAGCAATATTTCTTAATGTATAACTTAAATCCTTGTACAAAAAAATATCACTTGTGTTATTTGTATCTGCGCTCATCTGCGTTTCGTTATCTGCGTCAATCTGCGTTTCGTTATCTGCGTTTATCTGCGGTTCTTTTATCTGCGTACATTTGCGCGCCAGAGCTTGTCTCTGGCGAACCCCGAAGCGATGTTGCTCGTCAATTATTATATAGGCCAAATCCCTGAATTTAACCGACTTTTGTATGAGAGAATGTGTTCCGACTAAAATAGGAATTTCTCCATTCTCAACCCACTTTAATAATTGCGAGCGCGAAATATCCGTATATTTTTGATAGCTTACTTTTGACGGAAATTTTTTACACCCGCTTGAAGTTATAAGTCCGATTTGAATTGGCAGGTGCTGAAAAAATTCTATAAATGATTCAAAGTGTTGTTTTGCCAAAATTTCTGTTGGGACCATATATGCGACTTGTAGATTTCCAAAGTCCTGTTTTTGTCCGCTTGAATTATTTGGTCTTGTTGTGACAACAGAGTAAGCGGTTGTCGCGGCTACGGCAGTTTTTCCAGAGCCAACATCTCCTTCAAGCAAACGAGACATCGCGTGTTTATCATTAAAATCTTTTAAAATTTGTTTAATAGCTCTTTCTTGCGCACTCGTGGCATTAAAAGGAAATCTTTCAATAAAAATTTTAACATCCTCAAATTTTTTCTCTATTTTAAAAGATGGTTCCTTCTCATATTCTTTTCTTTGTTTTTGTTTTTGGAGTTGGATGAAAAAAACCTCTTCAAACGCAAATCTTTTTCTCGCGGCGACGGCGTCGAATTCTCTTTTTGGCGTATGAATCCAGATTAGAGCTGTTTTTAATTTAGGTAAATTATATTTATTTAAAATTTCTTCAGGAATTGGGTCTTCAATATTTTTAAATTCTTTAAGTGAAAAAATTCTTTGTATTGTATGATAAAACCACTTGGATGTAATTCCACGGCTTTCTGGATAGGATGGTTGAGCAAGAATTTGCGCTTTCTTTTTTTCGAAAAGAGGGCTACCAGCTTCAATTGGAATTTTGTTTATAGAGACAACCTCGGGGTTTGAAACATACAGCTCACTCCTTCTTTCTGCGATTTTTCCTTCTACTCGCACCGGTATTCCTTCCTTTATCATTTTGGCTATATATGGCTGATGAAACCAAACAATTTTTATTTTTCCCGTATCGTCTTCAAGCCACGCTTCCGCCATTGGTATTTTTTTTCTAAAGGCCTTGCTCATTTTCAAATGACTTATTTTCCCGTGCAAAATTGCGCTGTCTCCTTTATTTAAATCAATAATATTTTTTATGTCAGTTGAACTTATATAACGCGAAGGAAAATGATATAGCAAGTCCCCGATAGTTTTTAGACCTATTTTATCAAGAGCTTTTTTCTGTACTGGCAATATGCGTGTTATGTCTTCAATTTTCAAATTCAAATCCATATTTACCCCGTGGAATATAATGCTTTAGCATTATAAAACCTAAAGATTTTTATTCCACAGGGTAAATGATACCAATTTATAAGGTTAAATAAAAAATTTTTTGTGATACAATCTTTTATTATGAAAAACTTTATACAAGAATTTAAAAACTTTGCCATAAAGGGAAATGTTATTGATATGGCGATAGGTATAATCATAGGGACCGCTTTTGGTAAAATAGTTTCTTCCCTCGTTTCAGATGTAATAATGCCACCAATTGGAATTATTACAGGTGGGATAGATTTTGCGGACTCGTCTATTCTTTTAAAAAGCGCGACCGAAACAACACAAGCTGTAACCTTAAATTACGGATTATTTATAAACTCAGTGATAGATTTTGTAATTATTGCTTTGTCTATATTTTTTGTGATAAAACACTTGAACAAGTTTAAAAAGAAAAAAGAAGAAAAACCAACACAAACTTCTGAGGAGGTTCAATTACTAAGAGAAATAAGAGATTCACTAAAAAAATAAAAATTAAGATGAATCCCCACACCAATCTTAATTTCGTTTGAAACGAGTTATTTTGTAAAAAAGATAAGTGTGTTATCTTGTAAAAAATATAAATAAATATTTTAGGTCAATATTATTAAAATTAAGATTGGTGTAGGAATGAAAAAAATTCTCATATTTTCAATAACATATTTTCCGTTTGTAGGCGGGGCTGAAATTGCTGTAAAAGAAATAACCAACAGAGTAACAGATGTTCAGTTTGATATGATTACCCTCCGTTTTGATAGAAAATTACCAAAATTTGAAAAGATAGGAAATGTAAATATTTACAGAATTGGATTCACAAAAAAGTCGCCAACAATGGCAGATTTAATTAAATTTCCACTAAAGTTAAATAAAACATTTTTTCCTATAACAGCATGTTGGAAAGCAACAAAGTTAAACAAAAAAAATAAATATGACGCAGTATGGAGTATAATGGCCGCTTTTGCGGGTTTTGCTGGGATGTTTTTTAAATGGACCCACAAAAAAATTCCATTTCTTTTAACCCTACAAGAAGGAGACCCAATTTCAGAAATAAAAGCAAAAGTTAATTTTATAAAACCTCTATTTAAAAGAATATTTTTAAAAGCGGATATTATTCAGGCGATATCAATATATTTAGGCGACTGGGCAAAAGACATGGGCTTTGATAAACAGGTTGAAATTATTCCAAATGCAGTTGATACAAAAAAGTTTTCAAAAGAATACCCAGAAAATGAATTGAATGAATTGAAAATGAAACTTGGCAAAAAAGAAAATGATATTTTTTTAATTACGACTTCGCGCCTTGTTAAAAAGAATGCAATAGATGATGTCATAAAATCTTTAAAATATTTAAATACAAATATTAAGTTTATAATTTTAGGTACTGGACCGGATTTAATAAGTTTAAAGGACCTTGTTGAATTGGAAGACGCTTCAAACAGAGTTATGTTTGTTGGGCAAACTGAGTATGATGAAATTCCAAAATACTTAAAGATATCAGATATTTTTATACGACCATCTTTATCAGAAGGGTTCGGAAATTCTTTTATAGAAGCCATGGCGAGCGGGACTCCGGTTATTACGACCCAAGTTGGAGGAATTACAGATTTTATTTTTTCTCCTCAAAAAAATATGAATAGGAAACCAACTGGGATTTTTGTAAACGCAACTGATTCAAAAGATATTGCTGAAAAGATTAAATTCTTATTGAACAATAAGGAAATAAAAAATGAAATAATAAAAAATGCAAAGGAATTAGTTCTTGAAAAATATGATTGGAATTTAATAGCAAAAAACATGAAAGAAAGAGTTTTTAGTAGTTTACTTGGAGGCCTTGCCTCCGGGTAAAAGGGATAAAAATATGGCTTTAAATAGGGGTGTATTTAGGCGGTGATTATAAAGGCCTTGCCTCCAAGCAGGTTCAAGTTATTGACTTTTTTGTTGGTTATACTAAAATATAGGCCTTGAAAAAGAGTTTTGTGTTGGTGATTAAGCGCGATGGAAACCTCATCTCATTCCGAATCCCGATACCATCAGCCTCTGGCTGAGCTACCTGCCTGCGGTAGGCGGGCGGGACAGGCTCGGAAGTTTACCCCGTAGTAAAATTTGAAAATAAAAAATTAAGAATTCTGTGTTGGTGATTAAGCGCAGTAGAAACACCCGATCCCATTCCGAACTCGGAAGTTAAGCACTGTAGCGCCGATGATACTCTTTATGGGGAAAGTAGGTAATCGCCAACACAGAGAATTTAATTTTTTCAAATTTTTACTTCGGGAATTAAGCACTGTGGCGCCGATTTATCCCGCAACCGAAGGTTGCCTGGGGGTGATACTCCTTGTGAAGAAAACACGCCCCGTTAAATACCGCCAAGGGCGGTCTTTTTTATAAAAAAGATTTAACGAGGTAAATAGTCGCCAACACAAAGCTCTTTTTTGTTTGATTTAACTGCGTGAATTTTGTGTTATAATATTTTCAAATCAAAAAGCATCTCAACCATTTGCTTCATTGCTTTATTGCTTTCTTGCTTTTTTGAATATTATGTCCTGGTCAGAAAGAAAAAAAACAAAATATGTAATAATAGGTTTTTTAATTATAATCTTGTTGCTAGTGATTTTTGTTATAGATTTTAAAAGTCCAACCTGTACTGATGGAAAACAAAACCAAGACGAGCAAGGAATTGATTGTGGTGGGCGGTGTGAAAATATATGCAAATTTTCCGCAGAAGAACTTGTTATAAAATGGAGCAGGTTTTTTATTGTTAAAGAGGGTATTTATAATGCGCTGGCTTATGTTGAAAATCCTAATATAAATCTTGAGACAAAGGGGATGTCTTATATATTTAAACTTTATGACGAAAATGGGATACTTGTTTATGAAAGAAAAGGCATAACGAATATTCCAGCACAAAGGATAATCCCAATTTTTGAAGAAACAATACAAACAGGAAACAGAATTCCAAAAAGGACAACATTTGAATTTACCTCATTGCCAGTTTGGAAAAAAACACAACAAGACCTATCTGCTCAGGCAGACAAAACAAAACTAAACACAAAAAATATATCAATAAAAAACGAAAGAGGTTTTACTAAATTAGAAGCCGTTTTAGAAAATCCGACACTTAGCCAGATTCAAGACATTAAAGTTATTTCTATATTATTTGATATTGAAGGAAATGCAGTAAATTCATCAAGAACGGTTGTTGATTTTATTAAAAAAGATTCAAGTGAAAAAATTGTGTTTACATGGCCTTATGAATTTGCTGATAGTATAGCGAAGATTGAAATAATACCCTTAGATTATTCGATTTTAAAGTAGCCTCCCTTTTTTGTTTGTTGAGCAGTAAATTAGCTGTCAGATTGATTAGAAATGTAAAATGTAAATCTCAAAGTGTAAAATGACAATGCAGAGTTTTAAAATTATTGTGTCCGCCGAAGGCGGACAATCTAATTTATTGCAAATTTTTCTCTGAAAAATTTGCTCAACAATTTTACCCGCCTGCCATCGCCTAATGCACAATTGCATGATTATATAAATAATATTAACAATATGTTACATTGCCTAAATTACCACAATCATCACTCTGGCATTGGCGGGCAGGCATTTTGATTTTTAAATTTTTAATTATTAATATTTCACAATATTAAAATCTTTTTTATGCTCCAACTAAACACAAAACACGGGTCCATTGGAAACTTAATTGATTGGCCACTTTTTTTATCAGTAATTCCACTACTTGGCGCTGGTCTTGTAACAATGTATTCGTTTGTAGGCGAGAATCTTTTTTTTGAAAAACAATTAATGTGGATTGGGATATCTCTCATTGTTTTTTTCTTACTAAGTTTTGTTGATTTTAGATTTTTAAATAATACAAATATTATAGTAATCCTTTTTTCTTTTTCAATTCTTGTTCTTTTGGCCCTGTTTTTGTTTGCTACTACAACAAAGGGCGCGCAGAGCTGGTTTAATTTAGGGAAACTTTCGTTTCAGCCATCTGACCCGATAAAACTCGTGGTCATAATTCTTTTAGCAAAATATTTTTCTCGTAGACACATAGAAATTGCGAACATAAGACATATTATAATTTCAGGAGCTTATGTTTTTGTGATTGTTGGTTTAGTTTTTTTACAACCCGATTTTGGTTCAGCAATAATAATTTTTATGCTTTGGCTAGGGATGGTTTTAGTTTCTGGTTTATCAAAAAAACACTTTCTTTTAGTGTTTCTTTCGCTCGCCTTGGTTTTTTCCTTCCTTTGGTTTTTTTCTTTAGCTGAATATCAAAAACAAAGAATTTTAACTTTTATTTATCCGTTAACTGATATATCTGGGACGGGATATAACGCTTATCAATCAACAATAGCGATAGGGTCTGGTGGATTGGTGGGCAAAGGGCTTGGCTATGGGACACAGTCTCGCCTCCAATTTTTACCCGAATACGAGACCGATTTCGTTTTTGCGGCATTTGCAGAAGAATGGGGGTTTATAGGAGTGTTAGTAATGTTTTTGTTATATGGAATTGTTATTTATAAAATAATAAAAATATCTGCACACGGAGCAACAAATTTTGAAGTACTTTTTGGTCTGGGGCTAGCAATACTTTTTTCAAGTCATATCATTATTCATGTTGGTATGAACATAGGGCTTTTACCGATAACGGGAACTACGATACCCTTCTTGAGTTACGGGGGAAGCCATTTGCTCACAGAATTTATGGGACTTGGAATATTGATGGGGATGCGTCGCTATTCTCGTGCGATACACAAAGACGATATGCATAAAGAATTTCTTGGCGTGGAAAAAGCGGAGAGTATGTTGAAATAACGCAGACTAAAAACGCAGACTGAACGCGGATTAACAATGCGGACAATAAAGCAATAAAGCAATAAAGCAATAAAGCAATAAAGCAATAAAGCAATAAAGCAATAAAACAAGAAAACAAGAAAACAATAAAGCAAGAAAATATGACCCGTTCTCTAATTGTAGCGAATTAGAGAAAAGGGCTTTGTTAGGCCGTGTTTTTAGGTAGTGAAAAAGAAAATTGAAAAAACATTTGCACTGAGATGTGAACGCTTTCTTTTTTATTTTTTTATTTTGATTTTGGATTCAAAAGCTCATTTAGAGCTTTTGAATTTATAAATCTCAATTGTTTTCTTAATCATCTCATAGAAACTAAATTCCTTTTCAATTTTATTTTTGGCTTCATAGCCCATTTTATTTCTTGTTTCGCTATCCAAAAGTAATGTTATAAGCGCATTTGAAAAATCATTAGATATTTTTTCTGTATCATTATTTTTATCAACTAAAATTCCTGTTTTCATATCTTCAACAATTTCAGAAATACCGCCGACATTTGTTGTCACGACCGATATACGGGCATTTCCAGATTCAAGCAGAACATATGGCAAGGCCTCTGTTCTTGAAGACAACAGAAAAACATCAAAGGCATTTAAATATTTTGAAGCATTTTCAATATTTCCAATTAAAAAAATTTCTGCATCCAATTTTTTTTCTTTTATAATTTTTTCAAGATTTTTTCTTTCTTCTCCCTCGCCAATTACAAAATACACAAGAGATTGTTTTTGTTCTTTAAACTTTTGTGAAAGTTTCTCAATCGTTTTTATTGCGATATCAATACCTTTGTTTTTGTGAAGTTCTGCGATTGTTCCAATCCAAGCTGTTTTTGTACTCCATAAATTTACACTTTTTCCAAACAAATTTGTTTTTTGGAATAAAAATTCACGGGCTTCATCACGAGAATACAACTCTTGTTCCTTGAATCCATTGTGTATAACAACTATTTTTTTTGAAACAAAAGGAAGTTTTTTGATTATTTGCCTTTTTGTATTTTGAGATACGGCAATTGTTTTATGACTCAAAATTATTGTTAACCAGTGTAAAATGGCGATTACAATTTTTGAAAACAAGCCGCGGTCTTCATTAAATGCCCAGCCGTGACCTGTAAAAATTATTTTTTTAATCCCAGTAACTCGTCCCGCGAACGCGCCAAGTCCACCAGCTTTTGAGGAATTTAAATGAATAATATCTGGTTTTTCCTTTATAAAAATTTTTAAGAGAGAAAAAAAGGTTTGAATTTCTTTAAACAAATTTATATCTCTTTTCATCTGAGAAAAGGGAATAACTCTTATCCTTGATTCTAAAAGTTTTTCTTTAAGCAAACCCTCTCCACCGACGATGACAGAAACATCAAATTTATCCTTTGGTAAATTTGTAGCCAAATCAAATACATACTTTTGGGCTCCACCCCAAATCGCTTTGGTAATAACATATATAATCTTGATATTTTTTTCTTTTTTTTTCATACGATATTTCAGCTCATTCTTATTACACACAAAACCAAAGCGAAATCACAAAACACAAATCCCAAATTACAAAATTATGGAAAAACTCTAAATAACATTGCTTTGGTTATTACATATATAACTTTTGTTCTTTTTTCTTTTTTCATAGGGGGTTCCACAGGATGAATGATAGCTTAAATTAAGGATTTTTTCAGCTCTTGACAGAAAAATGGTTTGGGTATATAATATATTAAAAATTTAAGTAGTTTTTTGAACAAAATTTATAAACAAAAAGTGAGGTTTGTTATGCTATTGTTAGTAATGATATCGCTCGTTTCGATGCTTTTGTTTGTCGGACTGTGCATGTGCTTCAAATAAATTGCACGAAAGAGACGAGAGCTCTTTCGGGGACCATACTATTCTTTTTCGGAAAACCCCCCAAAAGTTCAGCAGAACTAAAATTGATTAGAGATGCCGTTTTAAAACGGCACCTTTTTATTTAAAAACTATTCTCTTATTCGCACGAATAAGAGAATAGTTTTATTTTTTGCTTCATTGTTTTCCCACTCCCTTGCTTTTTTGTTTTTTTGTTTTATTGTATATACATGTATATTTCTAACAGAAAAGAACCGGCGATATTGTTGTTGGGCGACTTAGTAATATTTTTCGTATCTTTATGGATTGCGCTTTTTTTAAGATATTTTGAATTACCAAGCGGAGCGACTTTGGGCGAACACATTTCTCCATTTGCGATATTATTTTTAGTTTGGATTTTTGTATTTTTTATTTTTGGACTATATGAGAAACACACCCTTATTTTAAAAAACAAACTTCCAAACATTATATTAAACGCACAAATTACAAACAGTATTATTGCTATGCTGTTTTTTTACTTAATTCCGTATTTTGGTATTGCGCCAAAAACTAATCTTTTTATTTATCTAATAATTTCTTTTCTGTTAATTTCCCTGTGGAGAAATTACGGGATATTTTTAATAGGCGGAACAAAAAAACAAAACGGAATTATTATAGGAAGCGGGGAAAATGTTGATGAATTAGAAAAAGAAATAGACAACAACGAACGATATGGCATTAAATTAATTGGTTTGATTGATCCTGATAAAATTAATAATGAAGAGATAGAAGCAAAAATTTTGGACTTTATTCAAAAGACAGACATATCAATTGTAATTATTGATATGCAAAACAAAAAATTGGAGTCAATGTTATTTGAGTTTTATAATCTAATCTTTTCTTCAAAGGTACATTTTGTTGATTTACACAAGATTTATGAAGAAATATTTGACCGTATCCCAATTTCACTGATAAAACATAGTTGGTTTTTGGAAAATCTTTCATCCTATCCCAAAATAATGTATAACATTTTGAAGCGAATTATGGACATAGTAATTTCATCTGTTTTGGGCGTTATATCGCTTATTTTTTATCCATTTGTAATCCTTGTAATAAAATTTGATGATGGGGGTCCTATATTTATAAAACAAAATAGAATTGGTAAAAATAATAAAGAAATAAGAATTATAAAATTCAGAACGATGGCAAGAAACAATATGGGGAAGCAATGTTTAAATACCAGAAAAAATAATGCTATAACAAGAGTTGGAAAAATTTTAAGAAAATTAAGAATTGATGAATTACCACAACTTTGGAATGTTTTGACAGGAGATCTTTCTTTAATTGGACCAAGACCTGAAATGCCTGCTCTTGTAAAAATATATGAAAGGGAAATCCCTTATTACAACGCAAGACATCTTATAAAACCGGGTCTTTCCGGCTGGGCACAGCTTTATCAGGAAGCTCCACCAAAATTTCAGGTACAATCCAACCAAACAAAAGTAAAATTGTCGTATGATTTATACTATATAAAAAATTGTTCAATTTTTCTTGATTTTAAGGTTGCCCTAAAAACGATAAAAATTTTAATTTCTCGTTCAGGGATATGATAAAAACTCAAATCCCTGCTTAGCCCTGCCCGACGGCAGGCGGGTGGTAGGCGGGTAAAATCTAAAATCTCAAGCCCACAACTCAGAACTCAGAACTCAGAACTCAGAACTCAGAACTCAGAACTCAGAACTCAGAACTCAAAACCGAAAGCTTTCTACTTGGAATTTAGAAATTATAATTTAGAATTTATTTGTGATTTGGAATTTGTGGTTTGGAATTTATAAACATTTATGTTAGTTGATGGCAAAAAAATTGCAGATGAGATAAAAAAATCTCTTAAAGAAAAAGTTTCTAAACTCGGCAAAAAGCCGAATATTATTTTTGTATATGTTGGAGAAAATTCAGTGATAAATAAATTTGTTGGTTTGAAACAAAAATTTGCAGATGAAATTGGAATAAAATCTTTTGTAAAAAAATTCTCAAATGAAATTTCTGAAAAAGATTTAAAAAAAGAAATTGAAAAAATAATTTCTGATGAAAATACGGGTGGAATTGTTATTCAACTTCCTTTACCATTGCATATAAATCCAGAAACAGTTTTAAATTTAATACCCAAAGAAAAAGACCCAGATGTTTTGGGGAAAGAGGCCTTTGTTTTTTTTGAAAAAGGAGAATCAAAAATACTACCGCCGGTTATTGGAGTAATAAAAGAAATTTTTGATAGATATCAAATTGATTTTAAAAATAAGAAAATTGTTATTATTGGAAAAGGAAAATTAGTCGGGTTGCCCGCATCAATTTGGTTTTCAAATCAAGGTATTAAACATACGGCTTTAGAAAAAGGGGATGATATTTTAAAATATACAAAAAACGCAGATATAATAATTTCAGGCGCCGGCTCCCCCAATTTAATAAAAAAACAGATGATAAAAAACGATGTAATTTTAATAGATGCCGGGACAAGTGAATTGGATGGACAAATAATAGGAGATATAAATGGGGGCTGTTTAGAAAAAGCATTTTTGTTTTCTTCTGTTCCCGGTGGAGTCGGACCCATAACCATATCAAAATTGTTTGAAAATTTTTTTATATTAAACAAAAAATAATTTGTAATTTAATTTGAAATCATTATACTTTTATATAAATATGTTAAAAATAAGGATAATAGCAATAATTTTGTTAATAGCAGGAGTAGCTATTGGCTTTTTTCTATATAACAGCGAAACAGATCCAAACTCGTCTTTTCATTTTAAATTAGGTTTGGACCTCGCAAGTGGAACACATTTGGAATACAAAGCAGACACATCTAAGCTCCAAAAGACCGACATTTCTAGTTCAATGGAAGCTCTCCGTAGTGTTGTAGAAAAAAGAATAAATGTATTCGGAGTTTCTGAACCTATTATTCAAGTTGAAAGCGGGGGTTTGGGAAATTTTGCAGAAAAAAGATTGATAGTTGAACTCCCCGGGGTTACGGATATTAATAAGGCAATTGAAATGATAGGAAAGACGCCATTGCTTGAATTTAAATTACTCAATAAAAACTATGTTCCTACCGAAGAAGAAAAAAAGAATAATCTTGTTCGAAGTGATGCTTTTATAGACACAGGTTTAACGGGGCGACTTTTGAAAGGTTCACGGTTAGAGTTTGGCGCAAATGGAGGTTTTGCAAACGAACCAGTAGTTTCTTTAAGTTTTAATAGTGAAGGAACTGATCTTTTTGCAAAAATTACGAAAGAACATATTGGAGAGGTGCTGGCTATATTTTTAGATGGACAACCAATTTCACTTCCTGTAATACAACAAGAAATACCAGATGGGAATGCGCAAATTACCGGGAAGTTTACACCGGAAGAAGCAAAACAGTTAGTTAGAGATTTAAATTTAGGAGCATTGCCAGTACCGATAGAATTGATATCAACTAACAGCGTAGGCGCATCTTTAGGGAAAGATGTTCTTAATAAAGGTATATTTGCCGGAATCATAGGTATAATTTTTGTCTTGCTATTTTTAATTTTTTTATACAGATTACCGGGGTTTATTGCTGTTTTAGCGCTTGGTATGTATATAGTGATTATGCTTTCATTATTTAAGTTAATCCCAGTAGTTCTTACGGCGGCCGGCATTGCGGGATTTATTCTATCCATAGGAATGGCTATTGATGCAAATATTCTTATTTTTGAGAGAATGAGAGAGGAGCTTAATGAAAACAGAGACAATATGGAGGATGCTATAAAAAATGGATTTTCAAGAGCGTGGTTGTCAATTAGAGATAGTAATATTTCAAGTATTATAACCGCAGTCGTTCTGTTTTGGTTCGGTACATCTCTTATAAAAGGGTTTGCTCTTACATTTGGTATCGGAGTTTTGGTAAGTATGATAAGCGCGATTTCCATATCAAGAACATTTTTATTATCAATTTACAGAAAACATCCGGGGGAATTTGCTAAATTTATGTTTGGTTCAGGTTTTAAAAGTTAAAAATTTAAATTACAGGTTTGAGATATTAGATATTTAAAATATAAAAAATTATGGATTCAAATGCTCAGAAATATGAATAAAATCTGGCACTTTTCTTAAAAATCTCTCCCAGAGATTTTTAAGTTAGAGCATTTGAATTTAGATAAATATATGTTTGTAATTAAACACAGAAAAATATTTTTAATATTTACAGCAATTATGGTTGTTGCGTCTATTACTCTACTTTTTACATGGGGACTTAAAGAGGGTATTGATTTTGCTGGTGGTTCAATTTTAGAAGTATCATATCCAGACGGAAGGCCGACACTGGCAGAAGCGCAAAGTAGGGTAAATAATTTACCAATAGGGAACTACTCAATTCGCCCAATTGGTGATAATGGCTATGTCGCCAGAACTAGATTTTTGAGCGAGGACGAAAGAATTGCTCTCGTAAATTCATTATCTCTTAATGGTTCTGAAAAAATTGTGGAAGAAAGATTTAATTCAATTGGTCCAACGGTAGGGCAAGAATTAAAAAACAAAGCGTATGTCGCGATTGCAATATCCATTTTGGCCATTGTTTTGTTTATTACTTTTGCATTTAGAAAAGTTTCAAAACCGGTGTCATCTTGGAAATATGGAATCGTTTCTATAATTGCGCTTGTTCACGACATTCTTATTCCAACAGGAGTTTTCGTTATTCTTATTAAATATGCCGGCGCGGAAGTTGATATGTTGTTTGTAGGCGCCCTTCTTGCTATTCTTGGTTATTCCATAAATGATACAATCATTGTGTTTGATAGAATTCGTGAAAATCTAGATTTAGTTCATCGCGGTCGCGTAAGAGAATCGTTTAAAGAAACAATTGGTAAAAGTTTAAACCAAACATATAGAAGGTCTTTTAATACATCATTTACAACAATTATCGTTGTCTTTGCGCTTTATTTATTTGGCGGTGCTGTAACTCAAAATTTTGCGCTAACACTTATAGTTGGTATAGTCGCAGGGGCATATTCGTCAATTTTCTTAGCGCCGCCAATATTGCTTATGCTAAGTGGGGAAACCAAAACTCTCTGACTTTAAAATCTCTTACTTAAAAACCTCTGACTTCAAAAGCTCTAACTTTAAAATCTCTGAATGAGATTTTAAAGAATCGTGTAAGCTTTAATCCTCTTTTGAGCTTTTGAAGAAAAGTGCTAGGTTTTAAATCATAATCTTGAGGTTTTTAAGAGTAATGTTAGGTTTTTGATTCATATTTCCGAGCTTTTAAAGAGTAGTGCTGGATTTTAATCCTACCTTGAGAGTTTTGGTTCGTAATTTTTTTGTTCCTTAATTATATTGACTTTTTATAGTAAAGGAGTAGTATTTATATTGCCCTGCGGGGCGTTTTTTTAACCTTAAATAAGATGAGATAAATCCCATAGTAGAATTTCGAATCATTAATTTGTTTTTCTCGGGGTCAGGTTTTAGAATAATGTATTAGTCGTTTAATAACAGAGTTTTAAATTGTTTTTTAAAATTAATAAAAACAATTTGAAATTTCACTACAGGATGAAACCAGTTGAATATTTAAAAAGTATAAAAACAGAGCTTAAACATGTAAGTTGGCCAACAAAGAAACAGGCAATGGCTTTCTCTGTTATTGTTGTTGTGATATCTGTTGCTACTTCATTATACTTAGGTTTTTTTGATTTTATATTTTCAAAAATCTTAGAATTCTTTGTCTTATAATTTATTTTTGTTTTTTAGCTTTTTTGTTTTTTAGCTTTCTTGAACAAATATGTCCAAACAATATACAGACGGAAAAAGACATTGGTATGCTATTCATACTTATGCTGGCTATGAAAACGCTGTTATAAGAAATTTAAAACAACGCGTTGAATCTCTTGGTATGGAAGACAAAATTTTTGATGTTATGGTTCCGATAAAAAAAGTTGTAAAAATAAAAAGAAATAAAAGAATAGAAGAAGAAGAAAAAGTTTATCCGGGTTATGTTTTAGTTGATATGATTGTTAATGATGATTCTTGGTATGTTGTCAGAAATACACCGAGAGTAACGGGCTTTGTCGGAACAGGAGTTCATCCAACCCCATTGGACGAAAAAGAGATAAGTGAATTATTTGATAAAATGTCTTCAGATAAAGTGGAACATAATATTGATTTGCAAACAGGCGATGCGGTTGTTATTGTGGACGGACCATTCAAAGATTTGGAAGGCAAAATAGGTGAAATAGATAGAAATAAAGGCAAGATAAAAGTTTTGATTCCAATGTTTGGCAGGGAAACACCGGTTGAGTTGGACTTTTTACAGGTAAAAAGGATATAGAAAATAAAATCTTAAATTACAAGCACCAAATTACAAACAAATTCTAATTATCAAAATACAAAATTCCAAAGATTTAGAATATTAGAATTTAGACATTTTTTGTGATTTGGAATTTGTGGTTTGGGATTTATTAATTTAATGAAATTAAATTAATTGTTATGGCCAAAAAAATAATAAAAAAAATAAAGTTACAAATTCCGGCAGGAAAAGCAACTCCCGCGCCTCCGGTTGGACCCGCGCTTGGACAGGTAGGAATTCCAATAGGGGATTTTGTAAATAAATTTAATGATGCAACAAAGGGAATGTTGGGGGACATAATACCAACCGATATTACAGTTTATGAAGATAGAAGTTTTACTTTTGTTTTAAAAACTCCACCAGCGTCAAGTTTAATACTGAAGGCAGTTGGTGTTGAAAAAGGTTCTGGGAAAAATCTTGTAAGCAAGGCAGGTAAAATTACAAAGGCGCAAATAAAAGAAATCGCAGAAAAGAAAATGAAAGATCTAAACGCAGGCGACATTGAAGCAGCGATGAAAATTATTGAAGGCACCGCTCGTAGTATGGGTATAGAAGTTAAATGAAAAATGTCCCCAAGGACATTTTTCATCCACAATTTTTTGTTTTTTGGGAAAATGTCCCCAAGGACATTTTTCATCCACAATTTTTTGTTTTTTGGGAAAATGTCCCTAAGGACATTTTTCATCCACACTTAAAAAGCCCTAAATGGGCTTTTTAAGAGTAGTGTCAGGTTTTAGTCCACATATTTTTTGTTTTTTGGAAAGATGTCCCTAAGGACATTTTTCATCCACAATTTTTTTAAATAAAAAAACAGGGACATTGCGTCCTGCTTTTTTTATTTTTATTTATAGTATAAGATAAGATTTCTATATGAAGAAAGATAAAGTTTCAAGTTTAATAAAAAAGGAAGAAAAGAGACAGAAGAAAGTAATAAATTTAATTCCTTCAGAAAATTATGTTTCACCGGCGGTTTTAAAAGCTCTTGGTTCTGTTTTCACAAATAAATATTCAGAGGGATATCCCGGCTCTCGTTATTATAGTGGGCAGGGAAATATGGATGACGCAGAAAATCTCACGATTAGCTTGGCGTGCAAAATTTTTAAATGTAAATATGCGAATGTTCAGCCATTGTCTGGTGCCATGGCAAATTGGGCTGTTTATTTTGGTTTACTTAAGCCGGGTGATAAAATTTTAGCAATGGATTTATCACACGGCGGACATTTAACTCATGGTCATTCGGCAACACACATTTCAAAAATTTTTAAATTTATTTTTTATATCACGGATGAAAAAACAGGGAAAATTGATTTCAAAAAATTAGAAAAAACTGCACTTAAAGAAAAACCAAAAATGATTTTGGCTGGCTTTTCTTCTTATACGCGGAGTTTGGATTGGAAGAAATTTGCCGGCCTCGCGCGCGAGGCCGGAGCAATTTCTGTCGCAGATATTTCACATATTGCCGGGCTTGTTGCGGGTGGTGTTTTAGAAAATCCTTTCAACGCCGGTTTTGATGTAATTACTACGACGACACATAAAACACTTCGTGGGCCTCGCGGCGGAATGATTTTGATTCGTGATAACAAATTACTCGCGGAGAAAATAAATAAGTCAGTTTTTCCGGGACTTCAAGGTGGTCCGCACATGAATAATATTCTTGCAAAAGCGGTTTGTTTTGAGGAAGTTTTGTCGCCGAGTTTCAAAAAATACGCCAGGCAAATCTTGAAAAACACTAAGGCGATGGAAAAGGTTTTCAGACAAAATAATGTTGAAATGGTTTTTGGCGGGACAGACAACCACATGATTTTAATAGACACAACAAAAAATTTTGGAATAAGCGGCGAGGAAGCGCAGGGGATTTTGGAAAAGTCAGGAATAAATGTAAATAAAAATGTAATTCCAAATGACACACGAAAACCAGCGGATCCCTCCGGGATCCGCATAGGCACACCCGCAGTCACGACTCGCGGATTTAAAGAAAAAGATTGCGAACGAACCGCTCGCAAAATTATAACTTTACTTGTCTCCCGACGGGAGGCAAATAAAAGTACAAAAATAGAGCTTTAAATGGACTCATATTTACACGGTGATTGCTCTACTTAGTGGCGGAGCCACCAAGTTTAATGCATTCTTTCATTTTTACACCTCCTGTCGCTATAGCGACGGGAGGTGTAAAAGAAGTTATCCACTAAAAATGGGAAATTTATTTGATAATAAGTTCAATGATTAGTAAAATTTATTGATTAATACTTTTTAAATTCACCCCGTTAAATCCTGCTTCGCCCGCACGGGCAAAGCATGTCCGCCTATGACGGAATTTAACAGGGTAAACCCCGTGGAATATGATGCTTTGGCATCATAAAACCCAAAAGGTTTTATTTCACAGGGTAAACCCCGTGAAAGGGGTAAACAAAATATGGACAAAGACAAAAAGTTTTTTATTATTTTTGGAATACTTGTGATTATTATCGCGTCAGGACTTATTTTCTATTATTTTATGACAAAAGAAAGCAGTAAAGAATTTGTTGTGAGGGATAAAGATAGTTTTAAATCAGGGCAGGATTATTTAAATTATCTTGAACAATACAAACAAGCGCAAAGTAAGGATACTTACGGAGGTAAAACGCCCGAAGAAACTTTG
>Ga0180732_1000317_pt1 | contig 44421 bp, 44 predicted proteins | sample KR11_01MetaG_FD_148674 | JGI IMG/M metagenome (GOLD analysis project Ga0180732, IMG submission 148674) | Groundwater microbial communities from the Olkiluoto Island deep subsurface site, Finland - KR11_0.1 MetaG | ecosystem: Environmental > Aquatic > Deep subsurface > Groundwater | place...
AATCATAGGCCGCATTCTTCTTAAATGGTAAGTCGGCATTGGTGACTATTCCTCTGTAGAAATTGTCCCCCTCAAAAGGCAACATGAAAATAGCGGAAAAAAGTGTCAGGGGCGAGATCCCTCTCAAATTTCCGTATACCGTTTTTATTGAGAAGGGTGCCGACCTGAAAGTTTCCAATGAACGAAGAGATTTTACCCTGCTGTCGTTTTGCCTCTTGTTGCTCCTGATGTTGTTTTGTAATATCCATTTTAGTCCTTTCTCCTTGATATTATTGATGTTTATCGCAAAACCAATATATCATGAAGCGAAGGACTTTTTAATATAAATATTTTATTATTTCATATATTTGTGTGATAACTTTACGTTTCACAGCATAAGCCGGAAAGTTGAGCTCTTACATCACCCAACAACTCTCTAGCAATTAGAAATAACCCCATCCAGCGACTGCCAGCCAGGAAGAAAGAGGGAAATGCTACTGATGAAGCGACAGGAAATACAAGAGACTGCGTAAGGATGAAAAAATGACAAAAAAGAAAACCGTATTGCAGAGACTTATGGACTGAACATAATCCTTCCAACCGGCTTGATCAGAACAAATAAGACCATAAAAATGGATATCAGATGTCCCTCAAATATTCATTAAAAAACCCCAAAGCCATTGTTTGCATCGAAACTATTCTCTTATTTTTCCCTTGTGAAAGATCAATCCGCTTCATGTTTCTCCAGAAAATCACCACATCTATCATAGATGGCATAAAAATAGTCCCATAATAAATGAAAATCACAAAAAATTTATTCGGGCTCAACATAGAGAACAAACAATGTAATTCCACAGTCCAACAAACTACATCATGGACTGCACAAAATGAGTTAAAAAACTATTCCAGATTCAAGATCAGCAGCAAAAATTAGGCAAATGAAGAAGATGTAATTTCGACTACCTCAAACTCACGAGTTCCGCCAGGCGTCTTCGCAGTCACCTCATCTCCTACCTCTTTTCCAAGAATACTTCTACCCAAGGGCGAAAACACAGAGATAGAACCCTTCTTAACATCAGCCTCTTCCGTGCCCAAAAGCTGATAGCTAACCTGAGCATCCGTTTCAAGATCCAGCAAGGTCACCACCGTTCCAAAGACCGCCCGTTGGGTAGGCACATCCATACAATTAATCACCTCGGCACGCCCCAGTTTATCCTTAAGTTCCATAATTCGCCCTTCTATATGCCCCTGTCGCTCCTTGGCAGCATGATATTCAGCATTCTCCTTCAGGTCACCATGAGCACGGGCAACTTCAATCGCCTTGACCACATCATTACGCTCAATTTTCTCAAGACGCTGGAGTTCATTACGAAGCTTCTGATACCCCTGAGTCGACATCGGTACTCGTTCAACCATTATTTCCTCCTGTGAACATAAAAAAAACTGCAAATTATGGAGCAAACACCACACAATCAGCAGGAATACAAATAGAATTACCAGCGATAGACCAGCGACAAAGCAACATCTTTGCGGATCACCGGACCTCCCTGAATTATTTCGAAACTGCTACTTAATAAGAAATGACGGCTCATTTCAAGAAAAATATCACCGCCAAAGGTATGACTGTCATACCCGCCATTATCATAACCAAAGGAATAATCGAGGGTATAGTAACTGGGAGCACTGCGACCAAGCACATCTGCAGCCAGTTGATGCTCAAAATGGGCAGAAACTAAATTCTGCCAATATTCCTTAGGACTCCAGTAGGGATGATCACCAGGCATAAACCCATTTTCATAGGAAAAATCCCGGCCCTTATTCACCTCGGCATTATGCTGAAATTCCTGACCGTAGGTAATCTGCAGCAGGGTCGGTTCACTATGAATGATATAAGTCGCCCAGACATGATAACGACTCTGATGATTAGCATCACTATACTCTCTGAATAAATATTCCCCACCACAAAAGAGGCGCGGCAAGATATCCATCCTGACACCACCTTCCACATCCCGCCTGCTGATCCCCTGTTCAAGGGCTTGGACAGTATCATCCACCACATCCTGATCCAGACGGACAAAAGCATGCAGATCATCCCCTATGCGGCCACGCATCTCCAGATGGAAGAGTGGAATAATATCAAAATTGGGTTGATTATACTCATCAACAGATTTATCCACACCAACTCGAGTAATAAAGTCAACATTATAATGAGGATAAAAAGAATATGCTGCCAGAAATCTGTTCCGCCAGAGGGCCTGATCAGTATCCTCGGAAATGGCGTGAATGGTGCTCCAGCTGATATCCATCTCCTGACGAAGAGTCGGCAGCATCCAGACACTGGCCCCACCTCGTGTCTGTTGCATATCAAAATATCCATCGCGACCGCTGAGAGAAGAATATCCGGAGTCAATCATCCCCCGGGGTTCCCTCTTCAGACTGTTACGCTGCACAGACTCGGCTAGCTCAGGATAATCAGGATTTTCTCGTTCAATCTCTTCATAAAGCAAGGCCTCCTTCCCCAAAAACCCAAGACGGCTGTAGATCCCGGCAAGATCAAAGAGAGACTCAGGAGAAGGGTTCTTTTCAACCACCTCCTGATACTCTTTCATGGCCTGATAATATGCGCCCTGCGCCAACGCCCGCCTGGCAGAGAGCTCCTTGGCAACTAATTGTTGCCAACGAAAATCGGCATAGAGATCAGCTCCGATTCTACCAGCAGGCTGTCCACACTGAGTCATGACAAATGCAGGATCCATCACTACAGTCAGGCGATCAGGTTCCGCCGGATGAGTAAAGGTAATTACATTCAAGAAACTTTGCTTAGGAGGGGGTAAGTCAAGTTGGATCTGTTGTTTTTCTATCCTCTCAGTAAAAAGCCTCTCCACAGAGGGCTGCAAAACAGCATCATACACTGCTACCGCTGCCACCCATTGCCGATCAGCCCACAGGGACCTGGCAAGGATTAACTTCTGCCATACTAACAAATGACTGCTGTCAGGAAAGGTCATAATCCCTTTCACTAGTCCTAGCTGTTGAGCAGGAGCCAGTTTTTCTATAATTGTCCGAAAAGATGCTTGCTTAAACTCAAGCTCCAGTAATTTCCGAGTGAAACTAAGCTCCGAAGGATATTCAACAACAAGGCCCTGCAAGACAGAAAAAGATGCATCCAGGCCTCCCTGTTTCTCAAGGATATCAGCATGGACGATCCTGGCCGCAATTGAGTCAGGCACCTCTTTTAAGGCCATCAACACATGTTTATTGGCCGCTTCAATGTCTCCATATGTTTTTTCTAACTGTGCGGCCTGCATCAGACTCTGGAATCTGTTGCCATAATTTTTACTGAGGACAGCATCAACCCTATCCCCTTTCGCCTTTTCTGACAACCCAGCGTCAAGTTGCTGTCCAATAATCAAAGGCTCCAGATCCAGCGGATGCTCCTTGAAAAGTTTCGCTACCAGTTCTTGGCCCTTTCCATATTGTTTATCCTGCAAGTAAAAATAAGAAAGTAAAAGATCTACCTGATACTTCATTTCGGAATTTCGAGGGCAATGCTGGACAAGAAGTTTCCGATATTCCAGGATACTCGCGACTGCCTTACCCAATTTTCCACTAGCGGCCAGCACCCTTGCTCGGAGTAAGACAAAATCATGTTCGTTTTCCTCGCAGGTTGCAGGAATGACAGGATACCCTGTTTGCTCAGACAATAACGTAACCCACGTCCAGGCCAGATCAGGTTCATTACTCTCCAGAGAGAATTCAACCAATTTACGAAGGACAGATCCAATTGCCACACCATCCACCAACATCTGCCTCAAACCCTGTTCGGCCTCAAAAATATTTCCTTCCCTGTACAAAGCATCAGCCAGGGCAAGACGTATCTCGGCAATGCGTCCAGTTTTCCCCTGCCCTACCTCAATCAATTCTTGATAGATTTTTTTGGCCTCTGCTGCCAGTCCTGTTTCCAACAAGACCCTGGCGTACCGCATATCTATGTTTAACCGCTCCGGATCTGACTTTGCATCCCGGCGCAGCATATGATAATGCTCCTGATACTGACTGATCAAACCAAGCTGTGCCGCCAAATCCATACAACGTAGCCGAATATCCCGATCGCTTAGTCTCGTCTCCAGATAGCGGTTATACCAGACTAATGCCTGCTCGGAGAGTCCACGCAGATCAGCAAGTCGCGCACTGGTCAACAGGAATCTTGGTTCCTCATCCACAGTTTCCACCATTCCTGACTCCAGCGGCATCGAGCCACCATCTGAGATCATCACGTCCTGAGGCAATAGCCCCAGGAAATGGTCAACCTGGCCCGTTTCCTTCTGTTCAAGAAACAGTTCAGCAAGTCGCAGAATAACTTCCTTGTTCCCCGGTTCATGCTGGTGAATAATGGCAAGCACCTCACGCAGTTCTTTGCTGTTACCATGTTTTTCAAGGAGCTTGGCCAGGGATGAATAAATGGCCAGAGGGTTGGAAGTAATCTGTACAAGTTCCTTCCACAATGGCAAGGCTCCGTCATGTTCTACTCTGGACAATAGATTACGGGCAAGCAGGGCATGCATCTTTATAATTTCCTGCCCAATCATCTGATTTCCAGGATGACGTTGAAAGTACTCCTCGTAAAAAGAGAGCGCTTTATCAGGTTTCCCTAGATCAAAGAGATAAATAGCACCAATCTGCAGAAGACGTTCATCACGTTGTTCGTCCTGATCTAATAATATCAGGAGATGGGGCAATGCCGTCTCCTTCTCACCCCGGGCAATAAAATAACCAGCAATCTTTTCCTGAAACGGTCGGTAATTTGGATACCGCTGTAAATATTTTTCCCAGCAGGATAGAGCTCTGGCTTTCTCACCAGATTTTTCAAAGACTTCAGCCGCCTCCAGCAGCACCTGATCCTCCACCATAGCCTGAGAAATAAGGTTTGCATAATAGACCAAGGCCTTTTCCCGCCGACCTGACTTGACTGCATGGATCGCCAGTTGATGAAGCAGTAGACTATCTTCAGGCCGGTACTGAATGAGTTGTTCCATGTACGGATAAGCCACCTCAGTCTTTCCCTGTCCGTGCAATGCAATGACCAGACCCGTCAGTGCCTCTATTACCTGAGTCTCCTCCAGAGTGGCTTTTTTCTTGTACACAAGGCCATAATAGGTGGAGGCCCTGGTATACTCTTTCTTGTTCAGAGCCACCAGACCAGCGCTTATCAGATACTCTGTGCGCTGCGGATCTGCTTCCAGAAGATCTGCCACAAGGACTGAGGCGTGATCCCAATCAGAGAGAGCGATCAGAACCAGACAATATTCCCATGAGGCCTCCTCAATATTCTTTTTCAGGGAAAGAAGATGAGAATAAGTCCGGGCTGCCTCAATATATTTCTCCTGTCGCGTCAGTTCTCGAGCCTCATCCCAGAGAAGTTTCCAGCCAGGTTCTTTACTGGTATCACTGATAACGACATCACGTTCAGGAGTAATCGCTGCAGGAGTAGCAAAGACGAAAGAAGGGAGAAATAAAAGAAAGGAAAAAGTGACGATAATCTTACAGGAAAAGATGCCTACCTGCTGACCAGCCACTTGTTGAGATACGAAAGCCATCAGAAAATTCTGCCAAGAATCCTTCACCATCCAAGAACCTCCATGGCAAAGACATTTCTTATTCCAGAGCACATTAGAAAAGGGGAATCTCACGAAATCAATACGTTTACTGCCGATAAAATTCGACTATTTTGTCCACCACATACTCCTGCATCTCCGCAGTCAATTCCGGGTAAATTGGTAGAGCAATGGTCTCAGAGGCAGCTTTCTCCGCCTGATGAAACGACTGCACCGGAAAACTTGCACCTAAACATTTCTGCTGATGCAGAGCCACCGGATAATAAACTTCACAGCCGATATCCTGGGAACGAAGCCAGTCAAGCAAGGCATCACGCCGGTTGACCCGCAGGACATACTGATTATAGATATGAAAATTTTCTCCAGCTCCACTCATGTTACCTTCAAGTTGTTTCTTAAGATAAACAGCCTGTGGCAAAGCCAGGAAATTGTTCTGAACAAGATCGGTTTCAGTAAACATTCTATTGTAACGATCAGCATTTTCTCGCCTGGCCCGATGCCATTGACCCAGATAGGTCATCTTGATTCGCAGCACTGCTGCCTGTATGGGATCAAGACGAAAATTGCCCCCCACCTGTCCATGATAATATTTCGGCGAAGCCCCATGATTAAGTAAGATTCGAATCTTATCGGCAAAAGCACCATCATGGGTCACAACCATTCCGCCATCGCCAATACCCCCAAGATTTTTACTGGGAAAGAAAGAAAAACATCCGGCAAGCCCCATGGATCCAGCCTTCTTCCATTGAACCTTCATCCCATCACCCGTATCTCTATTCATCGGATATTCAGCACCAATGGCTTGAGCCGCATCTTCAATAACGGGCAATTCATATTGATGTGCCGACTTCATGATCGCCTCCATATCCGCACATTGTCCGTAGAGATGGACTGGCAGGATGGCCTTTATTTTTCTGTCATGGTCACGAGAAAGAACCTCTTCCATTGCCACGGGATCAATATTAAAGGAGACAGGATCAATGTCTACAAAAACAGGAATGGCCCCCAACCGAAGGACAACTCCCATAGTGGCAAAAAAAGAATAAGGTGTAGTCAGAACCTGATCGCCAGGTCCTATCCCCAAGGCCATCAAGGAAACTAACAGGGCATCGGTGCCACTTGAAACCCCCACCCCGTTTTCCACACCACAATAAGCGGCAATTTCATGCTCCAGAAAAGAAACTTCTGGCCCCTGAATATATGTCGTTGAATCAATAACCCTGGTGACCGCCTTCAGGATGTCTTCCCGAAGATAGTTCAATTGTTGTTTAAGGTCGAGCAAAGGTACTTTCATTATTCAGATTTTGATCCTAATCAAACTTTATATTTTAGAAAAAGGAAGAACCGCTATCAAAAATAAGTAGTTATTTGTCAGAACTTCCTTTAATCACTATGGTTTCTCCATCAAAGAAATCCTTGATATCCGGCATTTCTATCTCAAAAAACTTCTTCATTTTTTTCAGCAGATTCACCTCAATCTGCCTGACCCTTTCCCGGGAGATATCAAACTTATCAGCAATATTCTGGAGAGTAAGGGGCTCATCGGTGAGTAGTCGCTCTTCCAGAATCATCGTCTCTTTGGCATTGAGATTTTCTTTTAAGGTCAGAATCATTTCGGCAAGCTTGGCCTTCATCTGACCGCTGGCCACCATTTCCTCAACCCCTGGCCCCTCACTGGGCAAAAAGCTTTTCTGCTCATCTTCCGAGTCCGCCCGGACCGGGCTTTCAAGAGAGACATCGCTGCCTCCCATGCGTTGACTCATCTCAATAACTTCACTTTCCTTGACATTCAGACGCTGTGCCAGCAATTTTGTTTCAGCCTGAAATCCTTGAGATTCAAGAAGTTTCTTTTCTTTGTTCAGACTAAAAAAAAGCTTCCGCTGGGCCTGAGTGGTGCCGATCTTGACCAAACGCCAATTATCCATAATAAACTTCAGGATATAAGCCCGAATCCAATAAGCGGCATAATAGGAAAACTTAACACCGCGATAAGGATCAAACTTCTTGGTGGCCTGTACCAACCCCACATTTCCCTCCTGAATGAGATCCATAAAGTTCTGCATCCAATATTTCTGGAAATCCATGGCCACCTTGACGACCAGACGTAAATTAGAAGAAACCAGCCTGTAAGCGGCATCTTGGTCGCCATTTTCCCTGAATCTAACCGCCAGCTCATCCGCTTCTTCCCGCGTCAAGAGCTCATACTGACTGATTTCCTGCAGATAACGATGTAAAGCAGGATTACTCAGAGCAGGCAAATGCTCCTCGTTGGAAAGGGAGACAAGGGGATGCTCATACTGATCGGTTTCCTCCCGGTCAGATTCAGACACATCCAGCAGATCGGATGAATCTGAGGTGTCAATTATATTTTTTTTTGAGGTCATATAGGGCTCTGTTTGCCAAGACAATATCAATTATAGAAACTTTTTATTATTACCCCAGTTCCATCAAAGTGCAATCATTATATCTCTCATGCAAAATACCACACAGACCATACTACTCTTCTTTCAAGCCACTTATCCATAGGAAATAAAGGAGAATTCTATTTTCTTCTTGATCCTTTTATGCTACAAGAGAGTCTTGAAAAATCAGGATTTTCATTCACGTTAACGAATTGACCTCTTCCTGAACGAAAAAACGATTTCTTAAGGTTTCTTTAAAAGCTAATTTTTCAAGCATATTGAGCCATTTCCTTCTTCAGCATTTCATAAAATTCCCCCGAAAGCAATGAAACACATACGAAATTTCTCCATTATCGCCCATATTGATCATGGTAAATCTACCCTTGCCGACCGCATGATCCAGCTATGCAATCAGGTCTCTGTTCGTGAATTCAAAGATCAGATGCTTGACAACATGGACATCGAACGTGAACGTGGCATCACCATAAAAAGCCAGACCATTTGTCTGCCATACACCGCTAAAGACGGGAAAACATATGAACTGAACCTGGTGGATACACCTGGCCATGTTGACTTCAGCTACGAGGTCTCACGGGCTCTCAGTTCATGTGAAGGTGCCCTGCTTCTCGTTGATGCCGCCCAGGGAGTTCAGGCCCAGACCCTGGCTAATTTGTACCTTGCAATGGAAAACAATCTGGAGATCATCCCGGTTATCAACAAGATCGATCTCCAATCTGCAGAGCCGGAGAAAGTGGCAGAGCAGATCGAGGACGACCTGGGACTGGACCGAGATCACATCCAGCTTTGCTCAGCAAAAACAGGAAAGGGTGTCGATGATATTCTTGAGGCCATCGTCAAATTCCTTCCCCCCCCAAAAGGAGACCCTGTCAGCGAACTTCAGGCCCTCATTTTTGACGCCCATTATGATGCTTTCAGGGGCACCATCATTTCCTGCCGCCTTATTAATGGTACTATCAAGGCAGGAGAGATGATAAAGTTCATGTCCAACAACGCCACATACAAGGTCGAGGAGGTAGGTCTGTTCAGAGGAGTCAGCAAGGAGCCACAAAAACAACTCTCCGCCGGGCAAATTGGTTATATCCTGGCCGGTATAAAAACCATCAGTGACACCCGGCCAGGCGATACCATCACCCATAAAGACCGACCTTGCGCCCAGGCCCTGGCCGGTTTCAAAATGGTCCAGCAGGTAGTCTTCTCTTCCATCTACCCTATTTCCACCGATGACTACGAGAATCTGGCCACCGCCATTGAAAAACTACAGCTCAATGATGCAGCCCTGACCTATCAAAAAGACTCATCAGTAGCCCTTGGTTTTGGCTTTCGCTGTGGTTTTCTTGGACTTCTGCATCTGGAAGTCGTTCAAGAGCGACTGGAACGTGAATTTGACATTTCTCTCATCCTGACCGTCCCTTCCGTTAAATACAACTTCTATCTCAATGATGACAGTATGGTGGAAGTTGACAACCCGGCCCATTTCCCGGATCCATCCAAGGTTAGCCGGGTAGAAGAACCCTACATCAAGGCCACCATCCTCATGCCTGAGAGATATATGGGGGTGGTGATGGCGCTATGCATGGAACGACGTGGCGATAATACCCACTACCATTACCCAATGCCTGGTAGAATCGAGCTCACCTGTGAACTGCCGCTAGCAGAAGTAATCTATGATTTCTATGATAAATTAAAATCAGCCACCCAGGGATATGGCTCATTTGATTACTCCCTCTATGATTATCGCAAGAGTGACTTGGTCAAACTGGACATCCTTGTCAATGGTGAACTGGTGGACGCCCTCTCCCAGCTGGTTCATCGAGTAAATTCCAGGGCCAGAGGCCTGCATGCCTGTGAACAGCTCCAGCGTGAGATTCCCAGACAGATGTTCAAAATCGCCATTCAGGCCGCTATCGGTGGATCAATTGTCGCCCGAACCACCATATCGGCCCTGAGAAAAGATGTCATTGCAAAATGTTATGGCGGTGATATCTCCAGAAAAAGAAAACTCCTGGAGAAACAAAAGGCGGGCAAAAAAAGAATGAAGACCGTGGGCAATGTTGAGATTCCCCAAAAGGCCTTTTTAGCGGTGCTCAAATCTGAGCAATAAATGGCTTCCACTATATTGTACAAAAAAAAGGGGCTAAATCAGGCTGGTGAACTTTATTTATCCCCTTTTTCATCTCTATCGAGACGTAAATGTCGTTCTATATCTCTTCAATGTCCTTAAATTGCGGACAAGTATATTAATTTCGATCTAGGACATCAATTCCTTTCTGAACCATGATACTGCGAATTTCTTCCTTACTAAACTTACAATCTTTCTGCCGACTCACATAAACGAGACAATCTTTACAGATATTAAAAGAATATGTGTTCCTTTCCTGAACAATCTCCCAACATAATTTAGCAGACGGTTCCTTTGCAGGACACTTTTTACCCTCATCACACTTCATAATTTCCCAGCATGGCCATTCAGAACGAAGTGACAAGATGCTTTACCTCCGACAACTATTTATATTTTTTATCTGATGTTTAACGAAGACGCGGATTCAACTTCGAAGTGCAACTTTTATAGGTTTTTAAGATTTCAGGGTTAAAGAAAGCAGGTTTTAATCATTCGAAAATCGCGACAAACCTAAGCATACATAAATCGACGATCTGTCGAGAGCTTAAGAGGAACATAGGGCAACGGGGCTGGAGGCCTCGGCAGGCGCAAGAAAAGGCCACAGAGCGTCGCCGGAGATGTGTAAGTGCCAAAAAGTTCACACATGAGGACTGGCTGGCAGTTGACAAGCTGATTCTCCAAGATTTTAGCCCGGCACAAATTTCAGGACGCATGGCTTTGGAAAACACTTTACGGATTAGCCACGAAACCATCTACCAGCATATTTATGATGACAAACACGCCCATGGTGATTTGTGGCGGCATTTGCGTTGCCAGAAGTCATGTCGAAAACGATATGGGAGCGGCCAGGAGCGCAGGGGCATGCTCAAAAATAAAATCAGTATAGATGAACGTCCAGACATTGTTGAAAAAAAAGAACGAATTGGGGACTGGGAAGGTGATACTGTGATCGGCAAGGGTCAAAAAGGCGCCTTGGTCACCCTGACAAAGAGGGTATCACGATATATACCCTTGCCAGCATGCTTCCCCGCAAGCATACCGAGGGAGTAACGGTAACAATAATTGGCTTGCTTGGCCCCCACAAGGGGAAGCGCCATACGATGACGTTCGACAATGGTAAGGAGTTCGCCGTTCATGAAAGCATTACGAAAAACCTCAAAATGGCGGTCTACTTTGCACATCCGTATCATTCCTGGGAACGGGGATTGAACGAAAATACAAACGGCTTGTTACGGCAGTATTTCCCCAAAGGTTCAAGCTTTGAAAAAGTTACCGAAGTTCAGGTGCAATCGGCAGTTGATAGCCTCAATCATCGGCCTCGTAAAATCTTGGGATTCAAAACCCAATTTGAGGTGTTTTTTGGTAAGACGATGCGCTATAGTGCATCATCACTGGGAGTTGCACTTCGAAGTTGAATCCGCCAGAGAATTCCCCTTCGCACTAAGAGATACAATTTTATTATTTAACTGACGCTGGGGACATCTGCATCCATTTCGACGTTCCATGACATTAATGCCCTTCTGGGTCATGATCCTGAGGATGTCTTCCCTAGTAAATCCGTTATCCTCCTGCCGACTCACATAGACCAGACAGTCTTGGCAGATATCAAAAGAACGGGCATCCATCTCCTGAGTAATTTCCCAGCACATTTTATCAGGCTGTTGCCTCGCTGGACACTTGTTGCTCACATCACACTTCATGATCTCCCAACACGACCATTCAGAACGAATTGACATAGTGTTTTTATCTCCCAACACCGATGTGAATCTTTATCATCTGATGGTCAATAAAAAAACTCCCACCAAACGAAGAAAATTTACGTATTTCTACCCAAACAAACAAAAAGTTAATCTACTTTAGAAAAAGAAGCAAGAGTCCTTTCAAGCTCATCCTTTCCTTGTCCTGTCACCGCCGAGAACAGAATCCGCTGCCCAGGGTCAATAGCATGGCCGGCATCAAGAATCCTGGCATTCTTGATCCTCTCATTCCCTGACAATTTATCCATCTTGGTATAAACCGGCAGAAAAGGAATATTTTTCCCCCGTAGCCAGCCAATAAGCTGGGTATCGTACTCCTTGGCTTCATGCCGCAGGTCCATAATGACCACAACACAACAAAGCGTCTTCCGGCTCTCCAAATAAGAAGTGATAAGGGCCTGCCAGTTATCCTGCATCCCCTTGGCGACCTTGGCATAGCCATATCCGGGCAAATCCACAAGGTAAACCTTATCTGCCACTTCAAAAAAATTGAGTCCCTGAGTCTTTCCTGGACGGCCACTTACCTTGACCAGGCTTTTCCTGCCCACCAGGGTATTCATCAAACTCGATTTCCCCACATTAGAGCGCCCGGCAAAGGCAATCTCCGGCAGTGATGGTACTGGCAACTGGGACAGGCTATGGACGCTTAAAAGAAATTGAATATCAACAAAGTTCATATGATGTGTCCCTTCACTGGATTATACAAGAACTAGAAGACAATGCCAGCCACAAATAGCCCAGGCCTTAATTTCCACTGAAAAAAAATCAAATAACCTTGTTCAGGGCATATTCGATAATACCCTCTGCGCCATTCTTCTTCAGTTTTGGAATAAGATCCCGAACCGCATCCTCTGAAACAACGGTCTCCACTGAATACCAGTCCTGCTGATAGAGACCCGCCACCGTTGGTGCATTAAGGCTGGGAAGCAGCTTGATGATCTGATCGAGAAGAGCATGAGAGACATTCATCTTCAGGCCAACAATCCGATCAGCATTCAGCGAGCCCTGCAGGAGCATGGCAACATTTTCCATCTTTTCCCGCTTCCACGGATCGGCCCAAGCCTCTTTATTGGCAATAAACTGGGTATTTGACTCCATTAGTTCATGGATAATGCGCAGACCGTGGGCCCTGATCGTACTCTCGGTCTCAGTCACCTCAACAATCGCATCCGCAAGCCCGGAAACCACTTTGGCCTCGGTGGCTCCCCAGGAAAACTCAATATCGACGTTGATCTTCCTCTGCTCAAAAAACTCCCTGGTCACATTCACCAATTCCGTAGCAATCTTCTTTCCTTCAAGATCTTCAAGGGTATGGATTTCAGAATCACCGGCCACCGCTATCACCCAGCGTGTCGGCCTCCTGCTCACCTTTGAATAAACCAGATCACAGACGATCACCGCCTCTGATTTATTCTCCATAGTCCAGTCCTTGCCTGTAATCCCGGCATCAAGCATCCCACTTTCAACATATCTGGACATTTCCTGGGGCCTGCAGATGGAACAAACCAGTTCATGGTCATCAATTTCAGGAAAATAGTTACGAGACCTTGGTTTGATCAACCATCCTGCTTTTTCAAACAACTCTATGGTTGCCTTCTCCAGGCTTCCCTTAGGAAGTCCCAATTTAAGTTGTTGTATCGTCTCCATCACATCTCTCCACTCATTCTTTTTTTGTACTGTTCAGATTATTGAGACTGCAGCTTGTCAGGAAGGCTAAAAAAAAAATCAAAGACTGCCCTATCCTCTTCAACACCCACAGTCTATCTCTCTGAATAATCACTCTATTAATTATAACAGGTTATTTTTTACCATACACCATGTCCGGATCAAACACTCTGGTTCCAATAACAGAAACCTCCCCACCTTCAACTCGACGGTAAAAACATGAACGATGCCCTGTATGACAGGCAGCACCTCCAAGTTGTTCTACCTTGAACACTACAGTATCGGCATCACAATCAACCAGAATCTCACGAATAAGCTGAACATGGCCCGACGATTCACCTTTGAGCCACAATTTATTGCGTGAACGACTCCAGTAATGGGCCTTTCCAGTCTCCAGAGTTTTTTCCCATGACTTACTATTAATATAGGCAAGCATCAGCACTTCGCCACTCTCATAATCCTGAGCAATTGCCGGCAGCAGACCACTTTCAGATTTCTCAAAACACAATTGGAAATTATTCATCATATTCCGAGTATCCTGAACCCCTATGAGTCCCTGGACAATCCTCCCTATTGTTTTTTACTCTACTCTAAAAAATCAGTGCATCCATTTAAAATACTACGAAAAAAAATGACTTTATGCCGATCGCCGTTCTTTGTCAAGCTTACAGCTTTTTTTTCACCAAAAAAACATTCACTATTACCCTCAACTGGTCTACTCTCATCAATGTGCGCAACTCGTATTGCCAAATAATGGACAATGGGATAACATATGTGCAATAGTTGCAATATTCGATATATTTTTTATAACCAAACATCACGTATCAATTCTCTTTTTTCTTTTACAGGAACAAGCCTCTTATGAAACACGTACAACAAAACGACATAGTCACAATCAGCTGTACCGGGAAACTTGCAGATGGAACAACTTTCCATGACTCTAATGAGTCTGAGCCATTAGTCATTACCATTGGCAGCCATGACATCCCCCCCACCCTTGAGCAAGCCCTTTTAGATATGTCTCCAGGCGAACAAAAACGGGTAAAGATTGAACCTGATGAGGGATATGGCCCACGGCGTAAAGACCTGCTACAGACACTCGACAGAACCACCCTCGGTAACACAATGACCCCTCAGATTGGGATGGTTCTCTCACTGAAAGTAGCAAAAGATGGTCAGGATCATCAAATCCCAGCTACAATCGTTGAGATTAATAATGATACCATTATCGTTGATTACAATCATCCCCTGGCAGGACACAACCTTTTTTACGATATTTCTGTAATTTCCATAGAGAAAGGACCGCGATAATCTGTCACTAATCTGAGCAGTAATATCAAAAGGCAACTCAAGGCTATTTCCCCAATATCATTTTCTACGATTTGTGAATCTAAGGTCGATACAACCTGCAGTGTTTTTTACTCTTCTTGTTTCTTTTTAAATGCACTATACATAAAGGTACAGATGCGATAAAATTATATTTTGAGTATGGAGATACCTTCATCCTAAAGGGCAGAACCCATTCCATTTTTTTAACATCTGTGTACTTGGTGATAATCGTTTTTATTTTTCAATTTCTCCCAGAAGGAGCCAAATAAATGCAAATTGAAGATGATGAAATACTTCAGGGTTTTATCGAAGAATCCCTTGAGCATCTTGCTGACATTGAAACTGATCTTCTGGCAATTGAAAAAGCAGGGGCCGATATAGATGAAAACTTGGTAAACAAAGTCTTCAGGGCCGCTCACTCCATCAAAGGTGGAGCTGGTTTTATGGGACTTACAGTGATCCAGGAGTTGTCTCACGCCATGGAAAATATCCTGGGGATGATACGCAGCAGAAAACTCGTACCGAATCCAGAAATTGTCAATGTCCTTCTCCAAGGTTCTGATAAGCTGGAGGCGATGATCAACAATATTCAGTCCAGCAATGACGAAGACATTACAGAACATCTCATCCCTTTGAATGCCATCGCAGAGGGCAATGCGGTCCAGGCTGCCGCACCAAAACCAAAGCCGGCACTAAAACCCACTGTTGAAGTAGTACCAGAACCAGTAGTACCAGCACCTGTTGTCAGCGAAGCTGTCGCTCCAGAGCCAGTGCCAGAACCTGTGACACCGGTCCCGGAGCCAATAGCTCCCCCTGTCAGCCCAGCGCCAAAATTAACTCCGCCAGCAGCTGCGTCACAGCTTACATCAACCGCTACTACTCCTAAGGTTAAGGCCGATACCAGCCTCAGGGTCCATGTCAGCCTGCTTGATTCACTCATGACCTTGGCCGGAGAACTTGTACTCAGTAGAAATCAACTCCTGCAAACCATTGGTTCAAACGACCTGCGCAATGCCGAGGCAGTGGGGCAACGGATCGACCTGATCACCTCTGAACTGCAAGAAGCCATCATGTTGACCAGGATGCAGCCCATTGGCAATGTGTTCAGCAAGTTTCCACGGGTGGTACGCGACCTCTCCAAACAGCTTAACAAGACCATTGAGTTGACCATCGTTGGCAATGATGTTGAACTGGACAAGACCATTATTGAATCCATTAATGATCCACTGACCCATCTGATACGTAACTCAGTTGATCATGGTATTGAAATGCCCGCAGACAGAAAACTGATGGGCAAGACTGAGAAAGGGATCATCATCCTGAAAGCTTACCATGAAGCAGGGCAGGTTGTAATCCAGATCCGTGATGACGGTAAAGGTCTTGATGGTGAGGCGCTTGCTGCAAGCGCGATCAGCAAGGGTCTGATCACAGCCGAGCAGGCTCTGATCATGTCAGATAAAGAAAAGGTCAATCTCATTTTCCTGCCAGGTTTTTCCATGGCCAAAAAGGTTACCGACGTCTCTGGACGTGGTGTTGGTATGGACGTAGTAAAAACCAACCTCGACAAACTTGGTGGTCAGGTGGAAATCGTTTCTGAGGTCGGAAACGGAACCATCATTTCCATTAAACTTCCCTTGACCCTTGCCATTATTCCCTGTCAAATCATCACCACCAGCGGCGAACGGTATGCCATCCCCCAGGTCAATCTGGAAGAGCTCCTGCGTATCCCCGCAAATCAGGTAAAAAAACGGGTGGAACGAGTCGGTACTGCAGAGGTTGTCCGCTTACGCGGCAATCTTTTACCCCTAATCAGGCTGGCTGACGTCATAGAAACAGAACGCACCTACTGGGACCAAGAAGAAGCAGGGCGTAAAGAAGACAGACGTGGGAGTATTGCCGACCGCCGAGGCAAGACATCTCCCGTTTTCCACACTAACAGAGATGACAAGGGAGAAAAAAATAAATCCGCAACAGATGAACGCTCTGTTACAGATCGCCGTTTCGCTGCCTCAAGCGCCCTGAATATCGTAGTCGTCTCTACCGGTTCCATGAAATATGGTCTTATTGTTGACCGACTGCAGGATTCAGAGGAGATTGTCATAAAACCTCTGGGCAGACATCTACAGCAGTGCAAAGGGTACGCCGGTGCCACAATTATGGGTGATGGCCGCATTGCCTTGATTCTTGATGTAAGCAATCTGGCAAGAATGGCGCGCCTTACATCCATTGACGGCACAGATAGGGCAAATGAGGTTGCTTTGGCTGCCGCAGAACTCATGCGGGCTCAAAAAGATAAACAGGCCTTACTTATCTTCCGTAACTCAGAACATGAGCAGTTTGGCGTTCCCTTGAATCAAGTGGAACGCATTGAAAAGATCAAACGATCAGAGATCGAAGACATGGGTGGCAGACGGGTCATGCAGTACCGAAGCGGAAGCCTTGCCCTGATTACTGTTAATGATATTGCATCAGTCCATCCCTTGGCCGATCACGACGACCTACTGGTTATCGTCTTTAACATCTGTTCAAAGCCCATTGGCCTCTTGGCCATTGGTCCCATTGATGCCATCGAAATAACCTCTGAGATTGATGGCGTAACCCTTAAACAACCTGGAATCATGGGCTCCATAATCATTGATGCCCACACCACCATGCTTGTTGATGTCTTTGAGATCGTCCAAGCTCTCTATCCAGAATGGTTTGCCGACAAACTAGTTTTTGAAGTTGATAAAACCAGCGGTGTTATACCCACAATCCTTATCGCTGAAGACTCAAACTTCTTCCGTAATCAGGTCAAAAGCTACATGACTGAGTCAGGATACAAGGTCATTGAAGGAGCAGACGGGGCCATTGCCTGGGACCTGCTACAAAAACACGCTGACGAAATCTCCATGGTGGTAACCGACATTGAGATGCCAAACATGAATGGCTTTGAATTAACAGAAACCATCAGGAAAGATTCCAAGTATAACAAAATTCCTATTATTGCCCTGACCACACTGGCTGCAGACGAGGATATAGCCAAAGGCAGGGCCGTTGGTATTGATGAATATCATATTAAACTGGATAAAGAAAAGTTAATGACCTGTGTCCATGATTACATCAAACGTCTTTTCTGATCATCAGGAAATGAACGCGGTTATGAAACAACTCAATAGTCCTTTTTTCCCTTCTGAGCCGTTGTTCACAATCACATCATGATTTTTTAAATGGCAAGAATCAAATAATAACAGACCGTAAAAATAGACCTGAAGAATACAACTCATTACTGAACGGCCTCAGCCTCACCGAAATGATCAGCACTTGCTCTTTATCAATTCATACTGCTTTGTTAAGAGGGATTATATGAACGAATCAAAAGGTACTACCAATAAATCACTTGTCGAACTGGCTACATTTTTTGTCGGCGACGCCTTATGCGGAATGGATATCCTGAAAATCCAGGAGATCAACAAACTGATGGATATGACAAAAGTTCCCCAAGCACCTTCCTACGTCACTGGAATCCTGAATTTGCGGGGACAAATTGTGACCATCATCGATCTTGGCAAGAAACTCGGCCTCGGGTCCACGGATACCACTCTCAGTTCGAGAAACATTATTGTAAGTTCACCAGGTGAACATGTAGGGCTTCTTGTCACCCGGTTTAGCGATGTTATTTCAGCAGACACAGCAAAAATTGAACGTGCCCCTGCCAATATGGGGGGAATACAGGGAGAATTTTTTTCTGGAGTCTATAAGACTGATGACAAGCTTATTGGAATTCTTGATGTCAATAAAGTCTTACGCATCGAGGAACAAGGTCACTGATAATGCTTGCCAGAAAACTACGCGTTTTAGTTGTAGACGACACCATTGTTTACCGGAAGGCTGTCAGTGATATCCTGGCTGAGATTCCAGGAGTAGAGGTTGTAGGCATTGCCCATAATGGCAAGATTGCCATGTCTAAGATTGCGACCTTAAAACCTGACCTGCTCACCCTCGATATTGAAATGCCGGAGATGAATGGACTTGAGGTCCTGGCCGAATTACAAAAGAACCATACAGATGTCGGCGCGATCATGCTCTCAACGCTCACTGCCGACGGAAGCCACATGACCATGAAGGCCTTGGAGCTTGGTGCCTTTGACTTTATTCTCAAACCACAAAGCAGCGCCAACCTGCAAGAAGGAAAGGATCAAATAAAAAGTGCCCTTCTGCCAATGCTCGAGGCATTCAGCAATTCAGGCAATGCACGCTCATTACTTGGCACAAAGGGAGTACTTACTCGACCCAGAACTCTTTTTGGAAAAAACACGGACTCTCCCTTGCGTCCTCAAGCAACCACTGGTGCGAGCACTACACCTAGAACTTCCATACGAAGAGGAAAGTCAGAGATTGTAACCATCGGCATCTCAACCGGAGGGCCAAACGCCCTTAACCAAATGTTGCCGCTGCTTCCTGGTGATCTTGGTGTCCCGGTGGTCATAGTCCAGCATATGCCACCGATTTTCACCAAATCTCTGGCCGCAAGCCTCGATGCCAAATGCGCCCTCACCGTAAAAGAAGCAGAAGATGCTGAGCTGATTCAACCCAACACTGTCTACATTGCACCAGGTGGGAAGCAAATGAAACTTGTGGCCAGCGCTGATGGAAAAAATCGAATCATCAAGATCACCAATGATCCTCCTGAAAATTCCTGCAGACCATCAGCCGACTATCTTTTTCGTTCAGTAGGTGATTACTATGTTGGTCGCACAACTGCCGTTATTATGACCGGAATGGGTTCAGATGGCACAAAGGGATTGCAACTCCTGAAACAAAAAGGGGCTTTTATCATTGCCCAAGACGAGGCCACCTGTGTGGTTTATGGAATGCCAAAGGCTCCCATTCAGCAGGGCCTGGCTGACGTAATTGCCCCTTTAAATAAAATTGCCAATGAAATTACCAAAAGTGTCAAATAGTATCCTTCAGAAAAATGTCTTATTCCTCTTTACTGTGATCGCACTTTTGACAGCATGTTAAAAATATCACCAGACGAACTGAAGCTTGTTGCTCAATATATTCATGACATCTCGGGAATATATCTTGAGCAGAGCAAATCTTACCTCTTTGAGACACGCTTGGGTTCTATCGCCACTGAACATGGCTGCAATACTTACAAAGAACTCTACCAGAAAGCCAAGACTGAACCCAGCAAGATCATTGAACGTAAAATCATTGATGCCATCTCCACCAATGAAACCCTCTTCTTCCGTGACAAAGGCCCCTTTGAGCTCCTGCAGCACAAGCTGCTGCCCGAACTGATCGATGCCCGTACCCCTGGCTCTCCGGCCCTGAAAACCAATCTCAAGATATGGAGTGCCGCCTCATCGACAGGACAGGAACTCTATTCGATCGCTATCATCATCAACGAGCTTATCCCTAATATTTCCAAATACACTATCAAACTTCTCGGTACTGATATTTCAGATGGAGCAGTTGCTCAAGCCAGCCGTGGAAAATATAACAAATTTGAGATGGAACGGGGACTTCCTGGTGATAAACTGCAACGTTATTTTACCATGTTTGGTGATTCCTGGACAATTAAGGATGAGATCCGAGCCATGGTCCAATTTAGAAAACTTAATCTCATGTTACCTTTTTCCGGTCTCGGGAAATTTGACATCATTTTCTGTCGTAATGTTGCTATCTATTTCACCCTCCCCGACCGCCAGAAACTTTTCAACAAAATAGCTGACAGTTTAGCTGATGACGGCTATCTCATCATTGGCTCCACAGAATCACTCACTGGTATCTGTCCTCGTTTTATACCCAAGAGACATTTACGATCAATCTTTTATCAGAAAAAATAAATGAGGCTTCTTGCATGAGAAATATGACCATACTCGTTGTTGACGATGATCCTGTTATCAGAAGAATGCTGGAAAAACGCCTTGAAAAAGAAGGGTATGAGGTGTTGATCGCTGAAGATGGTTATCAGGCGAGAAAGATTATTCCCCAACAGCATATTGATGTGGTCCTGACCGACCTGATGATGCCTGGTACAATCGGTGGTATTGAGGTTCTTGAAATTGCCAAAAGTATCAGCCCCAATATTGAGGTTATCCTGATCACTGCTCACTCGTCAGTTGATACTGCGGTTGAGGCAATGAAGAAAGGCGCTGCCGACTACCTGGAAAAACCGATTAATTTTGATGAACTTTTTCTACGCCTCGAAAAGATTGCCAATGTTCAGTCAATCATGCGTAACGCCCTGGATCTCAGTCAGGCAATGGATACTACAGAAAGTGCAGCGGCGGTAACCATTCAAAATCTGGAGATCAGAACCGCCGTATTACAAAGCCGGATAGAGAGTATCATATCAATTCTTCGCGATGAACAGACCCCACCCTATGAACGGATTTACAAGGTACTCGACTTGCTCACCGACCAAAATGATTTCCTTACATGATATCCAAAACAAATCCCTGAGTTCATGAGCTGATACTAAATATCAGCTTCCTTTTCACCTACCGACCAGTCATTATGTTATTTCAGAACTCACTGCCCCTCTTTCTGTTCATATCCAAGAGTATCAGTTAATTGAGCATCATCAAGCAGAGTTCCATCTAACTTGGCACCGGTTAAATCAGCCCCTGAAAGATTTGCTTTATAAAGATCAGCTCCCTCGAGATTCGCGTTTCTGAGATTTACCCCTACCAGTATAGCCCCTTTCAAATTCGCATTCTCAAGATCAGCCCCTTCCAATATGCTTCCACTCAGGTCAGCACCTTCAAGATCAACACCATCTAAATTTTTATCAGTCAGATCTACCCCTGTGAGCCTGCAGCCATAACAACCTTTAGTATCAAGCAGACGTTGTATGTTTTTCTCTGCTTCAACCACTGACTCCGATCTACCCTCCTGAATGATATCATTATTTTTTACAAGGCCTGCCGCTTGGTCGTTGTCCGCCGTTTGATTTCCTTCCACAACAACTGGAACTGCTGAAGATTGTGATTCCACCGGAGGCACAGTTACCTGTTCTACAACTGCAGATTCAGGAATAGACTCGTCAGGCTTTCCCGCTTCATCTACATGTTGTTCTGCCACTGTTTTATTAACGACACTTTCACTCTGCCCAAACAAGTTTTTCACACTCTCCAAGGTCTTATCAAAAAATCCTGGTTTTTCGGGTGAAGCGACCGCCTCAGCATCTCCAGCCACAGATGATTCTTCCTCTTTGACAGGAGGGATGTCTACGACAATATTTTTGTCCGCCACAGTCTCTACAGCAGGTGTTGCCTCCTCCATCACCGGAGCAGACTTTCCGGTTTCAGACACACTTTCTGCACCTGTTTTATTATCATCACGTTCACCAAATACAAACATCCCTTTTACACTCTCCAGGGTCTTATCAAAGAAACCTGGTTCTTCAACTGGAGGGCTTACCACATTTTTTGCAATCTCAGATGGCTGATTTTGTACAGACGAATTAACCAGACCTTCTCTTTCTTCCACAACTGATGATTTTACCTGCTCATCTGAGGCGGGAACAGAATGTGCTTCACTACTATCCTGAGCGGGTACATTATCGGAGACAACTCCTTCTGACGGTTGATCCATGACGGCTTCGTTATCAAATTGAGTGCCAACAAGATAGGCTCCGACAAAGGTCGTACCTCTCAGATCTGCTCCACGAAGATCTGCGTTTGCCAAATCAGAACCACCAAATTCAGCATCTCTCAAATCTGTATTTCGTAAATTGGCATTAGCCAAAGTAGCAAGATGCAATCTTACGTTAGAGAGGTTAGCACCTTCCAGATTAGCCCCTGTCAAATTTTCCCTGTCAAGGTTCACACCAGAAAGATCACATCCGGGACAACTGTTGGTTTCAATCAGTTGTTTCCTGTTATCCTGCACTTTTGCATGATCACTACCTTGCCCGGCAAAGCTCAGATGATTCCAATTCAAAACCAAAATACTCACCAGCACTGCTGGAATAATTTTTTTCAACGCACCCATATTTCTCTCCACCACAAAGGGTCATTCTCTTAACGTCATATTTTAACAAAACTTGGCATCTTGTAGCCAGAACACTTTAATAACGGGAAAGATACTCCAGACAAAGCAAACCTGTCAAGAATCATAAAGAGATGATCTTTTCATATCGATACGTCTATCATTCAAACAGAATTTTTATTTTCACATCATACGGGGTGAATCGATACTCTCTCATGTAATACACGCCCTTACCAAAACTCCATATTTTTATATACATTTCATTATAGTATCGAACATAAGACAATATCTTCATCAAAAAATATAAAAATAAATTTATTTAATATCAAAGCGTTATTAACATCAATCTAAGATGAATTTTCATTCATTTTTGATTGATGTTATAATAAAAAAGTTTTATATAGTGTTTCAGATGTGTGGCAAGTTGTTTCATGTTTGGAAAGAAGTGTAGCAGACTATCGCACAATATCCAGTTTCACTAATCAATATTCTTCAGAATCGGCAAAATCATTGTACACGTGAACACACTAGGAATACAGATACATAACCATTGAATTACAACAGATTGCAGCCTGGACCAGCAATGCCTGCAACACCCTTTATATGGTGAAGAAACAGATATTTTCTTTCTGTCTCTTCGACTCGTTTCGAAACACTTTTTCGGTGTATCAAGTATAGGAGGCTCAGAATGAATATCGAGGACTTGGAAAAGGAAAAAAATGAAGGCATTGAAAACTTGCCTTTACTGGAACGACGCAAATTTCTGCAAATGGGACTTACCGTAACAGGTGTTTTCCTGGGAGGCTCTGTACTATCATTGACGTCAGTATCTCATGCCAGCGATCAGAATACCGATCCGGAGATGGATATCCCGACAGATGACCAGTATCCATATCCCATACATTACGGCATGGTCATGCGTCAGAATCGTTGTATTGACTGTGAGAGATGCGTAGAGGCCTGTAAACAGACGAACCATGTGCCTGACGGCCATGGCGCCTACAGAACTGCAATTCAAGAACGACTTACCACTGAAAACGGCTCAGAAAAGCGAGAATTCAGGCCAGTGCTCTGCAACCACTGCAATCGGCCGCCATGCGTCCGGGTTTGCCCGACCAAAGCGACATATAAAGACCCTGAGACCGGCATAGTGGTTATGGATTACAAAAAATGCATTGGTTGCAAGACATGCATGGCAGCCTGTCCCTATAATGCCCGCTATTTCAATCATGAAAAATATGCCATCGACAAGTGTAATTTCTGCATTGATACCCGGCTGGCCGAAGGTAAAAAGGAAACCGCCTGTACAGCAGCCTGTCCTGCCAAGGTACGAATCTTTGGCGACCTGAAAGACAAGTCCACCGAGATCTATCATTTACTCCACACGCCTGACACCAAGATCTGGGTTTTACGTCCCGACACCGGGGCATTGCCCAATGTTTTTTACATGAATGCATAAGACAAAACGATACAGGGAATACCGAAGGGAAAAAGAGTCCCCGAAAAAACTTACCGACACTCCATAACATCGTGGGGCAGTCAGCAAGATCATCACTGTAATACTCGCCGACTTGTAGGAGAAGATAAATGATACAAAACAGAATAAAATCAGTTGTGGCCATCCTGCTGGCAGGATCTTTTTTCCTTGCCACCAATTCAATTGCCGCAGAAGCTTATGATGAAGACAGCTATGGCCCCGAGGCCCCTATTGCCTGGGATAAACCAACTAAGGTAACGTTCAGCCATAAGGTACACACCATGGATTCTGGTCTCACTTGTGATGCTTGCCATGACGAGCTCTTTACCATGGAAACTGGAGCGGTTCTGGCCACTGGTAAAATGACCATGGCTGCAATGGCTGAGGGTAAGTTCTGTGGTTCCTGCCATGATGGAAATACAGCTTTTGCCTCAAGCACACAATGTGCTTCCTGCCACACAGACGTAAATCAACTGGTACCGGAAGACCCCATTGTCTGGACCAAACCGGTCCAGGCAGTGCTTTTTTATCATAAGGCTCACACTGAGGACTTTGGTCTGGAATGTGATGCATGCCATAATGACACGTTTGTCATGCAGAAGGGTGCCGCAGAAAAGGCAGACAATTTTACCATGCAGTCCCTCTATGATGGTAAATATTGTGGCAAATGTCATGATGGTTCCACCGCTTTTGCCTCGGACACCCGCTGCAACACCTGTCATATCGGGGTCAAAGGCTATAACCGAATGACGGGCAATGAAGACTCCCACGAAAAAAATCACAAGGATACTCAGGCTGGTCATTAAGACCAAAATATAGACTTTATGGGGTTTGATGGCACATAATCCTGATACCTCTCGTCGAAGAAAATAAATCTGCAGGAGTAGAAAATGACAAACAAATCAATATCAGCCATATTTGCCGAGACAGCAGAACCACGTCTGGCAACACCTGGTATGAACAGGGCGACGATCTTTTTTCTGATTGTGACCGTAGTCGGTCTCAGTTGCGGAGTACTCTCTTTTATTTTCGGTCATCATATCATCTATAACAATACCCGTGAAATGCCATGGGGCATGCTGATCTCCACATACGCCTTCTGGGCCATCACCTCTACCGGTCTATGTATCTATGCCGCCATGAGTCATGTCTTTGGCGGTACCAGAATGGGGATTATCAGCAACCGTATGGTATGGATGTCCATTATATGTATCATGGGCGCGTTTGCCACCATTGGAGTGGAGATTGCCAGCCCTCACAGAATGCTGATTTACAATATCATTTCCCCCAACCCCACCTCCAACATCTGGTGGATGGGAACACTCTACGGTATGGCCGTGGGTTGCATGATCATTGAATTTGCCGGAATTGTTACCGGACTTGCCCGTATTGCTTTAATTTTAGGCGTATTTGGAGCAATTGCCGAGGTCCTGGCTAACAGTTGCCTTGGTGGTGTATTTGCCACACTTCCAGCCCGTCCTTACTGGTATGGGGCACAATTACCCATCTACTTTCTCACTGCCGCTTTTCTCTCCGGCGCTGCCGCAACAATCCTTTTCAATGTTCTCGCTTACAAGATTCGAGGCGAAAAAATGAGTCATGCCGTTCATCTTGGAGTGAAAAGTGCTGGTAAGGCTATGACCCTGGTGCTTATTCTCTATGCCGTTGCCACATTCTGGCGCTTGGTCAGTTTTTATGTGGGTGGGCCTGAACTTGGAAGAACTGCGGCAGATGCACTGATCAGCGGCCCTCTCTCTATCAATTTTTGGGTTATAGAGGTCTGTGTTGGTCTTCTCATCCCCATCATACTCATAATCCTGTCGCGGCTTGAGAATGTCAACATGATGGCATTTGCCGGATTTCTCGTCTTGGTCGGACAGTTTGTAGCCCGTTATGATCTCGTTGTTGCCGGACAGATCGTCCCTCAAAATCTTGGATGGGATGGACTTCCTCCTTTTTTCAACTATGTTCCCTCAATCTTTGAATTTGGAGTCATTGCTGGTGGTATTGGTGTTGTCGCCTTTGGTTTTCTTATGGGTGAACGGGTATTCGGTAAGACCTTTACCCAGAAAGAACATCATTGATGCAAAATTAATTTTTTAGTTTAAATAAAAAAGCCGCTCATATGAGCGGCTTTTTTATTTAAATTCCTGAGATATTTTTCGTTTTTAACTTATTCCTGCTCTTTCCAGACCGTCGCTCCCAAGGCAGTCAATTTTTCCACCATCTGTTCATAACCTCGTTCCAGATGATAAATTCGGGAGATTTCAGTTCTGCCCTCTGCTGCCAAGCCCGCAATGACCAGTGACGAGCTTGCCCGCAGATCAGTGGCCATAACCGGAGCACCATAAAATCCAGATCTACCAACGCCCTTAACCACGGCCACATGACCATCTATGGTAATATCCGCCCCCATCCGGTGTAACTCCGCCACATGCATAAATCTGTTTTCAAAGATCGTCTCATGAACCATGGAGACCCCTTCACTCAAGGCCATCAAGGCCATAAACTGGGCCTGTAAATCTGTGGGATAGCCAGGATAAGGCATTGTTTTAATATCAACATTCTTTATTTTTCGTCTTCCTGTGGCATCCAAGGTAATCGTATTTTCCAGCTCTTTAATCTCCATCCCGGCAGCCCGTAACTTGTCCAGCAAGGAGGGAAGATGCGCAGGATTACAATCAGTCACTGTAACCTCTCCTCCAGTGGCAGCAACCGCAATCAGATAGGTTCCGGCCTCGATCCGATCCGGAATAATCTCACTTTCAGCTGCATACAATTTCTTGACGCCATGAATGGTCAGCCTGTCTGTACAACGCCCTTCAATCTCTGCGCCCATGGCCGTCAACATATCAACAAGATTGCCGATTTCCGGCTCCTTCGCTGCATTCTTAATAATCGTTGTTCCTTGCGCAAGCGCGGCAGCCATGACCAGATTTTCAGTACCGGTAACCGATGGAACGTCAAAATAGATGTTATTCCCCTGCATACGGCCATCAATTTCCGCATCGACATAGCCCTGCTCCAGACGGCAGGTCACTCCTAACTGCTCAAATCCTTTGATATGAAAGTCAATAGGCCTGGCCCCAATGGCGCAGCCTCCGGGTAAAGAGACCTTAGCCTTGCCAAGACGGGCCAAAAGCGGACCTAAGACCAGAACCGAGGCACGCATAGTTTTTACCAAGTCATAGGAGGCCTCGGAATAGGTAAGATTGGTAGAATCAATTCTTAGAGTCGCCCCCTGTCTTTCCCAAGTGATACCCAGGGACTCAAGCAAACGAAGAATCGTCCGGGTATCACGCAGGTCGGGAACATTGTTCAGTGTATGAATCCCCTCTGCCAAGAGGGTTGCGGCAATCAGGGGCAGGGCTGCATTTTTGGCACCACTGATCCGCACCTGACCATACAGAGGCCTGCCGCCTTCAATAATGAGTTTTTCCATCTACCTATCTCCATTTTATAACCATTACGAAAGAGCCGTTTAATTTCTGACAATTTCGCCACGATTCCTTATGCCAATCACGGCATATTTGCATGTTACCATTATATTGAACGATATTTTAAGTCGCCATCCTGGCATGCAGGACCCTGTCCCGACCACTATAATCCTGCAGCACCTCAACACGTTCAAATATTTTTTCACCAGTATCATCACCACTAAAAAGCTGCATGACGGCAAGTCCCTGATCAGCACCAATCTCCATAAAGAAATCACCACCGGGCTTCAATACCCGAGGCAAGGTCATGCGTATACGTTGAATAATATCCAAGCCATCTACGCCACCATCAAGTGCCAAATGAGGCTCAAAATGCATCACCTCCGGTTGCAATCTATCTCGCAACTCCTGTCTACTCACATAGGGAGGATTGGAAACCACCAATCCAAAAATATGACGTGGGGAAAATGCGCTGAACAGATCCGCTTGTACTAAGGCGAGTCGATCAGCAACCTGATGCCTTATCGCATTCCGGCGTGCAACCTGTAATGCTGGAGCAGAAATATCAACCGCTGTCACCGATCTGCCCGTTTCGAGGGCAAGAATAATAGCAATCACACCACTGCCACAACAAAGATCAAGCACCAGGTCTGGTTGCCATTGTTCATTTTTGTTTAGAGCAAGAACTGTTTCAAGAAGGAATTCGGTCTCTGGCCTGGGGATTAGTACATCAGGAGTCACCAGAAAGGGGAGGGACCAGAACTCCTTTTCACCTAAGATATAGGCCGAAGGCTCATATTTTGACCGACGAGCGAGAAGAGATAAAAATTGCTGTTCATGACGTTCATCCACCTCATCGGTTGCGGCTAGAAACAGCCCTGTTCTGTTTTTTTCAAGACAGAAGCCCAAGAGCAGCTCAACCTCAAGGGAAGCTTGTTCAACACCTGCCGATTCAAGCTGAGTTGCACCATAATGAAGAAGATCAACAACACGCATGGAAAAAAAATGGGGAAAAAGAAATAAAATTAATCACTAAAAGGCATCTCTCGACAATCGCACAAAAAAACAATCAAGGAGTAATCAGCCATTTTCCAGTTTTTCTCCGACTAACCCTGACCAATACCTCCATTTCCAAGTCAACATTATCTTTGGAGAACGGGCTACTCAATTTCTTTTAATTTTTCCGCCTGATCATGACTGATCAATGGGTCAATAACCTCGTCCAGCTTCCCATCCATAATCGAATCAAGACGATACAAGGTCAGGTTAATGCGATGATCGGTAAGTCGACCCTGGGGGAAATTATAGGTCCGAATGCGTTCACTGCGATCACCACTTCCAACCTGACTTTTGCGATCCTGTGAGATCTTGTCATGATGCTCCTGTTGCACCCGGTCAAACAACCTGGCCCGCAATACAGTCAAGGCCTTTGCCTTGTTTTTATGCTGAGATTTCTCATCCTGACAAATAACCACAAGCCCCGTTGGCAAATGAGTCACCCGTACCGCAGAATCAGTTGTATTGACGCTCTGCCCACCAGGTCCGGAAGAACGAAAGACATCAAACTTCAACTCATTCATCTTGATATCCACCTCAACCTCATCGGCCTCAGGCAAGATGGCGACAGTCACTGCCGAGGTATGAATACGTCCCTGGGTCTCTGTCTCAGGAACCCGTTGCACCCGATGCGTACCGCTCTCATACTTCATCCTGGAATAGACCTGTTCGCCGCTGATCAAGGCAATAATCTCTTTAAAACCACCTGTTCCCAGGTGACTGGAGGCCATCACCTCAATTTTCCACCCTTGAGATTCCGCAAATCGAGAATACATCCGATAGAGATCACCAACAAAAAGCGCTGCTTCATCACCACCTGTCCCGGCACGAATCTCCAGAAAAGTATTACGTTCATCATTAGGATCTTTTGGCAGAAGCAGCAGACGGATCTCGTTTTGCAGAACGTCTTCTTTTTCTTTCAGCTCCACAATCTCTGCCTTTGCCAGCTCTTGAATTTCCTCGTCTTCGTCACCCTGAAGAAGCTGCCGATTACTCTCAATATCCAGCTCAGCCTGTCGATACTGGGAATAAAGAGTATACAGCTTAACCAATTGCGCATGTTCTCTGGCCACTTTTTGATAGGCCTTCTGATCATTCATGAGCGAGGGATCAGAAAGTCTACCTTCAAGATGCGCAACCTTTTCTTGCAACTCGTCAAACTTATCAAACATGGAATTCAAGAGGGAGGAGAATTACTACGTGAAAAAACAAAAAGTCCACAGCAATGTTACCCATTGCTGTGGACCTGAGATAGCTAAAGATTACAGATAAAATACGCTGGAATCAAGACTTTTTGCTTTCGAAATGTTTTGCATAACGCTTATTAAATTTATCAATACGTCCTGCAGTATCAAGAACTTTCTGTTTACCAGTAAAGAAAGGATGACAAGCGGAACAAATTTCAACCTTCATTTCAGTCAACACCGAACCAATCTCTACTTCACTTCCACAGGCGCAAACTGCTTTTATTGTATGATATTCTGGATGGATATCTTTCTTCATAATTCCTCTTCCTCCGAAACAGACTCGATGACTGTTCAGGTTATATTTATAACGCTCTCAAGCGCTCCATTCACATCTACACTTTCCACTTAAAACAGACCATCACCATATTACAAACAGAGAAAATAATATAATAAATAAGTCAGAAATTACAACAAAAAAAACCTACACACCTCAAGTATAATCATTGAGCTATCAACTCTTATCTCAAAAAAACAGTGGTTACAAAAAATCACCTAGGAGTCTGTCGGATTATGGTGATTTGTTTTTCGTAACTTGCTGATATTTAAAGAAATACTAGAAATGTTACGCAACTTGCAATTTGTGCTATATGTAGTAATATCAATATGTTATCTTTTTTGAATTCGAATAATCCGACAGACTCCTAGAAAAGATATACATATTTCTTCAGATTGTATGTCAAGGCACCATAACATACAATCTGAATTTTTACCTTGATCCAGGAAATAAAAATTAGCTATTCATGGATTCAAAAAACTCTTTATTGGTCTTATGATGTTTCATTTTGCCAAGAAGGAACTCTACTCCATCAGCAGGATTCATAGAACCCAACAGTTTGCGCAGAATCCAGACACGATTAAGTGTATCCGCATCCATCAACAGATCTTCCTTACGGGTACCGGAGCGTTTGACATCAATAGCTGGAAAAATCCTCTTTTCAGCCATCTTCCTGTCAAGAACCAGTTCCATGTTCCCTGTTCCTTTAAATTCTTCAAAAATCACTTCATCCATTCGGCTTCCGGTTTCAACAAGGGCAGATGCTATAATAGTCAGACTGCCGCCCTCCTCAATATTTCTGGCGGCCCCAAAAAATCGTTTCGGTTTCTGCAGGGCATTAGCTTCCACTCCACCAGAAAGAATCTTACCACTGGAGGGGGTCACAGTATTATAGGCACGGGCCAGCCTGGTGATACTATCAAGTAAAATAACCACATCTTTCTTATGTTCCACCAAACGAATTGCCTTCTCAAGGACCATTTCAGCAACCTGGATATGACGCTGAGGCGGTTCATCAAAGGTTGAACTGACAACCTCAGCCGCGAGGACTGATCTGGCCATCTCTGTGACTTCTTCCGGTCGCTCGTCAATGAGCAGGACAATCAGATAAACATCAGGATGATTTTTCACAATCGAATTGGCAATCTTCTGCATCAAAACGGTTTTTCCGGTCCGTGGAGGTGCGACAATAAGCCCGCGCTGCCCTTTACCAATAGGGGCCATCATATCGATAAGGCGCATGGAATAATTATCAGGCTGCCATTCAAGATTTAATTTCTCATCAGGATGCAGTGGTGTCAGGTTGGCAAAAAGAGTCTTTGTCTTTGCTGCCTCAGGTGGATCAAAATTGACACTCTCAACCTTCAACAGGGCAAAATAGCGTTCCCCTTCCTTGGGCGCACGAACCAAACCCTCAATAGTATCACCCGTACGCAGATTCAAACGTCGAATCTGTGATGGAGAGACATAAATATCATCCGGGCCTGGCAGATAATTATAATCAGGTGCTCTGAGAAAGCCAAAACCATCAGGTAAGATCTCAAGCACACCGCCACCACGAAGCTTTCCATCTTCATCTGCCTGGGCCTGTAAAATAGCAAAGATCAGCTCCTGCTTGCGCAAGGAACTCACGCCCTCAATCTTTAAATTTCGACCAAGTTTTACCAACTCATCAATTTTCTTCAGCTTTAATTCCGCCAGATTCATTAAACTTTTTCTCCTATGATGGCTATTGGCAGGGCTATTGGCAGGACAAAATTACAAAATAACAATATCTGTTAACAATTCAGTAAAACAGAGCAAAAACTACCCAAGGGACTGACAATTGAACACAACACGCCTAATGATACAGGCAGTAGCACAAGAACAATCATTGGCATCCGAAATACACCTCAGATCACAAAGAAATAGAACTCGTTAAAACAAAACTTGAATGCAGAAACGTTAAAATGAGTTCGTTTTTAGGTCTTGGACAAATCACACCCTAAAAGAACGCTCACTTACAGGAAATAACTAAAAAGCAAACTGAGCGATCATAAAAGATACCTATCAGTACAATAGATTATATCCAGACACTTTTTTAAGAAGATGATCAGATATGAAATATTTTTTATTTCTTAGTATTTATGTTCTAAGGGGTGGGGCAGAGATAAGATTTATACTGAAATAATTATTTTGAAGATATTCTATTTCCTTGCTTACAGTACAATCAATCACTCAAGGTGATCTGTAAGTATGTATACTACACAGTATTTTTAGCAGATCGGTCAAAGGTAGGATTTTCTCTCTGATGATTTTGAATATATACGTACTTCAAAAAACCATGTCAACCTTTTTCATCAACTAAAGCCACTATGAGTAAAAAAAACGACTCAAGAGCTCAATAGATGGGCCAGATGATAAACCTGAAGGATAGTCAGGGCAAGAGGACCAGAATTTTCAATCACAGAATCAGCCTGTAATGCTTTTTCCTCAAGAGAGATTTGTGCGCTGATGGCGCTTCTTCCCTCCTCCAGACTTACCCTGTCACGCCTGACAATACGTTGGACACGGCATTCATACTCAGAATAAACTACAACAATCCAATCAAAATCGTTCTGCCAGCCAACCTCAAAAAGCAAAGGAACCTCAGCCACCATTCCTTCCAGACTCACTCTCTCTTCTGTGGCTCGACTGATTATCTCCTGACGAACAAGCGGGTGCAGGATCTGCTCTACACCTCGACGCACCTCAGGTTCTGCAAACAAAACCTTCCGCAGAACAGTCCTATCAATATTCCCGGTCAAATCCAAAAAACGCGAGCCCCATCTCTCCTGGATCCCCTGCCATCCCGGCCTTTGCATTTGCAAGAGATCACGGCACAGAATATCCGCATTCAGGACATCCACTCCCAGCAGTCTTCCCAGAAGACCTGCAACAAAGCTTTTGCCAGAGCCCATGCCTCCCGTAACTCCGATAATCACAACCGCTCCTGCATGTCCTGTTTTGTTTCATCTGCAAGCTGATCAACAATCAACGAAAAATCAGGCCACAAAGGAGCAGAAAAAAAAAGCTTTTCCCCAGTCACAGGATGGACAAAACGCAAGTGGGAGGAGTGAAGCAATTGTCTGGGGAATTTTCTCTTTCCATGGCCGCTGCTGTAAACCATATCACCCGCTACCGGATGCCCCATGGATGCCATATGTACCCGAATCTGATGAGTACGTCCGGTCTCGATCTGAAGCCGAACAAGACTGAGTCCAGAAGAAAATTCCTGAAGCACCTGCCAGTTTGTTGCCGCGTACCTTCCATCCTCTCTGATTGCCATCTTCTGACGATGCACAGGATGCCGGCCAATGGACGCCACAATCCTCCCTGCTTTTTTCTTCAAAATACCATGCACCAAGGCCAGATATTGCTTTTCAATGATCCTGGCTTTAAAGGCATCAACAAGCTTTCGATGTGTCACCTCCTCTTTGGCCACCACCATAAGCCCGGATGTGTCTTTATCAAGACGATGCACAATGCCGGGCCTGACCACATCACCACCAACCCCGGCGATAGCTTTGCAATGATAGAGCAGGCCATTCACCAGAGTACCGGAAAAATTCCCGCTGCCTGGATGCACAACCAGACCAGGAGGCTTAGAAAGGATCAGAAGATATGAATCCTCAAAGAGGACATCAAAGGGTATTTCTTCAGGCAACAGATCCATTACCGGAGTTACAAAAAGAGATCCGGCAATACACTCTCCAGCCTTTAAGCAATAACTGCTTTTCCTTTGAAGATTATCGACCTTAATCAATCCGAGACGAACAGATTCAGTTAAAACCGAGCGGGAGGTCTCAGGGACAGCACGTACCAGAAAGTGATCCAGACGACATCCCGCCTGCTCGGACTTGACATGAAAGATAAATTGAGACCCTGAAAGAGAACTATCAGAAGAAAATTCAGAACTAAAATGACTCATGACTGACAGCCATGTAAATATTTTACTACAAAACAGAATTCATATGAATGAAAGACAGCATAAGTACAAAACGTCACATAAATATCAGGAGAACATCTTTTCAATCTGATCTGCTGTTTTGGCCTCATCCATATCCCGGGCCAGAGAAATTTCTTTTACCAGAAGATTTTTTGCAGTATCCATCATCTTTCTCTCTCCATAGGAAAGTTCCTTGTCTACACTGAGAAGAAACAGATCCCGGAGCACAATCGCCACCTCAAAGATGGATCCCGTTTTAATCTTTTCCATGTAGTCACGGTAGCGTCGATTCCAGGTCTGCGCACTAATCGAGATATCTCTTTCCCGCAGAATCACCATGACCTTTTCTACCTCATTCTTGCCGATAATGGCACGAAGCCCCACATTATCGCTGTTTCCTGTGGGAATCATGATCTTCATATCATTCTCAATGATCTTCATCACATAAAATGAATGATCCATCCCAGCAACAGTCTGAGTCTCTATGGACTCAATCACCCCTACACCATGAGCCGGATAAACGGCCATATCGCCTGCAATAAACACCATATCCTCCTGGTCAAGATGAATAGTTTAAACAAGAAGATCCTTTTTCACTTACAAGGCTTTTTCTATCATCCCTAATAAATGAAAGCTATTAAATGACCTTAAGGACTCCCCATGTTCTATATAAAAAACTAATTTTTACCAACCGACGAATCAATGACTTCAGCTACGGCAACAATAAAAACATGTTTTATTAGTAACATATTTTTAAAGATTACGCTCCTCAAAAAAGATCCTTTCTCTGAAGCGAGCCGTAAAACTCACAGCTTTATAGTATTTAACAGATTCATTGCCTTGGCAACTCCATCACAAACAAGATACTCCAGACCTTTTTCAATAACATCGATCCTCTGTTCCAGAAGTATTTTTTCGTCTGGAGGAAAGGGAGCCAACACATATTTCTCCACCGGAATATCGGCGTAAATATTCAATTTCCCAGGCCTGCCAATACCCAGCTTTAATCGCAGAAAATCCTTTGTCCCTAGATATTGGACCAATGAACGGATACCGTTATGACCACCAGTCCCTCCGCCGGCAACCAATTTCATCCGACCAGGGGCCATATCCAGATCATCATGCACAACAAGAATCTGCTCTGGCCGTACTTTATAAAAATCAACATACTTAGCGACAGACTTGCCACTCAAGTTCATAAAAGTGTCTGGCTTCAGCAAACATATCCTTCTCCCCCATAAAACAAGCTGTGTAAAATGCGCCTGCCATTTCTCTTGATCAACAGCCCCCCCAAACCTTCTGGCAAGCTCATCAATAACCATAAATCCAGCATTATGGCGGGTTGCAGCATATTCCCTGCTAGGATTCCCCAAACCGACCACTAAAAAAATGTTTTCACTCATACTTTCACATCTATTCATTGTAAGAAAAATGACATCTTCCCTTGAATGGCGAAATCGACACTTGGGGTCAATTGCCTTTTAGATGCAGCACTTCCTTCGGGGCATCGAGCCATAGAAAAGACCACACCTAAGAATCGATGGCCGCTGCAATCAAACAACCAGAAACAATCAGTTCTTTCGCAACTGCTCATAAATAAAAAAATCCGGAGAGAGCTACAGCTCTCTCCGGATTTAAAAAAAACACAAATATATTGTATCAGATCAAGCTGCAGACGGAGCCATAATTGTTACACAAACAGCATTACCTGCTGTAATCATCTTAAGATTAGCAGGAATTTCCAAGTTGCTGACCAGATAATCATCACCAATAGCCAGGTCAGTGACATCGACCGCCATTGTATCAGGGATATCAAGAGGATTTCCCTCTATAACCACTTTTTTGGAAACAACTTCCAAAACCCCACCGACATCAACACCTTTAGCAGCACCGGTCACAACCAGATCCACGGTGAACTGCCGAGGCTTATCCAAGGGAATCTCATAAAAATCTGCATGAATCAAGGTGTCTCGTACAGGATCCGTCTGCAATTCTTTAATCAGAACATGCCTGGAAGAATCCCCCTCGATATTGAGCGTAATCACAGCATTGCGGCGACGAATTTTCAATAACTGTTTAACAAGTGGCAGAGTCTCAAGCTGAAGCGCAACAGGTTCACGTCCTGTTCCATAAATAACTGCCGGAGTACTGCCAGCCATCCTCAAGCGCCGCATGGCCCCCTTCCCAAAATCTGTTCTTACTGAAGCGGACATTTCCTGTTGAAGCATTTTTTCCTCCATCACGTTCCTGCATCACCTGCACAAAACAGACAATTAAAGAACTTATTTATCTAAAAAAACAATTACGCAGACTGTTAAACCAAAGTTATACAATTATACAAAAAGCGAACTGACCGAATCCTCATTATGAATACGATCAATAGCCTCAGCAAGAAGCTGAGATACTGACAACACCTTAATAATGTCACACTTCAAGGCATCTCCATGCAGAGGAATAGAGTTAGTGACCACCAGAGATTTAATACATGAGTTATTCAAACGTTCAATGGCAGGTCCCGACAAAACTGGATGTGAGCAACAGGCATGCACTTCCTTGGCGCCATGTTCAAGAAGCGTTGCCGCCCCATTACACAAGGTACCTGCAGTATCGACCATGTCATCGAGAAGAATCGCAACCTTCCCTTTTACGTCACCAATCACATTCATGGCCTGACATTCATTGGGTCGATCCCGCCGTTTATCAATAATAGCAAGACCTGCATCAAGACGTTTAGCAAAGGCACGAGTCCGTTCAACTCCACCGGCATCAGGTGATACCATAATTACATTTTCGAATTGTTCTTTAATATATTTCAACAACACCGGGGCAGCATAGAGATGATCAACTGGGATATTGAAAAAACCCTGAATCTGGCCGGCATGCAGGTCCATGCATAATACACGACGTACCCCTACCGCCATAAACATTTCAGCGACAACTTTGGCTGAAATCGGAACCCTGGGAGCAACCTTTCTATCCTGCCGCGCATAGCCATAATAGGGAACCACTGCCGTTATCCTTCGTGCCGATGCCCGACGAAGAGCATCAACCATGATCACTAGTTCCATCAGATGATCATTAACCGGGGTGCAGGTTGGCTGGACGACATAGACATCGTCACCACGAACATTCTCTTTTATCTCAACAAATATTTCACCATCACTGAATTTTCTTACATCCGCCTCTGACAACGGAAGTCCAAGAAACTCGGCGATCTCACGAGCCAACTGTGGATGGGCATTTCCGGAAAATATCTTAGGGGCTTTTGGCATAATAGTTTTGTTAGATTTTTTAGATGTAAGGTAAAAGTATTATCCAACCCTCTGTTCTGGCTGGGGTGGCAGGATTCGAACCTACGAATGCCGGGATCAAAACCCGGTGCCTTACCGCTTGGCGACACCCCATCACACAGGTTGAGTCACAAAAACTTTTACATTATTTTGTTGTTGTAACACTTGAACAGCCTGCCGGACAAGAGCTGACACGCCGCCATTCTCATCTGGAAAAACCCCAAAAACAGTTGGTCCGCTACCAGACATCAAAACAAAAGATGCGCCCGCATTAAGAAGTTTTTGTTTAAGAACCTCTATTTCTGGATAAAAAGAAATAGTTACCCGTTCCAGATCATTGTTTCCGGCATAGGGCAAGACATGATTCAGATTTTTTTGACAATCACACAATTTAGAATCTTTATCTATCATTGTCAACGCATATTTTTCATAAACCCAACGCGTGGACACGGAAAAGCCCGGATTCGCAAGAACAACAGTACAATCCTTCAAGGATTGCACAACAATCATCCGATCCCCTATCCCTTCAGCCCGGACAGCACCATAATCTGTCACAAAAAAAGGAACATCTGCCCCCAGTGGTCCGGCAATCGCAGTCAGTTCTTCGATTGAAAACCCTGCACCCAACAATCTGTTGAGTCCGACGAGCACAGTACCGGCATCACTGCTTCCACCTCCAAGCCCGGCAGCAACAGGGATGTTCTTCTCCAGGGTAATATCTACCCCCCCTTTTTGCCATTCACATGCCGCAAGAAAGGCCTCTGCCGCCCTCCAGACGATATTGGAGCGATCTTCCGGTAAATCCGAGTCAAGGCATCGTAAAATAATCCCCGACTCATCAGTCAGCCTCAGCGTTACAACATCACAAAGATCCAACTTCTGCATCACGGTATCAAGATCGTGATAACCATCAGAGCGTCTCCCCAGAATCCGCAGGGACAGATTAACCTTGGCCGGCGCCCGCAGCACAAGGGAAGTCGCGGAATTTTCTAACACCAATCATTTACCTCAACAAGACAACTGGAACCCGAGACCCAATCACTTATTTTTTAACTGACTTCACAAAACGCATCTTAACATCATAGAGAATACCTTTCAGCATCCCCTCTTCATCAGGAGTCAGATTACCTTTTGTCTTTTCCTGCAAAAGCATCAAGGTGTCAATTCCATGCCGGGCTAGATCATAATCAATCTTTTTCTTTCCTGTTACCGGATCAGCAATTTCCCCCAGATGATAGATAACCGAGGTATTTAACGACATGATAAATGCAGGAAAGGTCACATTGGGCATGACGCATTTGCCGTTTCGATCAGGAACCTTTCCCTCTCCACAAGGACAACCTTGCTCTTTTTGTTCATCCATAGCGCAAACCCAACTCCTTCAAAAAATTGAACCCGGCAAAGGCCATGTTATTTATAACTCACCATCTCCAGGGCAATAGCCCCGTCAATGTAGTCAAGGGCCTGCACCTCAGCCAATAATTCCTTGGAAATCGGAATATTGGTATTGAGGAAAATGACATTCTGTTCACTGGACTCCTCCCGGCCAACTGTCATTCTGGAGATATTGACGCCGGCTTTTCCCAAGGTGCTACCAAGATCACCAATAACACCGGGAACGTCTTTATTATAAACCAGAAGCATGGGTCCTGCTGGAAGCGCCTCCAGACGAAAGGCGTTCAAGCGGACCAGCCGAGGCTCTTTTTTACCAAAGACGGTCCCCACCAGGACATTTTCGCCCTCGCTGGACTTGACCTTGATAGTCAGGGTACTGGTAAAGTCATCGGACTGTTCTGTTCTGGATTCAACCACCCTGATTCCCCGATCCTTCGCAATTACCGGGGCGTTTACATAGTTGACAGCATCCTGAAGGATGGGAGTAAACAGACCTTTCAAAAAGGCAACGGTGATGGGACTGGTGTTCATGTCTGCGAGCTCGCCACTGTATTCAATGCTCACATCCTGCACGCTACCTTTAGCAATCTGCATATGGAGGGAACCCAACATCTCACCTAAGTTGATATAAGGGCCAACCTGAGCCAGTACATCGCCGCTGACTGATGGTACATTCACGGCATTGGCAATAACCCCGGTTTTCAGATAATCAGCCACTTGCTCGGCAATAGTCAGGGCCACATTCTCCTGAGCCTCACTGGTGGAGGCGCCAAGATGGGGGGTACAAATAAAATTATTCAAGCCCAGCATTGGGCAATTTTCCATGTTCGTTGGTTCCACAGCAAAGACGTCAAGCGCTGCGCCCGCAATCTCGCCATCAACCAAGGCCTTATACAGAGCCTCTTCGTCGCAGACCCCACCACGCGCGCAATCAATGAACATCGCGTCTTTCTTCATATTCTTGAAGAATTCGGTGGAAAGAACCTTGTCCGTCTCCTTGGTCAGCGGCACATGCACGGTGATATAATCAGAACGTTTTGCCAGCTCTTCCAGAGTCACCAGTTCAACACCCAGCTTATCCACCAGTTCTTTGGGCATATGGGGATCATAGGCAACAACCTTCATCCGCAGCCCCTGAGCCCTGTTGGCGACAATGGCGCCGATCCGACCGATACCAAAAATACCCAAGGTCTTACCGGTCACCTCACGACCCATGAAACTCTTCTTCTCCCACTTCCCTGCCTTCATGGAGGCGGTGGCCTGGGGAATATTTCGTGACAGGGACATCATCAGGGCAATGGCATGCTCAGCCGCCGTGGTGGCATTGCCATCCGGCGCATTCATGACCACAATCCCTTTCTGGCTGGCAGCCGGAATATCAACATTATCAAGACCGATTCCGGCACGCCCCACCACCCGCAGCTTGTCAGCCGCAGCGATGATCTCTGCCGTCACCTTGGTGGCGCTGCGGATAACCAGACCATCATAATTGCCGATAATCTTCTTCAACTCTTCCGGAGCAAGGCCGGTATTGATATCAACTTCCAGACCGGCATCACGCAAAATCTGTGCTCCAGCTGGAGATAGATTGTCACTAATCAGTACTTTCATTTTAACTCCTCACAAGTCATAATTCGGATCATAATTTTTAATGGATCAACCCCTTCGTTCACAGCCATCCGAAGTGAGCAGGCACGAACAAATTCATTCCCTTTTAAGACCATACCCGGAACCACCATACAAGTATCAATAATTTCTGAATATCATAAAAAATTTTCACAAAAATGAGATAATATACAAGTTTCAAGCAAAGAGAACAACAAAAATACTCCACCGCACAAGGAACAAGTCCCGACAGTTTATTTATTATTCATACCATTGCCGACAGAACCACCTCGTTCAATTGTTGTATGGTATAAGGTTTTTTAAGCAAACCTTTAACTCCTATAAGAAGAGCCCTTTTCACCTCGTCGCTTTACGAGTAACCGCTGACGACGATCGCCCTTTGCCTGGGATAAATCTTGACAATCTGCCCATATGTCTCGCGGCCATTCATCCCTGGATCCATCAGCATATCAAGGAGTACCAGATCCGCCTTGTTATTTTGCAAATAGGCGATTGCCTCTTCACCAGACTTTACCGTTGCCACTGAACACCCGAACAATTCCAGAGATTGCTTTGCAATATCAACTAATTGAGGCTCGTCATCCACCACCAGGACATGCCCTCCATTTCCTGGTATAACCTCCAACTGTTCCTTCTTATCATTGCTGGTTACTGTGTTATCATTATTGACAAGAGGGAATATCAGCTCAAAGGATGCACCTTTCTCGCTGCTGCTGACAGTAATGCTGCCCTTGTGATCCTGGATAGTATTCCAGACAACCGACAACCCCAAGCCAGTACCGCTTCTCCCCATGACCTTTTAATATAAAATGGTTCAAAAATCCGAGCCAGATCATCGGCCGATATACCCGTTCCGCTATCTCTGACAGTGAGCACTACATAACTACCTGGTGCAAGACCCTTATTCTCTGCCATTGCTACATCAAAAGCCTGCTCGCATGTTGAGATCGTAATACGTCCTGATCCACTTATGGCCTCGGCGGCATTTATCATCAGGTTCATCAAACACTTTTTAATATGTGTCGGAGAACAGAATATAGCACTCTTCCTGGTCTCAATATGCGATTCAAAGCGAATATCAGAATAGAGAGATTTCAACTTTTTCCCTTCCGGCGACCTGATATATTCCTCTATTAATACATTGATCTCCTTTGCTTCCCTGACACTGGCCACTCCACGGGCCACGGTCAACAGATCGGCAACAATGGCGGCAGCTCGTTTTCCTGATTCCTTGATGGGTTCAACCAAGGCTTTCAGCTTATTATCGGTGAGCCATTGCATGAGAATCAGATCGAGATAGCCAACGATGCCGGAGAGTATATTATTCAAGTCATGGGCAACCCCGCCTGCCATCAGACCTATGGCTTTCATTTTTTGAGCACGCTGCAACCGTTCTTCTATTGTGGCCTTTTCTTTCTGAACCTGTTTGATTTCTGCCAGATCAATATCAATACCGTACATTTCCTTCTCACTTTTGGTATTGGTGAGCATGACGTGAGAAGAATAAACATCGACCAAACTTCCGTTTTCATGACACCGGATTACTTCCGACGAAGAGGGGGCGATATCCAGGTCAAGCCAGTCGCTTGTTGTTTGGACAAATTTTGCACGCTCGGATTGAGGAATAATCAGATCCTCAATCTCCCGGCCCATGGCCTCGGCAGCGGTATATCCATAGACGCTCTCACTGGCGCGATTCCAAAAAATAATATTCCGATCACAATCATAGCCCTGCACTGGGATCAATGGCAAGTTGGCAGCCAAATGACGGAATCACTGTTCACTTTCGCCAAGCTGCGCGGCCCGTTGTACCACCTTTTCTTCCAACGTGGAGACAAGGTCTTCAATATGTGCCGCCATGGAATTAAAGGCCCGCGCCAGTTGCCCCAATTCGTCATCTCCTGCCTCTTCACATCGTACATCCAAATTCCCTTTGGTTAACTCTTGGGCACGATCCTTCATCCTGAGAATGTTCAAGGTAATATCATGGTCAACTTTTCTGGCCAGCAACATCAAAACCACCACACAAAAAACTGACACGCCCGACATACCAATAAGAACCGCTTTATGGGCAAAATGTATTTTCTCGTGATTTCTGCAGGTCTCTTTCTGGGCAAATTGCAACAGAGATTGCGAGGTCATGCGCGTCGTTGCCGACTGAATGGTAAAGTCATTAAAGGCACCCTTGATTTCCTGATCAATCGCCACAATCTCTTCAGCAATTGATCGACATTGATTGAGCATGACCAGGAGCGCTGTTTTTTCCTCAGGCAGAATAGCCTGATCATTGATAATGGCAAGATGCAATGATGACGCAACATTGAAGGCAGATTGGATAATCGGTCGTTGATGATTGATCAGATATTCCTGAAAAAATCCTTTTGCTTTAAGATGAAGAGCGAGAAGATCAGTATGCGATGCAAGAGAAGCTCCAAAGATACTGATACTACTTGTCATCTGATCGACCAGACCATTCACCGGAATATCCCGTTTCGTAACCAGTTCTACCGCAGGAATGGATGTTTCAGTAAATCGTTTGGCCATCGAGATTCAGATCAACTTGTGGTGCCTGCTGGTTCTGGGAAGACTGTGAACGATAAAGAAGATCTCGCAGCTCATTACTTAAGGCAATGACACGCGCAGCCTCTCGCACCGAGGGTTGGGCGTACTGTTTGTGAGCCGCGGCAATGCCGACATGCTGCGCGTGCAGAAAAAAGTCCCCATTCAGCCGCCGAGCCAATTCCATGCCACTGTCTATTTCCAGCACCAATCGTTCGATATTCATACTGGTCAGGATTTTCTCTTCCATCTGACGGACATAAAAAAGCGCAAGACAACTTGCCCCAAGCATTATGGCAATAAGAAAGATCAGCAAGAAAAAAGACAGAGAGATTTTTTTCGTTATCCCTGCCCTAGGCCAGGCTCTGGTTATGGAGGGTAGCAACCTCATTGTTTAGTTTGCTCTTTTAGACGTATCAGGAAGATAGTTATAGATAATGTTGGATTCAAGCCCCACTGCACCCTGAGACGGATCAAGCAGCTGCAGAACTTTAAAGGCGGGTTGACCGCAATCACCGAATTGGTCACAAGGCAGAGTACCGGTAACACCTTTGAAGGTCTTGATGCCATGGAGGGTGTCGCGCAATTTTTGCCATCCAATATGGAGAGTTCCATTTTATTCACGAATTGCTGTTTGCTCGATGGCATGAAAAAGCAGATTCGCGGCATCATAACCGTTCAGATAATAACTGACGGATGCCTTCTCCCCATATTTTTTTCATAGACAGCATCCATCTGGTCAACTCCAGGGCCGGCATGACGAACCGGACCAATAAAATACATTCCCTTGGCATCGTTCCCCACCGCCTCAATGAAACTGTTTCCAATCAAAGCACCGCCACTCATCAGGACTGTCTTATTTAATGCAATATTTTTTCTGGCCTGCTGGAGAAGATGATTCCCTTCTGGCTGAAAACAGAAGAACAGAATGACCGAGGATGTGGCCGCCTCTTTTTTCAAAGGCAAGTTCCAGACCTCGCATTTGGGCTCGACCCAAAGGGGCAACCTCACCGCTCAACGCCTGAAGCACTCCGATTTTGACAGGTTTCCCGGGTGCAATGGTGACACAGCCGATACTATCGCTGCAGACAAACAGGGGTAGAGTAGGAAGCTGATTTACCAATCAACGCATGGGACTTTTGCTTGACGCCTCGCCGCTCGCGGCTACTACGTGTCAACCAGCATAATCGTCCTTCAGCTTCCCCTCATCAAACCGGACGTGC